>Ga0308421_1000674_pt1 | contig 19747 bp, 19 predicted proteins | sample HotsprSampleMS60_FD_203673 | JGI IMG/M metagenome (GOLD analysis project Ga0308421, IMG submission 203673) | Hot spring phototrophic mat microbial communities from Mushroom Spring, Yellowstone National Park, Wyoming, United States - 20090730_MS60 ...
CCCACCCGATCCGGCCATTGCTCCAGGCTGCCAGCGTATCGGCCTGCTCCGGCGACGCACCGCGGGCACGCAAGGCGGCTGCGATCTGATCACGTGGTAATGGGCGTAAACGCAAGACCCGACAGCGTGAGACAATCGTTGGCAGGAGATCGTTACTGTGCGCTACCAGCAAGAGGGTAGCGTAATCGGGTGGCTCCTCCAGAGTCTTTAACATCGCATTAGCCGCTTCCTCGCTCAGCCGTTCGGCATCGTAGAGGATCAAAATCCGGCGTGATGCCTCATACGGACGCAGAGCCAGATCGCGTTGCCATTCGCGGATAGTCGCAATTTTCAATTCTTTCTGGCGGGCTGCTTCCTCGGCTTTGGCAGCGGCGGCCTGTGTTGCCATACTTGCAATCCGAACATCGGGGTGGCTCTCGCGTTCGATGCGACGACAGGTTCGACACTGCAAGCAGGGATCGCCTGTTTGCTCCTCACATAGCAACGCCTGGGCCATCCGAAGGGCCAGCAATGATTTACCGATCCCTGACGGGCCGGTAAAGAGGTAGGCGTGGGCGACACGCTGAGTGCGGATATTACTCCGCAGTTGTTCAATTGCCCATTCGTGACCGTATATGTGCCACATGGCTCAGGTCTGGGGTGATGGCCTGTTGTTGTTTAGTGTACCTGATTATGACATTTTGCGAAAGGCCAGGACGGCATTCACGCCGCCGAATCCGAACGAATTAGAAATAGCGACCTGTAACTCCGCCTGACGTGCGATATTCGGAACATAATCGAGATCGCATTCGGGGTCTGGATGTTCGAGATTAATCGTTGGTGGGATCAAGCCGTGGTGAAGGGTCAGAATAGTTGCTGCTGCTTCCACTGCGCCGGCAGCGCCGGTAAGGTGACCAATCATCGATTTGATCGAGCTTATGGGCACACTATAGGCATACTCACCGAATACCTTTTTGATCGCACGAGTTTCGGCAATATCGCCGGCTGGCGTACTGGTGGCATGGGCATTAATGTAATCGACCTGCTGTGGCGCTAGACGTGCTTGTTGTAATGCTCGTCGCATCGCCATAGCCGCCCCCTCGCCATCGGGGTCAGGTGCAGTCACGTGATAAGCATCAGCCGATACACCGTACCCGATCAATTCGGCCAGAATGGGCGCTCCACGTCGTTGTGCGCTACTTAACCGTTCCAGTACTAATACAGCCGCTCCTTCACCGGGGATAAACCCATCACGGAGTGCGTCGAATGGTCGAGACGCTCGGGTGGGTTCGTGGTTGCTACGTGTACTGAGTGCTCGTAACACGCAAAATGCTGCCAGACTAAGTTCGGTGATCGGTGCTTCGGTACCACCGGCCAGCATAATTTCAGCATCTCCACGGCGAATCACCTCGGCGGCCTCACCAATTGCCTGAGCACCGGCTGCACAGGCCGTACAGATCGCTGTGGTGTAACCGCGTAGACCTAATTGAATTGCGACCTGACTGGAGGGCATATTTGGCAACGCTGCCGGAATGAAGAAGGGGCTGATTTTCATGCCACCACGCTGAACTAACGTGATCATTGCCTGTTCAACGTCTGGCATCGAGGTCGTCCCGCTAGCGATCAAGACCCCGATCTCATCACGGGCCATTCGTTCGAGTGGGAGACGAGCGTGTTCGACAGCCATACGTGCTGCGGCAACAGCCATCTGGCCAGCCCGTGACATCCGGCGGGCCTCTTTGGCCTCGATAAACATCTGGGGTTGGAAGTCGTTGACTTGACCGGCCAACTGACAGGGGTAGTCACTCGGATCAAAGAAGGTAATCCGTCCAATGGCGCTTCTTCCGGCTGCCAGACCAGACCAAAATGGTTCAATCCCGACACCGAACGGCGAGATGACCCCCATACCGGTAACGACAATCCGCTGATCGGGAGGGAGATGGTCAGCTACGACCGGCTGTGGGTCAGCAACCGGTTCATCAGCCAGCACTTCAGCCAGTAAAGCTTCAATTTGCGCTTCTATTGCTTCATCGGGCACATGCTCTCGCACGAGACCGAGCAATTCGGCTCGCAACGCTGCGCGCCGATCTAATGCTCGTGGGGTCATCATTTCCCTCCCTGTCATTCAACTGTTCAAGGTTTGAATTATACCACGCCCCGTTGCGCCTATGGTATCATACACTCTGGTGTGCTCTGTCTTGCCGCCACGGAGTTGCTATGATGTCCGTTATGCCCCATCTTGTTCGTCCTGAGATTGCTGACCTCGAGGCGTATACGCCAATTGTGCCGCTCGAGGTATTAGCTGCCCGTCTCGGTCTGCCGGTTGAGCAGATCGTGAAACTCGACGCAAACGAAAATCCGTATGGCCCCGCACCGGCGGCATTGGCTGCCTTACAAACGACAACAACGTACCATATTTACCCTGACCCCGAACAAACAGCGTTACGCACTGCACTGGCTGCGTATACGGGGCGCTCACCCGATGAAATTATCTGTGGCGCCGGCGCCGATGAACTGATTGATCTGGTCTTACGCCTGATCATCAATCCCGGTGATGCCATTATCGATTGTCCACCCACCTTTGGGATGTACCGGTTTGATGCCGGTATTTGTGGGGGTCGGGTGATCAGTGTTCCACGTCGCGCCGATTTCAGTCTCGATCTACCGGCGATTGTTCAGGCTGCGGCGCAGGGCGCGAAAGCCATTTTTCTCACTTCACCCAATAATCCGACCGGTAACCCATTGCCACGTGACGAATTGTTGCAGATTCTCGAATTACCCCTGCTGGTCGTTGTTGATGAAGCCTACATTGAATTCGCCGAACCGGGTCGCGCACCGGTCGGTGCGAGTGATCTGCTCGATTACTACCCAAATCTGGCGATTCTGCGCACCTTCAGTAAGTGGGCCGGATTGGCTGGGTTACGGGTTGGCTATGGGCTTTTTCCGCGTTGGTTGAGCGAGCAGCTTTGGAAGATCAAACAGCCGTACAACGTATCAGTTGCGGCGCAGGCGGCAGCAGTTGCCTCGCTCGCTGTCGCTGACGAGTTGCGTCAGCGAGTACAGGCGATTGTCGCCGAACGCGAGCGTCTCTTTGCCCGCCTCCAGACATTTTCGTACCTGACCCCCTTCCCCAGTCTGGCGAACTTTATTCTCTGTCGCGTCGAAGGGCGTGATGCCCGTCAGCTAAAATTGGCGCTCGAACGACGTGGAGTGTTAGTACGGCATTACCAGACACCACTGTTGAACGGCTATATTCGGATTAGTGTCGGTACGCCAGCTCAGACCGATGTGCTACTCGCAACCCTGGCTGAGGTGATCCAATGAGTACATCGCTTGAAAAAATGCTTGATTTTGCCCGCCAGATTGCTTACGAAGCCGGTCAGATCACACTTCAGTATTTTCAACGAGAGGTCACGATTGAGCATAAGGCGGATGAATCGCCGGTTACTATCGCTGATCGCGCTGCCGAACGCCATTTGCGGGCCATGATCCAGGCAGCGTACCCAGATCATGCAGTACTCGGTGAGGAAGACGGTCTGAGTGGGAGCGAACATGCAACCTACCGTTGGGTACTTGACCCCATCGATGGTACCAAGAGCTTTGTGCGTGGTGTGCCGCTCTACGGGGTGTTGATCGGCCTGTTGCGCGAAGGTGAGCCGGTCCTTGGCGTGATCCATCTGCCGGCGCTCGCCGAAACGGTTGCGGCTGCTCAAGGTCTTGGCTGCTTTTGGAACAATCAGCCCTGCCGTGTCTCGTCCATTTCAACCCTCCGCGAGAGTCTGGTCGTTGGAACCACCGCTCACGACTACGAGCGATACGCAAAGGCGGCTGCTTTCCAGCGTATTCTGGCCCGTGCTGCGCTCTTCCGTACTTGGGGCGATTGTTATGGCTATGTGTTGGTCGCAACCGGTCGGGCCGAGGTTGCCCTTGATCCGGCAATGAACGTCTGGGATGCTGCAGCACTGTTGCCGATCTTGACTGAAGCTGGCGGGACGTACACCGACTGGCAGGGCACACCAACCATTTACAATCAAGAAGGTATCGGGAGTAATCGACACGTCTTACCTGAGCTGTTGGCGCTTATCTCAGGCGAGGAACAGGCATGAATGCCGATCAATATCAACAACTGGCCCTGCGTACTTTGGCTGCCGGTTTGGATGCTCGTGAACGTTTGATCAATGCAGCACTCGGCCTGAGCGGTGAAGCCGGTGAGTTTGCTGACACGGTCAAAAAACACCTCTTCCACGGTCACCCTCTAGAGCGCGAAGAACTGTTGAAAGAGGTAGGTGATATTCTCTGGTACGCCGCGCTGGCCTGCGATGCGCTTGATGCTTCGCTTGGCGCAGTCATGGCGGCTAATATCGAAAAATTACGTCGTCGTTATCCGGAGGGATTTAGCAGTGAGCGAAGTCAGCAGCGCAGTGAATAGGGTTCGGCGGGCAACCATCGAGCGCACCACCGGCGAAACGAGTATTGTACTGTCGCTTACCATCGACGGTAGTGGATACGCTGATGTACAGACCGGGATCGGATTTCTCGATCATATGCTTACCCTGTGGGCACGTCACGGTCTCTTTGACCTTACCGTCCGTGCGCAGGGTGATCTTCAGGTTGATGAACATCACACGGCGGAAGATGTGTGTATCTGTCTGGGACGCGCAATCGATCAGGCGCTGGCCGAGCGGGCCGGGATTGTCCGTACTGCCCATAGCTTTGTGCCAATGGATGAAGCCCTGGCCCTGGTTGCCGTTGATCTGGGGGGACGCCCCTACTGTGTCGTGCAGGCCGATTTTGCGACCCCGCGTGTGGGGCAGTTAGGAACCGATCTGATCGCTCACCTGTTTGAGAGTATTGCTTTCAACGGTCGTCTCAATCTGCACGCACAGGTACTGTACGGGCGCAATGATCATCACAAGATCGAGGCGTTGTTTAAGGCATGTGGACGTGCACTTGATGCTGCTACCCGTATCGATCCGCGTCTTGGCGAGACGGTACCGAGTACAAAGGGCGTGATATGATCGGGTTTATCGCTGCGGCAATCCTCAGTTTTGTACCGGCTTTTATATACGCTGCGATTGCCTATTGGCTCGACCGATTCGAGAAGGAGCCACGTCTTCTGCTGTTTGGCGCCTTTCTGTGGGGCGCATTTGTGGCAACACCTGGTGCAATTGTCTGGACGGGTCTGGCACAGGCCTCACTGGCTATCTTTATCGGTGAAGCCTCAGCCGAGCTGGCAGAAACAACGCTCCTGGCGCCGCTGGTCGAAGAGAGTCTCAAGGGGATTGCGGTCGTCATCATTATGCTTGCCTTCCCCGAAGAGTTTGACTCACGCCTTGATGGCATGCTCTATGCTGCGATTACTGCACTCGGTTTCGCAGCTACTGAAAATCTGTTTTACCTCTATTTCTTTGGTTACAGTGAAAATGGTGTTGGTGGGCTGATCTCACTCTTCATTTTACGAGTCATCCTGGGCGGCTGGGGGCATGCAGTGTACACAGCATGGATTGGGCTTGGACTGGCAATGTTTCGCCTGCATCCCAATCGGTTGATCCGTTTCATCTCTCCCTTTGCCGGATGGTTGCTGGCGGTTTGTTTACATGCTCTTCACAACACGATGGCTGTCTTCCTGGCCGGTGAATTTGGTCTGACCGGTCTTGGTCTGACCTTGCTGGTTGACTGGTCATCCTGGATTGTCGTCTTGGGGCTGGTCATTTGGGAGATTCGGCGAGAACAGCAATATATCGCGACGTATCTGGCCGAGGAGGTAGCGGCTGGCATCATCTCACCGGCTCATTACGTTGCCGCGAAATCGTTTAGCGGTCAGCTCCGCAACCGTATGCGTAGCAAAGCAGCCAGCCGCTTTTACGAGGCCTGCGCCGAACTGGCACACAAAAAACACCATCTCATCACTGGTATTGGAGATCAGCGTAACACCATTGCCCGTATCAACCAGTTACGCCGTGAACTGGCCCGCCTGGCGCCAGAAGTACCGACCTAACCCAACAGTCGCTTACCCGCCTAAATGGGTGGCGATCCGTTGGCGTGTGCGCCGGTACGACCGTTGACACAGCTCGTTCAGCATTCGCTGCTCGGCCTGTACTCTGCGACGCTCTTCCTCGCACCGTTCTGTCTCTTGAATTGCGTGCGCCAACCGCGCTGCCATCGTCTGCAACTCTGCCTGAATAGCCTTGTGAGACGGTAGTGCAGGTTGGATCAGATCGACAACGATTGCCAGCCGACGTAGATTGTTCAGCAGATCGGTTGCCATCCAGGCACCGTCGGCTGGCGATTCTTCCACGAGCTGCCAACATGGTGCATCGGTGCCAACAGCGTCAATCACCTGCTGGCGCACATGGGTGTAGAGGCGTTGAGCTTGCACCTCGCATTCCCAACGTCTTGCCAGCGCTGTCCGCCATGCAGCTAATGCTGCTGCGCTTTGTTCTTGCTGTTCGGCCAGCATCGCCCGCAGTTGAGTGTGATACGCTAATTCCTCTTCAGCGAATGGCAATCGGTTCCGTAATTGCTCGAGCAGCGTAATGATCTGGTTGAGTGGATCGGCAGGCGGGGTTTGGAGGATAATGGCTGTCACGGCAATCCTCATTGCATATAGAATACGATCACTACATAGTATCGTAGCCGAAACCTTGCCTGGCGTCTATAGTACCACGGGGTGATTCCCGAATAGGACTTCCTTTGATCTTCCATAAGACCCTGATCAAAAACTCGGAGCACATGCGACTATTGCGAGAGGGTTCCAGGTTCTTTTCCATTCCACTTCCCCTTCCGCAAGCAGCGAGTGACGGCTCAGGGGGAAGATGAGCAGGTACCAGGCATGTGCTGTGGCACAGCCACCGAACACGTTGAAAGCCCCACTATTGTACGTCGTCTCGCTGACGTTCCCCATCGCAGAGAGCCGGTAAAATCATTTGGATACCATCGTAGCGCCTGATCAAAAGCCCAAGGAACATACCTGCAAACGGCTGCCGGTGGTATAATTGCGCTGTGCGTTCTCATGAACTAGAACGGAAAGGACAGACTATGACCGGCGAGCGCGCCGCAGATATTATTCAGGCCGATCACGAGTACCTCTTGCAGAGCTATGTACGGGCCAATTTCGTTATCGAACGCGGCGAGGGTGTCTATCTCTACGATAGCGAAGGTCGTCGCTACCTCGATTTTGTGGCCGGAATCGCCGTGAATGCGCTTGGTTATGGTGATCGTGATGTACTTGAGGCGATCAATGCCCAGGCTGAACGACTGATCCATGTTTCCAACCTTTACCACACACGACCGGCCATTGAGCTGGCGAAACTGCTGGTGCAAAGTAGTCCGGCCTTTGCCAAGGCATTCTTTTGCAACAGCGGTGCGGAAGCCATCGAAGGGGCGATCAAATTCTCGCGTCGCTATGCGCGTGCCCATTTCGGTGAAGGTAAAACGACCATTGTCGCCTTCGATGGCAGCTTCCACGGTCGTACAATGGGGGCGGTGGCGATTACGGCTCGCGAAAAATACCGTGAACCTTTTATGCCGGTGATGCCTGGCGTGCGCTTTGCTCGCTACAATGATCTGGCCTCGCTGGCAGAAGTGATGGGGCATGATGTCTGCGCGGTAGTTATCGAACCGGTGCAGGGTGAAGGTGGCTTGCGTGCCGCCGAGCCGACGTTCATGCAAGGGGTACGTGATCTCTGTCATCAGTACGGTGCGCTTCTGGTGCTTGACGAAATACAATGCGGTGTTGGTCGTACCGGTACACTTTGGGCTCACGAACAGCTCGGTGTGCAGCCTGACATGATGACCGTCGCGAAGCCGCTGGCCGGTGGTTTACCCATTGGTGCTGTCCTGATGGGTCAGCATGTGGCCGATACAATTCATCCTGGCGATCACGGTACGACGTTCGGTGGGAATCCTCTCGCCACTGCGGTTGGGACAGTCGTATTCCGCAAAATCAGCGATCCGAACTTCCTGAACCATGTCCGGCAAGTGAGTAATTATTTTGACGAGGCGTTACACGATTTCGCTGCCGACCACTCTGATCAGGTGCTTGAACTGCGTGGACGTGGGTTGATGCGCGGTATTCGGATTGCCGGTTCGGCCAGTGCCGTGCGAGAAGCAGCCCATCGCCACGGTCTCCTGGTTGCGACAGCGGGTGAAGATGTTATTCGCTTGCTGCCACCACTGATCATTCAACCAGAACACGTTGACGAGGCGCTCGCAGGTCTGCGTGCAGCGTTGCGTTCCTGATCGTGGTTCAGAGATGGATAGCTGAAGGAATAGACATACTACGCATGCTACCACAAGGAGAGAGACGATGCCTGTTGTTGCATTAATCGGTGCTCAGTGGGGTGATGAGGGTAAAGGTCATCTGGTTGATCTGCTGGCAGCCCGCGCACGACTGGTTATTCGGTATGGTGGCGGTAACAATGCCGGTCATACGGTTGTTAATCATCTCGGCACCTTCAAGCTGCATCTGGTACCTTCGGGAATCTTTGATCCGGGCATCGTCAATGTGATCGGTCCTGGGGTCGTGATCAACCCAGAAGTCTTGATCAAAGAGATCGACGATCTTGAGGCACGTGGCGTATCAACGGCGAAGTTGTTTGTCAGTGATCGCGCCCACGTGATTATGCCCTATCACATTCAGCTTGACCAGTTGCAGGAAGAGGCTCGTGGTGAGGGAAAGATCGGCACTACCGGTCGTGGAATTGGCCCGGCCTTTGCCGACAAGATGAGCCGTTCAGGGATACGGATGGGCGATCTCCTGCACGAAGAGACTCTGCTCAACCGCTTACGCCTGGTACTGGAAGAGAAGAATCGTCTGTTGACCCGCTTGTACAATGCGCGCCCACTTTCGTTGCACGATACGTATCTGACCTACTTAGAGTATGGACGACGACTAGCGAATCATATTACTGATGTTCATCCCATCATTCAACGGGCATTAGAGAAGGATTTGCCGGTGTTGCTTGAGGGTGCCCAGGGCGCATTACTTGATATTGACCATGGAACGTATCCTTTTGTGACGTCTTCGCCGCCTGGAGCAGCCGGTGCCTGCCAGGGGAGTGGAATTGGGCCAACGCGCATCAATTCGGTGATTGGGGTCGTCAAGGCATACACGACTCGTGTTGGTGAAGGCCCATTTCCGACCGAGGTTGATGGTGCTGTTGCCGATGTTCTGCGGCAGATCGGTACCCCCTGGGCTGAAGTCGGGACAACAACCGGTCGTTTGCGGCGGGTAGGATGGTTCGATGCGGTCATGACACGCTACGCGGCTCAAGTCAATGGAATCGATACCCTGGCAATTACGAAACTCGATGTTCTTGACGGGTTAGAGACGCTTAAAATCTGTACTGGCTATAAGTTGAACGACGCAATTCTGGAATATCCGCCAACGACGACGGCCCTCTTTGATCAGATCGAGCCGGTTTACGAAGAGTTGCCGGGTTGGGCAGAACCGACCCGCCATGTCCGGCGCTTCGCCGATCTCCCAGAGGCAGCCCAGGCGTATATCGCACGAATCTGTCAGTTGGTAGGCGCCCGGCTTGGCATCGTCTCGGTTGGCCCCGGTCGTGATCATACGATTATGGTGGCCGATGTGTTTTAAATGCTTGTTATGACATCTCCGACCTGTGTAGTTATCATCGAGTGGCTTCAAGTTCTCGGCAGAGAGCTTCCGCTTTAGCGCAAGCAATGATTACATGAAGGCACTGGCCGCGTTTAGAAAAGGGATTTTCGGAGTTCTCAGCTTTGGATGACTTTTGATACATAGACTATTCAAAACGGAGCAACACCGATAAACATCACATGCCTGCTTCCGCTGATGCGCGATCTTGCGGTCGCCTGGATGCACGGCTGAAAACCATTGTGTGGTCTGTCAAAACACCATCAGGGGCGGGTTCCAAACCCGCCCCTACCGCGACAGTGATGGACATGATCGCGAGTTACCCGGGAACAGGCTATTGTCCAGACTCAGACCGGTAACTCGCCTCTTCCGCCCACGCTTCTGCTCTCTTTTGTGCCAGTTAGGTTGAAAACGTTGAGAAGTCTTGAGCCTACGCTCTCATCAACCGACAGGCCTGTGACCAGCCCATTGGCGTACCAATGTCGAGCGCCTGACCGTGTGGAAATGTCACTCCTTCGATGACCAGACCGCGCACGATCGCTGCCTGAAAAACAGCGCCAATGTGCAATTCTGGTCGCGTCTCACCACGCTGACGAGCGGTTCGATCTTCTGCTACCACCTCGTTCAGAACTTCTGTCACTGCTGGTGACCAGATCGCAGCCATCCACGTCCAGCGCAAATCGGTGTGGGCAGGTTTAATGACAATAGCCGTTACTCGACGGCCATCGACATCTAAGGCAACCACATCGGCTGTTTGCGGGTTTGGGCAGGGAAAGAGACCGAGCGTGAGATCGGGTTGTCTTGTGGTATGATGAGCGATAAGGGTCGCGTACACGTTTGCTGGCTCCAGAATGACATCGGGTAAACCGAGGACAACCGTTTGCCCTTGTATGAATGGTAGAGCGGCGGCAAGCGTATACGCTGCACCATACGGTTCGTGGACGATCAAATAGCCCAGGCGTGGTCCGAAAGCAGTACCGTCACCCAAATAATTCAGAATATCCCACTTACCAGGTCGTACCACAATCAATGCCCGCTCGATACCGGCAAGCTGCCATTGAGCCAGCAGATAGGTGATCACAGGACGAGGTCGCGAGCCATTCGGTGTCGTAAAAGCACCGACCGGTAAAAGTTCCTTGCTACACGGTAATGCGCCTAGACGTGTAGCCATACCTGCTGCCGGGATCAAGCCGATCATCATCTACCCTCATGTCAACTGGTACCCACCCAGAGCAATGTAGAGTAACACACCCAGGCATAAATACGCTCCGTAAGGAAGGTATTCTGGTGTCTGTCGCCCGAAGCGTCGGGCTAGCAAAATACCAGCAGCCACAAACCCGGCCATAAACACACCGTACAACAATGCTGGCCCAAGATGGCGCAGACCAAGGGCTGCCCCGATAAAGATTGCAAGATAGACATCGCCCAGGCCAAACGGTGCTGATTTTCCTGGAAACAAGATCAACGCGAGCAGATACAGAAAAAAGAACCCAACACCACCGATCAGGCCCCCAAGCAGCAATTCACGCCAGCCTGCTCCAACAAATGACCCCCAAATAAAGGCAACTACGGCGCCGCCCAAAATGACAACCGTATAGATCCAGCGGTAGAGCCAGTCAACGACACCGGTGATGATCAAGATTCCCCCAACAAACGTCAGATACGCAAACAGTGGCCCCAAACCGTATAGATCGTAGAGCCGCCACAACCAGAGCGCACTGCCAATCTCAACGAGCGGGTAGATGACGGGTAATGACCGACCATCGGCGGCCCGGCCACGTTGTAGTACCCATCCCAACACCGGTAACAACTGCCACCATTGCAATGGTTGGCCGGTACGAATACAACGCGGCCAACCCAGTAACCGTCGCTCACGCGGTAAGCGAATAATGACGATGTTTAGGAAACTTCCTAGCACCAGACCAATCACAATCACCAATCCATCCATCATGGCCCGTGCTCCACACCAAAGGCAGCCTGCCACATCAACGCTCGCGGCGCTGTATGCCCTGTCCAACGCTCGAACGCCAGTGCTCCCTGTTCTACTAGCATCCCCCGCCCATCACGTACTTGTGCGCCACGAGCGGCTGCTGCTCGTAAGAGGGTCGTCTCACGGTAGACCATGTCGTAGACCAGACAATGCGTACCGACCGGTGGATCGGGAAGGGGTGTCTCATTGTCGCGCCAGCCCAGTGCTGTCGCGTTTATCAAGAGAGTACAACTGGCGACTGCCTCGTCCACTGCCGAATCACCTAGGGCCAGTGCACGAACACGCAACGCTGGCTGATTGGCAGCAATTGCTGCTGCCAGATCAATTGCCCGCATGAGACTTCGATTCACAATGGTCAGGCTGCTCACCCCAGCATCAGCCAACGCAAATGCTGCGGCTCGTGCTGCACCTGATGCTCCCAGGATAACCACCTCTTGACCGGTCGGTGTCCATCGGGCTGCCGCCAGATCGGCCAGCAACCCTGGTGCATCGGTATTTGTGCCCAACAAACGGCCATCAGATAGCCGCACAATCGTATTCACCGCACCAATTCTGGCAGCTATCGGTTCAATCTCATCGAGCAACGGCATCACCGCTTGTTTGTGCGGGAGCGTTACATTCGCGCCAAGCAATCCTGGTTGACGTAATTCGGCAAGGCGACTGACCAGTTCGGCAGTAGTTGTCTGAACCGCTCGATAACGCGCAGCAATGCCCAGCGCAGCCAGGGCAGAATTATGCATTGCTGGCGAACGCGAATGGGCTACCGGATCACCGATCAACCAAATTTCAGCCATAGTTGCTGATGTTATTGACACGCCAGCCACTCCGCTTCATAGACACGAAATTCTTCGATTGTCGTTGCAAATTTGTGTGAACCATCGCGTTCACAACTGGCGACAAAAAAGAGATATGGCGCCGACTCATCAGGTTGAGCAGCCGCAGTTAGTGCTGCCAGACCAGGAGCGGCAATTGGTCCTGGTGGGAGACCGGGCGTAACGCGGGTATTGTACGGACTTTGAATTGCCAGCTCTTCTACGGTCAAGTCGCGTTGCCACCAGGTGCCCTCAACCGGATCGTAGCCCAAGGCGTATTGCACTGTCGCATCGGCGCCGAGTAGACCACCGACGGTAGGCGCAAATTGTGGCTTCAGTCGGTTCCAAAACACTGCACTGATTTTGGGCATTTCGCTCAGTAATACTGCTTCACGCTGAATAATCGACGCCATCGTCACAATCTGGTGCACAGTTACGCCAGGGACACGTACCGAACGCTCAATGGTGCTGTACTGCTCGACAAAACGATCAAGCAATTTCCGCACAATTGTCTCGGCGTCCGCTGATGGCGCAAAGCGGTAAGTATCAGGGAAGAGATACCCTTCCAGCGTTGATCCAGAGGGCAGGCTACTGAGCAAAAAGTAGTCATCGCGGAAGCGATCACCGTTGCGGGCAACGGCGAGAAACTCCTCTTCGCTGACCAGACCGGCTGCAGCAATAATCGTTGCTATCTCTTCCAGCCGTAATCCTTCTGGTATCGTAATTTGAATGTCGTCAACCACCTTACCACTCTGCAAGACCATCAGAATTTCACTCATCGTCATTGTCGGGCTGAGCACATAGCGACCGGCTTGAATTTGCTGATCTAGGCCACGCCAACGCACCAGGATGCGGAATAACATTGGCTGGCGGATCAGACCGGCGGCACTTAGCCGGGTAGCAATATCGTTGGCCGTTTCACCAGGTGCAACAACGAATTCAACCGGCTCACCAGTGGTTGCTGGGGTTGCCCGTAATTCACTGAGAAGAACATAACCGCCACACGAGATCACGAGCGCCAACAATGAGAGAGCGAGCAACAGTGCGCGGACATGCCGCATTAGTCATCCCTCCTTAACATTGGCAACAAGTGCCGATGCAGTATTTCGTTATCTGCGAGTGTGAGTTGATTGCACAGCAGTCTCTGCCAAAACAGCTCACAATGCAAGAGCAATTATAGCAGACCCAGGGTGTTATACCAATTCTGATACGAGAAACCGGATCTCAGCGTGCCCCCTGCGTTCCGTACCCCTCCAGGCGCCGCGAAAAGCCCTGAATAGCCTCTGCGGTCACGCTCACATGTTGCCCATTCAATGGTATGATAACGTTTGTGCATCGCGTTTCGTCTGATGACGCTTCATACGGAGAAGACAATGCGTGAATCGTCGCAACCATCGCTCTGGCGTCGGCTTCAGGCTGGCTGGTGGTATCTGTACGGTGTAGGCCTCTGCCAGCTTGGTCTGCGCACTATTGATCGGGAGGTATATCGCCGTGCCGTGCAGGCATTTGATCGCGCATTAGCGGCGTGGCCCGATCTCGCGCTAGCGCTCTACCGGCGTGGACTCATCCGAGGGCGTGAGTTAGGTGAGTACTATGCGGCTATCCGCGATCTCGAAGCGGCAACCCGCCTGCGACCCGACTGGCCAGAGCCGTATCTCCAACGCGGTCTCTTCCACCGCTTTCATCACCATAATCGGGCTGCCATTCCCGAACTCACCACGTATGTACGTCTCGCCCCAGCCGGATTCTGGCGAACTGAAGCCGAACGGATGCTGGCGTGTATTCAGGCTGAATTGGAATAGATTGCAGGAGCGCACGACGATGACAACCTATCGCGCATGGTTTGCCGCACAGGATGATCCGGAGGAGCGGTATCCCCTGACTGAGATCGTGTACTACAGCCGCTCAGGAGGATTGCTGGAAGTCCAGCACGATATGAATGCCCTGGCACAGCGTAGCCCCGAAGAGTGGAAAAAACTCTTCGATGATCGCTGGATGCGCACAACCTGGCCGTATGGCAGTGGCGTCTGGGGCAAGAAGGAATGGGTCTGCCCGATTGTGTCTGACGACAACGTGGTCAGCATGTTTGAAGGTGGTACCAATCTCTTCTGGGCTGAACGCTTCGGACGCGAGATCGGGTTGGAAGATCTCTGGATCAAGATGTGTGGCAATTCGCATACCGGCTCATTCAAAGATCTCGGCATGACCGTCCTGGTGAGCGTGGTCAAACAGATGATAAGTGAGGGAAAGCCAATCCGGGCGATTGCCTGCGCCTCTACCGGCGACACCTCAGCCGCACTTGCCGCATACGGAGCAGCAGCCGGTATTCCCACTATCGTTTTCCTGCCGAAAGGGAAAGTGAGTATTGCCCAATTGGTACAACCGGTAGCCCATGGTGCTCTGGTGTTGGCCCTTGATACCGATTTTGATGGCTGCATGCGGATCGTGCGCGAAATTACTGCCAATCCTGATAATGGCATCTATCTGGCCAATTCGCTCAACTCGCTCCGCATTGAAGGGCAAAAAACCGTTGGCATCGAGATCGTTCAGCAGTTTGACTGGGAAGTGCCAGACTGGATCATTATTCCTGGTGGGAATTTGGGCAACACGTTTGCTCTGGGTAAAGGTCTGTTGATGATGTACGAACTCGGCTTGATCGACCGTCTGCCGCGAATTGTGACGGCGCAGGCCGCTAACGCCAATCCGCTCTACCGCTCGTACCTAACCGGCTTTCGGGAATACGCGCCTATCAAGGCCCAGCCTACCGCTGCCAGTGCCATCCAGATCGGTGACCCGGTGAGCATTAACCGGGCGATCAGTATCTTACAACGCTTTAACGGCATCGTCGAGCAGGCCACCGAACAAGAGCTGGCCGATGCCGCAGCCCGTGCTGATCGTACCGGAGCGTATGCCTGCCCGCATACCGGAGTCGCTCTTGCCGCATTGATCAAACTGGTGGAACGTGGCGAAATTAAGCGCAGTGATCGCGTCGTAGTTATCTCTACAGCCCATGGCCTGAAATTCAGTCGCTTCAAAGTAGAATATCATGAAGGTACGCTCCGCGATGTGGTGGGGAAGTACACCAACCCACCAATTGAGCTACCTCCCGATATTGATGCGGTACGACGCATCATCGATCAACGATTCGGATGAAAACAGTGAGGAGGCTACGTGAAAATTACTCAACGACAGTTGGCGTTCATTCTCATGGCGGGTATGGCGGCTTATACCTTTGTGCGAGGGCTGCTAAATCTCGTCTTCGGTGATCCGATCTTAACCATCGTCCTGACGTGGGTTGTTTCGGCTATTTTCGGCCTGGCTACCTGGCTCTACTGGCGGGGCTGGGACGGTGCCCGTTTCTTTGCCACAGCCGGCATAACATTGGTCGTGGCGGCTGCGCTACCCCTAACGCAAGAGACAATAGTGATTTTTACCCCACTGGCATTTGCAGTCGCCATAACCAACACGCAATGGGTCGCCGGTGTTGGGTTGGCAATACTTTTGATCTTGCTTGGCCGTGATGTGCTTGAAAATGGGATCATAGATGGCATATACGCCAACATACCCATCCTTGCCAGCTATCTGGTGCAAGTGACAGCCTTTGCGGCTGCCCGCTTTGCACTCGACTCGGCTCGCATCGAGGCTGAACGCAATGCCGCTCGAGCTGAAGCAGCTCGTGCCGAAAGTGAAGCACGGGCTGTCGCTATTGAACAGCAGCAGCGCGAGTTAATCGAACAAAATCAACGACAGCAAGAGCTGCTCGAACTGGTAAGCCAGCTCGAAACCCCGGCGGTACGCATTGCTGATGGCGTGCTCCTAGCGCCACTGGTGGGCGGTATCGATAGCCGACGCGCTGGAAAGATCACGTCTCGTCTGCTGGAGCTGGTGTACGAACGGCGGGTTAACCTGGTGATCATCGATGTGGCCGGTGTACCGGTGATTGATACCGCCGTCGCCAATGCTTTGACCCAAACGGTGCGGGCGCTACGGCTGCTGGGCTGTCAGGTGATTCTGACCGGTATTTCATCACAGGTGGCCCTTACATTAACGCACATTGGGATCGATCTGAAAGAACTCGATGTAGCATCCTCACCCCAAGAAGCATTGCAGCGTTGGATGGCAGCTCAAGTGTCGATTATTCGTCCACAGCGCAACAATGCTGAGGATACCTTAAATTGAGGAGAGCGATCCCATCTAACGACAATAAGCACTTGTCTGAATGCTTGTCGGCACAAGACGGCGCTTTGCGCCGATAAGTGCATTCCGACCAATGGACATAGCGCACTGCACCGCGACGGGTAGGGCTGGCACTGCTGGGCAGCACCCGACCATTCGCATAGCCTGATCTCGTGATCACTACTCTGCCTTCTCATAGGGGCAGTGCGCACTTCACCTCTACTCCGACAACAGGACGTTTCGATAGGGTTTAATGTTCTCTCTTCGTGACTGGTGTATGACATCTTTTACTGTTAAAACGTTCCACAAGTCTATCATCAACCACGCGCTAGCCGGTCACCCCATCGAGCCGCGCTGTCCGCATACGCGGGAGTGCGGTGGTTGTGCGTTCCAGGATCGAGCATATGCCGATCAGGTCGCGGCAAAAGCAGCGGTATTGCGCGAGCTGTATGCAGCGAGTGGCATCGTCCTTACTGAGATGACCGTCGTGCCTTCACCTGATCCGTTTGGCTATCGCACACGCATGGATTATGTGGCGACGAAAGGACGTTTCGGGCTACGTGCACGTGGTCGGTTCAATTACATTGTTGAGCTAACAACCTGTCATTTGCTTCCGCCGCCAGCCTTTACCGCGGCGCAGCATGTCTGGCAACGCGCCGTCACGCTGGGAATCCCCGATTACGATATCCGCTCCCATACTGGTTGCTTACGCTACATTGTGATGCGGCGCAATCCCAATGACGAACTGCTGCTGGCGGCGGTTACCACCGCTCAATGTGAGGAACAGACAATGGCCGAGCTGGCAACAACTGCGCTGAGTCAACCTGGTGTGATCGGTTTTCACTGGTTGATCAACGACACGCTCACCGACGTTTCGTTTGGAGAACGACGTCAGTATTGGGGCGCTGCCGAATTAGCGATGCGCATTGGTGACGTCACCTGCTTCATCGGCCCCAATACCTTTTTCCAGAACAATATCTACCTGGCGCCCCGCCTGATTCGCGATGCAGTGGCTGCTGCAGTACCCCAACCGACGACACGAGTAGCAGATTTGTACGGCGGTGTGGGCGCGATCGGGTTACATCTGGCGCCGCACGCAGATCATGTGGATTGCGTGGAAACAGTAACCGAGAGTGTCCATTTTGCAGCACGCAATGCGCTCGCTAATGGCGTAACCAACTTTAATCCCATTTGTGCTGACACCCTGGCATATTTGCAAGCACAGCCGACCGGTAGTTTGTCGGTCGTTGTCGCCGATCCGCCACGTACTGGCCTCGGCCCGCAGGTTTGTCAGCAGCTCTTACGCATTGCCCCACAACGGATTATCTATATTTCGTGCAACCCGCTCACCCAGGTTGCCGATCTACGTCTTCTTCAGGCTGGTTATCGTGTCCTCAATGTGCAGGGGTATGATATGTTTCCCCATACTCCGCACGTGGAAACAATGGCCGTACTGGAGCGCGCCTGAACACATTTAGCAAGAGCGTGTTATTCTCTGTACGGCACAGGGGAGTAAGAGATAGAGAGTAGTTTGAAATCTGCCCACAGCAATTCGGTGCTTCCTATCTGGTGATGATGCCATCGTTTCCCTAAACGGCATCAGTGTGCTACATAACAGCCGTCTATCACCCTCCTGGGAGCGCGGGCCTCCGGCTCGCCTATCACCCCCCCTAGCCCCCCCCGCAAGCGGGGAGGAGGAAGTGGCCCCGACCACGCGCTGACGCGCTGCTACCTGGGCGTGCGGGCCTCCGGCCCGCCCATCACCCCCCTAGCCCCCCCGCAAGCGGGGAGGAGGAAGTGGCCCCGACCACGCGCTGACGCGCTGCTACCTGGGCGTGCGGGCCTCCGGCCCGCAAATGAGTCAGAAGGTGAACGAACGGAACCTTGTCTTGGCAAGCTATTGTCCAAAGATGCTTCGCAGTGCGAGCGTACCTGATAATCTCGTCTTCACCCTGAACCCCTTCTACTCCCATTTGGGAGTAGAAGGGGTAAGGTGGAATGCAATTGATCTTCGGGCAAAGAATATTTGGAAACAGGTCTAAACTTATTGAGTAACCGTTAACGTTCCCTTCATCCCGGCCAGATAATGACCAGGGAACGTACAAATGTACAGATACGTCCCAGGCGGTGGTGTGCGGAAGGTTACACTTCCCGTCTGACCGGCATTGAGCATTGCCGTCCAAGCCAGCGCATTCGGTGTATCAGGCGGCGGCACAAAGAGGCCATCAGCATTATTCTGTGCAGCAGTATTCACGGCCTCCGCCACATCGTCGCCGCCATTCACCAGCACCCAGTTGTGTTGGACGCCCAGATTATTCTCGTTGATGAAATCAAGCCGCACAACAGTATTTGCCGGTACAGAGAGTGATTTCTCTACGAAGGCTAACGCATTTGGATCAGCACGCACTTCAATTGTGCGGTTTGGTGTCTCATCAACCACATTCGAGCCACCAGGAGCATTTGCTGCTTGGGCTGCTGGAGGCCGCGTCGGTTGGGCAGCCGCCGGAGCAGGCGTCGGGCGAGGGGTAGCTGTGGGACGTGGGATAGCCGTAGGACGTGGGCCAGCAGCGACAAAGTCACCTGCGCTTGCATTGGAGGCAATCATCACGATCAGCATGATCAAACCTGCGCCAAATGCCAGCCCCATCATCACGATGAGCGGTGGACCACCAGCACTCCCGCCCGAAAAGGTAGAACCCCCATTGCTGCTACTACGCGAACGGAAACTGCTTCTCCCAGAACCTCGCCAGCTCATCTGTAACCTCCTCTGTCTCGTCAGTGTGTGATATTCGGCACATTCCTAGTGTAGCACAAAATAAATCATTGATGTATAACGGATTTGCGGAAAGGAAAGCAAGGTGTATGAAAAAGCAAACCTTATCTACTTGTTGATATTAGTTCTGTCACAGTGACCCTTGTATGATCCTGCCAACCGCTGGTTGCATCGCTTACGTGCTGTCTGCCGGTTGGCGCAGTAGTGTAGTCGAAGCGACACGGTTTTCACAGAAGGGGTTGGCATAATAACAATCCTTTCTGTGACAAGTGGATACCATTCCTCCCAAATGCATGCGTCAGCGAGCGGAAGGCGATGAACAGACCGGAACAGTGCTGCCCGAGGTGCGCACGATGAGATTCAGATGCTGCTTGCCAATGCTGAGAGGGGCGCCTTCC
>Ga0308421_1000681_pt1 | contig 19689 bp, 18 predicted proteins | sample HotsprSampleMS60_FD_203673 | JGI IMG/M metagenome (GOLD analysis project Ga0308421, IMG submission 203673) | Hot spring phototrophic mat microbial communities from Mushroom Spring, Yellowstone National Park, Wyoming, United States - 20090730_MS60 ...
AAGTGGCATGGGGGTCAGCAAGCGTGTCCTCAAAGTTTTTTTCTTCCTCGTTGGAAAAGTAACCTTTCTGGATTTGGGAAAAAGGTATTTCAAATTTTTTGTGTTTTAGAAGATTTCTTGCCGCCTCTTTACAAATCAATCCGAAGAGAGCCTGATTTACATTGTCAAAAGATTTGTAGCGTTGCAAAGCGATTAAACAAGCTTCTTGAAAGACATCTTCTCCGTATCCGTTCCATCGACTTTTACAAAACTCCCTGTGTTTCAAAAGTTGTTCTTGCGTCATGTCTGCACCTCCTATTTTTTTCTCAATATCTCAATATAATCAACAATTGATATTTGTCAAGGGGTTTTTAAAATCAAAGATTGTTTTTTTTAAAGGATGCATTAATATAAGGAGGGGGGTATAATTATGAGAAGTAAGGTGGGGGGAGGGTGGAGATGAATATAGAAATGAAAGAAAGAGTGAAGCTATTAAGGAAAATACTTGGAATGACTCAAAAGGAGTTTGCGAATAGTCTTGGTTTAAAGCAGTCTTTTATATCAGAAATTGAGCAGGGAAATAGCCGACTTTCTAACCAAACTCTGAAACTTTTAAAACATCTTTGGGGAATTAATCCCGATTTTGTGAGAGGGACTTCTTCACGTCTTTTTGTAGATCATGAAAAAGGCTTAAGGTTCTTTCAAGAGAAGATACGAAAAGAAAAAGAGAAGGTTTGGACACGTTATGAATTGCTTTCCCTTGTTGAGCTTTGTAAGTATGTGTGGTCTAAGCCTCTTTCTTCAAAAACATCATTAGAAACAAGGGGGGAGTTTAAAAAAGCAGTGCTTGATAGCATAAAACATTTGATGCATACCTGTAAAGAAAAAGATAAAAACCGCTTGAATAATGAATTAGCAGTTTTGGGCAAAAATACCGAAGAAGCGTTATCAGTTGCCGAGAAAATAACAGCTACTTTTCGTTTGATGGAAAATTTAGCAAGTGTGCTTTGTTATTTGCTTGAAATTTGTGAGATGTCTGAAGAGGATGAAAAAGTTTTGTCGTCTTTTCTTCTGCCCTGGAGCTATTATGTTGGGCTTTCATATAATGCAATCAAGCAAAATCTTATTCCGCTTTCAAGCATTTATTTTTCTCCCATTGAAGAACTTCTTAAATTTGAGAAAAAGAGCGACTTTGAGAAGCTTGAGCTTTCTTTTGAGAAAGACAAAGTGTATTTTGAGTTTTGCTGTGATAAATTTAACATTTTGTTAAAAGACAAGCTGCAAATGACGCTTGATATTAGCGATGCGTTCTCATTTCTAATATTGATTACAAAGGCAAAAGAGGTTGATAGTTTTGCGGTTTTGGGTTTTAGCATTAGTAAAGATAAGCTTGCAAAATCTATAAAGCTCAATTTCACTCAAAAGGGAACTACAATAAGTGTGATGTTTAGTTATGATGAATTTGATAATTTAGTAGAACTAGCTGCAAAAGTTAAAGATGCAAAAGTTAAAGAGAATGGCGATTTATGGTTGTATTTGCAAAAAACTCATTTTGACCGTTATGGGTTTGTTTGAGTGGCTTTGTCGTCACTGTCGTCAGTTATTTCTTTTTCTTTTTCTTACGGGGCGTAGCGCAGCCTGGGAGCGCACCTGCCTTGGGAGCAGGGGGTCGGAGGTTCAAATCCTCTCGCCCCGATATTTCCATAGGGAAGAAAAAAGGTGGTTGGTCGTCAATGACGACATGGTGACGACTTGTCGTCGCTTCAAGAATTTGAATAGCCCTGTAAAGGACTGGTAAAGCCACTTTTGTATAGATTTGCGTTGTTTTAATATCTTCATGTCCAAGGAGTGCTTGAATAGTTCTTAAATCCACTCCCGCTTCTAAAAGATGAGTTGCAAAGCTATGCCTTAATTGATGTGGTGTAATCTTTCTTTCAATTCCTGCTTTTTTTGCTATTCGTTGTATAGCTTTTCTGATATCAACTAGTGGTTTTCCTGTTCGTTGACTTGGAAAAACAAGTGTCTCTATGTTTTGTCTTGAAGTTTTCAAAGCAAGGAGAGCCTCTTTGAGTATTTGAGCCATGGGCACAAATCTTTCTTTGTTCATCTTTGCCTTTCTTATTCGGATGAGGTTCCATTCAAACAGGATGTCATCCCATGTCAAATTGAGGACCTCGTTTTTCCTCATGCCTGCGTAATAAAGGCACAAAAACAAGGCATAGTAAAAAGGCTCTTCTTTAGCAGCTTCAAGAAATTTTAAAGTGGTTTGTAGGTCAAGCGGGTCTGGGAGCTTGTAGCGGTGCGGTAGTCTTTTAATTTTTAGTGGTTCTGTTATGTATCCACGTTCCACGGCAAACTTTGACATGGAAGAGAGCACATTGAGTTCTACATTAATTGCCCGGGTGCCTTTTACTCCTTTTGTTTGTAGTTCCCTAAGCCTTTTGAGTTTATATGCATCAATGAGCCTTGAGGTTATCATATCAAAAGAGAATTTACCAAAGAAAGGAACTATCAAGCTTTGAATTATGCGTTTCTTTTCTTTGAAGGTTTTTTCGGCTTGGTGAATTTTGACAAAGTGAAGGTATTCTTCAGCAATTTGTTTTATTGTCGTTGCGTGTTTTTGTTTTTGAGCTTGAGATAAATGCTTTTTAAGTTCCTGTTCATAGATGAGGGCTTCTTCATAAGTTCCTTCAAAGACCTCTCTGTGTCTGCACCTTCTGCCAAGGGTAATATCAATCCACCATTTACCGGGTTTATAGGGTCTAACTGCCACGACAGAACTTGTTTTGTCATTTTCGATTTGATTTTAGATTTGTTTTTTTAAAAAAGTCAAGTTGAAAACCAAGCGGTTTTTCCTGCCAAAAACTGAATTTCCGCACTTTTAAAGCGTTTTTTGAAAAATTTTTTGACTAAAAAGTAGGGTAGGAGCTTTTTTTGGAAGAGCCCCCTTAAGGGGGGCTCGAGGGAGGGATTTAGGTAGAACTTTGTTTTTCTTCGGTTTTGTTTTGTTTTCTTCTTCTTTTCAAATACAAGGCACCTGCTACTATTCCCACAGCTCCTCCTACCGCACCTACTCCCACTGCCCCCGCCACCGCTGGTTTTTCTTTGACAAGCTTGGCTACATTAAGTTCTTTTTTCTTTTCGACAAGCTTTGCTTCAAGAATAGGGTCGTTCTTTTGAAAAGCCTCATTAAGCTGTTTTTGTAGTTCTGGGTAGAGTTGCTGTTCAGCATTTTGTCTTCTCTTCGTGTCAAAATATTTAAACATTGCTATATGTCCATACCAATCTTCAGCTTCATGCGTCCGGTTATGCGTCTGCAAATCTTTGTCCACTGCAAATTTAAACAAAGCAAGCTCTTTGTCCTTTTCAAGAAGCTCTTTTGTAGTGTGTGTTTTCAACAGCTGATACTCTTTGTAAACTTTGTCAATGTAATCATCTACAAGCTTCCCTACCTCCTGAAATTCCTCCCATTCAAGCAACTTTGCAAAAAGCAAAGCACTTGCCCAAGCAAATTGCTGCTGTTCTTTGTTTTTTGCTTCTCCTTGTATGATAAGATAAAGAAACTTAGCCCTGTTAAGATAGTCCTTTCCATCCGTGAATTTTACATCCCCGGGTTGTATCGTTTGAAAAAAGATAAAAGCTTCAACCAAATCATTTACTCTGTTCGTATTGAAAGCCTTATAAAATAAATCTACTGCTGAGGAAAGACAAAAGTAATATTCAGCAGGAAAAACATTTTGTAAAGCCATCCCTAAGAACCTGTGGAACAAAATCGTAATATTTGTCTGCACGCTACTTTCTTGCACTTTAGACTCTGACATAGCTCTCTCTTTCACGATATCTCGGCTCTTTCCTCCCCCCATGGAAGTTTGTAGAAATTCTTGTGCTGAATTAACGACGCTTGATGCATCTTTTCTCAATGAATGACTGTTTTTTACTGTTTGTGTGATGCTTTTTGAAATCCTTTCCACATTTGTGATTTGTAGTGGTAGATTTGAAGAATAAAAATGCCAATCAAAAAAGCCTTTCCCCCTATTCCAGCTCCAACAGATTTCCCCCTTGCAACTATTTGCCCCTGATCCCCAAGCTTTCATATTGACATACCCTTCATCAAGTTCGAGGGCGGGCTTCAACGCCCGAAACTGTTGACAATGTGTTTCAACGAAGTTTTGTAAAAGTAAGTAGTTTATGCCTGGCATTGTATTATTATCCGCCCTCTCTACCACCGTATTATTCCCTACTGTGGTTTGGGCTTCCCTAGCAGGAATTGAAATTAAACTTACAGCTGCCATGATAGCTAACATCGTTTTTTTCTTCATATTGTGCCTCCTTATTGATTTTTAACTGGTATATACTCAAAAGTTGTCAATTCAGAGCCCGCCCCCTTAGAAATCCTAATACTTCCTCCAACTCCCATGAAGCTTGACCCAAACAACTGAAATCCTTGCAGGGATAGCTCTTGCGGTGGCTGAAGCTTTAATAAATAAGCTCCACACAGAATTCCTCCTTGGTTTGTAAATTTACAAGGACCTTTTATTTCACGGCTTATCCAATTTTGTATTTGAGGACTATACCTCTTTGTATTTACAGCATCTAAAACAGCCTTTCTAACAACTTGCTGAAATTTTTCTAACTCCATTTTTCCTCTCAAGCTTCCTCCTTTCACCACGCTCCCAAACCGCTTCAAACTATTATATAGATTTAGTTGTGTCTGAGCTATCACCGCACCGTATCTTAAGAGGCAGTTTGCATACTCTATTATCTTTTCTTCATCCGCTACATAAGCCACATCACCATAAGACCCTTGTAATCCTTGAAGGTATTGTGCTTTAATATTATCTATTACTCCATACCGTTCATAAGACAAACCTATCTTCTCAATGGTAAGCGGGTCTGTAAAAACTTTACATTTACCAAACCATCCCTCACGCCTCTCTTCAAGTTCAACTATCAGCGGTATAAACAAATAACTCACATTAATTGACATATCAATCGCATCATTAACGCTCCACCTTCTAAAATCCTGTTTGACGACTGATGTATCCATACCAAAACCTAAACCTGTCCAAAAGACTATTAAAAAAACTATCAGCCCTACCACCATTAGCTTATTTTTTCTTTCTGGTCTTCCCACCTTGCTCTCCTCCTTGTCCACCTTGTCCTCCTTCTTTCCTTCTTCCTTCTGCCCGGACTTTTGCGATATAACTATCATAAGTAAAATACTCCACCATGGCCTTCAAAAAATCTTCCCTTACTTCTCTGTTTAGAAGCAATGCTGGAAAAAACCATTCCAATTCCAGCCCCCAGGTGGTATCATGTAAGAAAATGTCCGCCAGACGAATTATCTCTCTTTCCGTCACTCTTACCCCTTGCCCCAGGGGCAGCAAAATTTTTTCACTTTGCATATCAAATGGTAAATTAAAATCAATCAATTCCCAATGTAATGTTTCAGGTTCGATGAAAATAGAAATATTATAACGATCCATTACCCAAGATATTCGGCGTGGAAATACTTGTATCAAAATTCCACCCTCTTCCCATATATTTGTCTGTATCCACCTCCAGTTCTGAAAATATGTCTCACCGCCTAATAAGATCACCTTGCCTGTTCCACTTTGAAAGCTGAATTGAGAGCCGGTAAGCTGAGCAAAATTTTTATTTAAACTTTCAAAATAAGCAAGTCTTTCAATAGGCCCCATCTGCTCAACTTTTTGCCCTTGTACAACTGTGTTTTTTAGTTGTGCTTCTATTTTTTTGACTATTGCTACTGCTTTTCTATAACGTTGACTTATATTATATGCACTATCTTTCGAACATCTTTTTCTCCAGTCCTCTTGTATTTTTTTGATTTTTACTACACATTCATCTATCCCCAAGCCTTGTTTTCTACACCATTCAAATGCAGAGATTAACTTCCCCTGTATCACATGTGCTACCATTTCATTTTCATAAGCTGTGCATACCATCAGTTTTATCTGAATTGATGTTTCTTCATCAATTGTAAAATTTCCTGCAGTTCCGTTAGATCTATTTTCAGCTCTGCCTGCTATAACCAAAAGAAAAAGTAGAAGCAAAGTAAAAAGTAAAGTGCTTGCTTTCTTCATAGCTTTACCTCCTTTCTTTTATTCTTTAAAATAAAGCAAAACAGCTCTTTCTCCTGTTTTCTCATCCCTACAAACCAAGCCAGCGGAGGTAAAATCCCTTTCCCCCTTCAGTTGTTCCTTAAAGCTTTTTCCAGTTGCTGCTAAAATTCTCTTTTGCTTCTCTGTCATTCCATTCTCAAGATAATAGAAAAATCCTTTTTCAACCTCCACAGAAAAAACGAATTCTTTTCCCTCAAAAACTCGTCCTTCTGTCTTCTTTTCCGCCACCCACTTACACTTCAAGACAGCCTCCTCGGAAGCAAAAGCTGAAGACGCTAAAAACAGCAAACCTACAACGCTTGCAACTACCTTCCTCATAACCACACCTCCTTTTTTAAGGTTTTTGAAACTTCTTCAAATCTTTTTCTTGAGTTGCATTCAACTGCTCTTCAAGCTCTCGCTCAAGTCTTTCAAGCTTCTCCTTCTTTGCCCGTTCCTGTTCTTCCACCTTCTTCAATTCCTCCTCAGCCTTCCTTGCCCGCTCCGCCGCTTTCTGCTTGTCTCGAGTAAAAACAAAATCACGATTAAACTCATGCCACTCCTGCTCAAACTTCAAGCTCTCTTTCTGCATCTCAATATCCATAAGATTATGACGCAACACGACATAATAAAACACTAGTGCCACTAAGGGTGTAGCGGCAATTAAAAGTTTAATTAGATTGCTCATCTATTCCTCCTCCTGCATAATCTTTGTAATCTTTGTAATGAGCTCTAATCTTCTCCCACAGTTCCTCTTCCCCCTCTTTTTTGTAATCATAATACTCTTCAGTTTTTGTTTGCAAATTTACCTGTCCCCCCCCTACCTCTACTCTTTGAATTACCTGCACTACCTCCTTAGGAGGACTACCCACCGCCATTGATTGCACCGCTTGAGTTCCTTGCAAACCAAACATAGATAATCCACTTAACCCACCAACCAAAAGCATCAAACCTCCAACCAACTCCATTAGTCCTTTCATTTTATCACCTCCTAATCAAACTTCATCTCCTACTTATATTTATGCATCTACCCTCGCTTGGTGTTCTGCTCAACTCCTAAATAACAATCTGCTTACAAATAAATGACAAGTAGAACGCCCGCTCCCATGGACATACCCCCCGCACCCTTGACAGGGTGCGGTGCTTCAGGCTTGGGCTTCAAGTTGTGCTTTACTTTGTAGTTTATTTTTTATTAAGACTTCTTTCTCAATGATGCTTATTTTAGAATTGACGCTTATTCTGTCTTATTAATGAAGTCTTGCTAATTTTTAGCAAAACGCTAAATGCACTGAATAGAAGCCTGAGTTGTCATTCCTTGCAAGCACGCACGCTCTCCATGCAATCTTGTTCTCAACTTTACTTCATCAAGCACATTCTTTTTCTGTCTAAGTATTTCTAAAACTCTTTCATCTATTCCATTCTTATCCACCAGCACTTGTAAATAAACTTTATCAGACTGACCGTATCTCCACACCCTTGACAACGCCTGCTCATAGGTTCTCCATGCGAGAGGTAAACAGAGGAAAATAATGTTCTTGTAATGGGTCAAATTAATTCCTTCCGAGATACAATAAGTAGCGAGGATTGGTTTGTCTGCATACCTCAAAGCTAACTCTAAATCCTTCTTATCCTGCCCTGTTATGAAGTAAACCTTGTTCCTGCCTACCTTCCTTGTGATATACTGCAAAGGTGAAAGAAAATAGCTAAACACCACCGTTTGTGGGTTATCTTCTATAAAATCAATTACATAATCAATCTTGTCTTTGAGCAGTGCACTCTTCTTGTATCTATACATAAAAACCTTTAAAATATTTTCCTCCTCACCTCCAAATCTCCATTCTTCCTCTAATTCCTCATCCTCGTCGTCATCTATCAAATAATCACCAGAAAAATACTTGACATCCTCAATTAAAGAAGGCAACTCAACCACATCGCTCCGCTTTACAAAGTAAACATAAGGAGAAACATACTCTTCAAAAAATTTCTCCTTTATTCTCCTTGATTTAAAATCAATTATGTAATTGAACCTTTTGTCTATGGCAAAAAAAATCCATTTGTAGTCTTTAAAACTAAGTTTAGAGAAAGGATGGTCGGGTCTTAGGATTCGCAACTGAGTATAATAGTCCTCATGTTTCTCAAACGGAGTACCTGAAAGCATTACCTTATAAGTCTTTGGAAATATCTTCATCACAAGCTTTGTAATCTTTGCTTTTACATTCTTAAGTTTATGTGCTTCATCAAATATAACAAAATTCCAAAACGCCTCCCGCAAAATCTTATCCGTGTGCATCCTAAAATAGTCATAGCTCACTATTTTGAAGTTTTTGAGTTTTATGTCCCATTTCTCTATCTCATTCAACCAAACCGTTTTTACTGAAGAAGGACATATTATCAAAACATTCTTAAAGTTTTCAGCAATCTTCAACGCTGCTAAGGTCTTTCCTGTTCCTGTTTCCCAAGCAAGGTAGCTATACCCTTTAAAGTTTTCTACAGCTTTTCTTTGATGAGATAATAATTGTATTTCTGTCATCACAGCCCTCCTTCATCAGCTTCATACTTCTCAACTAAGTCAAGCACTTTTTCATAGAGTTCTTTTTCTTCTAATAGCATACGCATGATACGCATAACTTCGCATACTACCATTTCAAGATTTGCGAGACGATTTCTTACCTCAAAAAGCAACTCCTCCCGTGCCTCTGCATTCATATCCTCCTCCTTAACAAGCACTCATAGCCCTTCTTCTTTTAAAAGTTTTTTAATCAAACCGCTTACACTGTAAATGTAGCCTAAGGTAGTGTCCTTTTCTGTCAAAAACTCCTCACTATGGTCACTCGGAACGCCACTTCTAAAAGTTGGACTGTTAGCAATGCTAAGTAGCACCCACGCTGCCCTGTCTTTAGAAGATAGGGCTTCTATCTTAGCCCTGTTTTCCTTGATTACTTCAATGATTTCCTTTGTTAGTTCTGCATTCATACTTATACCTCCTTTGTTTATTTTATTTACTCGACAGGCTCATCCAAGGACTTACCAAAAGCTTCAGCTACTTCTTTTAACCTCTCCAAAAGCTCACTTACCCCAAACCTACCTTGCTTATACTCCTGATACCATGACAAAACCGCTCGCCCCTGTTCAACATAATACATTTTCTCACTCTCCTTAACCGCCCTCTGCAACCTCTTCAATCTCTCAAGCATCCCTTCGATGTTTCTTTTTCTCCTTGCTTTCATCATACCCGCACCTCCTCTTCCTCTTTGATTTTGTTCGCCTACTTGGTTGGTTGCTAACTCTTTGCTTACATCCTGCTCCTCTAACTCCTCAAACTCCATCATAGCCACCTCCTCTTTTGTATTCTCCTACTTATATTAATGCAACTTAAAAATCTCATTCAAAACAAAACTCTCATTCCTCTTCTCAAAACGCTTAAAATCAACTCTTGACTGCGTTATAACATCAAGCATCTTAATGTAGAAATGAAAATCTCTCAAAACGCTAAATTGGCTTGGTATTATCAAATACTCTTTCCTCCTCCTACGCTGAAGCGTCAAACCATCCCGATTTTCCGCTGGCCCCATGCTCAGGCTTTCATCCGTCTCAAGTATCTCAATCTCTCCAAATATTTTGCTCAGTAAATTTGTCGTGTTCGGGTCATTCACTGCAAACGCTAAAATCGTATTCGTGTTGTTCATAATCGTAAAAGCTGTCACCTCTGAATAAACCCGCTGAAGCTGTGATAAATCCTGCAAAGCTATCCAAAGGGACCCCCCTTTGCTCCGCACTTGCTCCAAACACTGCACTATGCTCGTTAACCTCTGCAAGGAGGCAAACTCATCTAAAATAATAAATCTTCTCCTGTTTACATTTTCCTCTAAAGCTAAAAGATGTTTCATGGACAGGTCAATCAATAAACTCAGCAAAGGTTTCAATGTATCCCTTAAAGTGCTGTAATTTGTAATGAATAAAAAACTACTTCCATCCTCACTTAACCATCTTTTTAAGCTCCAATCATTTGAAAGATGCCTCGTGTAGTAAAAACAGTTCGTGTATTGCTTCATCGTGCTAAGAGTATCCGAGGCAACCTTGCTACCTTTTTCATACCCCTGCAAATAACCCAATGCTCTGCGGGCTGGCTCACAACCTTGAGCTACCGCCTGCTGCATTAGTTCTAAAAGTTCCGCTTCAGTTAAACTTACATGTTGCCACAAAGCTCCATTACTCTTCTGCCCGGTCACATAAAGATAGTAAACTATCGAAGAAAATACATCCCTTGACGCATCAACCCAAAACTTGTCCTCCCTAAAGCTCGGCGGTATTAGTGAAGTCGCAATGCTATCAACATCAGCTATCGTTTCTATCTCGTCAAATAAACACCAGTGCAATGACCTTTGGTCAAGCGGATTAAAAATGTAGTCTGTCCTCTCATCATAAAAATAACTAAGATAATCTCCTTTGACATCGTAAACTATTGCCTTATTTCCACGCTCCCGTATTCTTTCTATCACTTGATTAAGTAATGTAGTCTTACCCGTCCCGCTTCTACCCACTAGCAAAAAATGCCGATTCTCTACCTGACGAGGCACCATTATCCTTCCTAACTTGATTAATCCTCCTTCATCTTCAATCCGATATTCACTCCACAATCTTTCTAACGCCTCCTCCTCGCTTAACATTTTCGACCCTCGTAAATGTTCATCTTTCATTATCTCCTGTGCCTTTGCTTTAAATCTTACTAACAACCTTGGATATAAAAGCCAAACCGGACTCGCTAATACAAATACCCACCACCCCGCTTTCAATGTAAGAATAAATATCTTCGGAAAATACTGAAACTGAAAGGAAAAAAGTGCCTTGAAAAATAAAACTATCAAATCAGCTCTGAATAGCAAAAAATACAAAAACACAAGCGTTGAATGAAGCAATAAAATCAATACCACACAATACAAATGCATCTTGAAAGACATCTGCAAAGAATGAAAACAAACCTCAAAACCCTTGTAAGCCCGAGTTTCTTTGTACATATTACACCTCTATCCCAAGCTCCTTCCTAAGAGCTTCACGCCTTTCCTGAAACTCCTTACGCTTCGCATCAATAACTATCACATATTCAGCTAACAACTCTGTCAACTTCATGTGATATATAATAAGCCTCGCAAGCTGACTAAACTCCTCCCAACCAATCCCTTTGCCCGCCTCTTTTAATTTGATGTCAAGCCGTGTAGGAAGCTCCTCAAGTAGCCTAACAAGATAACTCAATAAATTAGCCTCCTTCATCTCCTCCGTCACCGCCTGTTTGAGTTTTTTTCTTACAAAATCACTAAAATTCTTACCCTCAAGCTTCGCTAAACGCTGATACATCGCAATCTCATCATCGCTTAAACTAATCGTAACCACACGCATCTTTTTCATAGCCTACCCTCCTTAAAGTTTTTTCTCACTATATTTAATGCAAATGCGGTTTATCAAAAAACAATAAAACTGCTTTAATAAGCCTAGCACACACTTGTTCAAAAGACACTTCAAAATGCAAAAACAAATTAATAAAAACACAAGCATCAAAAACCACACCTGAACCATTCCTCCGAGGAATACCGCACCCTTGATAGGGTGCGGAGGGTATGTCCACTTCAGCGGGCTAACAGAATGATTATTTTATGTCCAAGAAAAGTCTTGCAGGTTAAAGAGATATGCATTAATAATATAGAGATATGGTAACATTGACAGATGTAAAAGATGCAAACTACTTTCATGCTTCTTCAGACCACGCTGTCGAATACTACGCTCAAGACCAAGGACAAGAACAAGGGAAAATAGAAGGCTGGTGGCAAGGAAAACTGGCTGAAAGACTAAATTTGCTTGATAAAGAAATCACTAAAGAGGATGTTGAAAAAATTGCTTCAATGATAAGAAACGGAGAAAGGCTTGGATTAGATATTACATACTCGGCTCCAAAATCTGTATCACTCGCTTACTCCTTACTCGGTGATGAAAGAATAAAAGAAGCTCATGAAAAAGCCGTGCGGGTGGCAAACGAGTGGCTTGAGAAAAGCCTTGTCCAAACACGGCAAGGGCATGCTGGTAAAGAAAAAGTGGAAGCAAAAGGCGTGGCTATAGCTAACTACACCCACTTTGTAAGCCGTGCCCATGACCCTCAACTGCATACTCACTCTCTCCTTATCAATGCTGTCATAAGGTCAACTGATGGAGAAATAAGAGCTCTTGAACCTATCAAAATCTTTGAATATCAGAAAGCACTCGATCAGATTTATAAAAATGAACTTGCACGGGAATTGCAAAGTTTAGGCTACAGCATAGAAATGAAAGATCGGAAAGGAAATTTTGAAATAAGAGGGTTTTCACAAGAGGTCATAGATAAATTCTCAGAACGCAAAGAACAAATTGAAAAAGCATTTGAAGCTTTGAAAGATAAAATTGAAATAAGAAACGAAGCAGCAATCAAAGACATGCTTGCAATCAAAACAAGAGAAACAAAAGAGGCTCTCTCAAGAGAAGAACTGGAAAAACGATGGGAAGAAAAACTTGCAGAGTTGGGACTTACAAAAGAAGATTTGAAACAGGCGGTTGAAGAGGCTAAAACAAAAACAAAAGAGCTCAGTAAAAAAGAAGTCAAAGAATACGTTAAGGAAGCTTGCAACAGCTTACATGAGAACGAGAGTGCCTTCACAGTCGAAAAACTTACTGAAGTGGCTCTACGCTTGTCGATGGCTCAAGCGGGAGCGGGAGAAAGGGTTATCTCTATCAATGAAGTTGAAAATGCTATCAAAGACCTCAAACGGCAAGGATACCTCGTTTCTTTGGATAATGGATACTTGACTACAAAAGAGATGCTACAAATTGAGAAAGAAGTTATAGAATACATACAAAAGACAAACAACACAGTAAAAGCAATAGAACTTGACAATGAAAAGATTGAAAAAGCAATTAAAGAGTTTGAAGCTAAAGTCGGCTATCAAATGACAAACGACCAGAAGAACGCTGTCTACCACATTTTGCAATCTCGGGACAAAATTCTAGGTATACAAGGCGATGCTGGGACAGGAAAAACAACTGTTTTTCAGTTTGTCAGAGAGGAATTAGAGAAAAAGGGCTACACGGTCCGTGGAATTACTCCCACGGGAAAGGCGGCGGATGTGATGTCGAGGGAGGCGGGTATTAAAACTCAAACGGTTGATAGCTTCTTAATGCAGTTTGAAAACATGAAAATCGTCGATAATAAGCAAGAATACATAAGACAATACAACGAAATCAATAAGAAATTTGAAGAAAAAAGCTGGTCAGCTCCACCCAAACTCCTATCAGGGGGGATTTTGGATAAACTCTTTGGTAGTAAAACAGAAACATTCGAATCTCAAATCAAAAATCTCCTAAAGAGCGAGCTCAAATGGTTCAAAAAGGAAGAAAAATTGAATTGGTTTGAGAGGAAAACAGGAGAGCGTTGCTATGTAATCAAAAAGGATAACTTTGAAGCTAAAATGATAGTTGAAAACATCAAAACAGCACTCGGACACTATGAGACACATGTTTGGGTTAAAAATGAAAAGACTGGAGACATAACTTTCACTCGATATGCTCATATCGATGTAGTGGGCATAAAAGAAAAAACAGAAAAATGGGTTAACCCGGAGCGGGTCATCGAACGAGGCAAAGAAGTTTGGGTGGTGGACGAGACTAGCATGATGGGTAGCAAAGAAGTTAAAGCACTTCTGGATGCCGCCGATAAAGCGGGAGCACGGGTGGTCTTTGTAGGCGATGTCAAACAACTAAAGGCTGTCGAGGCAGGTCAAATCTTTAAAGATATGCAAGAGAACGGCTTGAATACTGTAGTGATGACAGAGAAGGTAAGACAAAAGGACGAGGAGTATAGGAAAGCTGTTGATGCCCTCGGTAAACAAAACTGGGAGACCTTCAAAGCAAAGGTGGATGCAAAGACAAAAGAAATTGAAGATAGAGAGAAGAGGTTGAATGCAATAAGACAAGACTTCCTAAGCAGTGATTACAAAAAGACATTGATAGTCACTGCTACAAATAAGGATAAAAATGAGCTCAATTCACAAATCAGGAATGAACTTAAAGAGCATGGGAAACTCAAAGAAGGCTTCAAATTACAAGTCCGGGAAAGTAAAAACCTCTCCGCCGAAGATAAACGCTTTGCTTTTTCTTACAATATAGGAGATACCGTGTTTGCAAACAAAGAGGCTTTGAAGGACTTGGGAATAAAATCAAAAAGCAATGAATTCACCGTGGTTGATGTAAACATCACAAAAAATACAATAACGATACAAAACCAAAATGGCAAGCGGTTTGTAATAAACACTAAAGAGCACGGTAATAAGCTCTCAGTCTTTAAAACTAAAGAAATTGAAATCAGCAAAGGAGATAGAATAATCACTTTGAAAAACGACAAAGCACTAAACGTTAAAAACGGCGAAATGTGGCAGGTGGAAAAGATAAACAGGGATGGAACGATTACAATCAAAAACGAGAATAAGACAAAAACTTTTAATATCCGAGACTACAACTACCTCGACCACGGATACGCGACCACCGTGCATAAAAGTCAAGGTATGACTGTTAACAAGATAATCTACGATGCTTCAGCCACAAGGACAAACTACAATGAAGTCTACACCGCTATCACACGTGGTAAGCTTGAATATTCAATCTACACAGATAGCCGTGGAATTTTCTTTGAACGCATGAAACATGAACAGTTCAAAACCTCAACTCTTGAACTCTCAAAACAAACCTCAGTAGAAAAACAAGCCACAACAGTTCACAAAACAGTCCACAAAACAGCCACCTCAGCCCAAAAAACAGCTCAAACAGCTCAAAACATAGAAGAAGAAGTAAGTAGAACAGCCTCCGCTTCAAGAAGTAGATAAATTCTACTCTGAACGACACTCTAAAATCGCTTAGAACGCCTTCTTCCTTTTGACCCCCTATCTAAATATCCCCCTCTACCAAAAGAGGGCATTATAGAGGCTTGTAGAAGGCTGCCCGGATTGACAAAAAAGTCAAACAAGTCAGTCAAGTCATGCAAGTCATTCAAGCCATGCAAGTCGAAAAATCCGGATTGTTCGACTTGTATGTCAAGTTGAAAATTTCAAAATTTTAATAGAAGATATAGTTTGATAACTACACCAAAATGTCAAAACTTGTTTTCTTTCCCTTGCGATAAAACCTACGATATAACCTGCCCTTCAACCGCTTAACCTTCTTCCTTACACTCTCTAATACCTTCTTATCCCTCTTCAGCTTCCAAACCTCCACCGCCTCCCTAACTATTTCATTAACATAAACCCTCTCCCCTCTCTCCATCTTCTTCTTCATCCTTGTATACAACCAAACCTCAAACCTTGTCTCACATTTATTCAAAGCCTCCTGAAAAAGCTCTACCTTCCTCTTCTTACTAAAATAACTTAAATTAAACCTCACTACTTCCTTTGTTCCCCAAATTCTATATATCGCACTCAATACCTCTAAATCCCTCTCCCCAATAGGATATGATATCACACCACGCTTAATAAAATAATTAATATGCTTTCCCTTAAACTTTGGAAATAGCTTCACTACCTCCTTAACTGTTAAACCCTTCTTCCTTTCCACCATCCTTTCTTGCATGCCACCAAGCCTCAAGGTACTCTAAACTTTAGGAAAGCCTCAAAGCTTATAAATCATTACAAATCAGGCTCAAATAAAAGAAACTCTACATCCTCTTTTGTAATCACTCTCCCCTTTAGCTTCCCATCCACAAAAAAACAAAACCAAGACCCATGACCGCACCTCGCACACCATCCCACGCCCATTTTTCTTTCATAAACCACCTTAGACACCTCCCAAATATCACACCCACAGGTAGGACATTTTTCATATTCAGGCATCAAAAGATAAAGCTTCTCCTCTCTCTCCTCTCTTACTACTTCCATACCAAACCTCCTCCAAATTTAAGCTTTCTTACTTTATTAATGCTAAAAGCCATTCGCCCTAAATCCTTCAATCCTACAACAGCACTCCAACCTACCACAATTGTTTAATTGTTTAATTCTTTCTCAACAATAAAATAATGTCACTGTTGTCACTGTAATTTGAGTAAAAAACCTACCCCTTGGAACCATTGATTTTTCAAAGCATTGCGGGTTTTGTCACTGTTTGTCAAAATGGTAAAAAAATTTACCATATCCGAGCCCTTTATTTTCAGGCACTGCGGGTGTCACTGTTGTCACTGTAATTTGAGGTATTATATACCCACCCCCTATTATTTTTTTTCAATTCTTAAATTCTTGACCAAAAAACTAAACAAGTAAGGTGGGTGGGTGGGTAGCCTAAAAACCGCAGTGACAAACAGTGACAACAGTGACAAACTTCTACATCAGAAAAATCAAGCGTTTGCGGGCGGTCCTTTTTTTTATTTTTTTTTTGTTAACAGTGACAAACAGTGACAACAGTGACAAAAACAAAATCTTGACCAAAAAACTAAACAATTTTTTGTGGATGGTTGGGAGTTTGGAGTGGAGGAAAACAAGCGGGAACAAGCTTTCGACCACCTCTATTGCACAAAGCCCCGCCCGTATTAAAACGGGCGGGGAGGAGGACCTGTTTAGAAGGGAATGTCGTTGAGAGGTTCTTCTACATCTTCTTCGACTACTTCATGTTTAACTTTTAATCTACCTGCAAGCCATTCTTCGAATTCATGAGAGCTCATGAACAGTTTAGGTGCATAACGCATTCTAAAAAAGAAATCCATAGCTGAGGTTTCAACAGCCCAAACTCTTACGTTTTTGTTTTTATCACTTGTATATCTTTTTTGTTTCTTTTCCCACCCTGTAATCTCAGCGAGTTCTTCGAGATCTCTTATTTCACAACGATAAACTTTTTTAAGTTCTAACAAAAGTTCTTTTGTAATGTAAACACGATAATAATCATCAACCCAAATCAAGCGTCCAAACACCCCAGTTTGAAGGGCTTCCCACACAGCCCGGGCATAGTGCACCCCCTCTTTTGGCTTAACATGGTAATTGAAAAATCTTTGAACAGCTGTAAAGAATTCAGCTTCTCGCTTATACTCTTGCTCCTCTTCTGTCTCAGCTGTATCATCTTTGAATTTCCAGTCAAGCCACTCTGCATAAACACCCGCATCTTTATAAAAAGCTTTCAAAATTTCAGTTGCGTAGTCAATGTAATCATCTCTTAGACCATGCTTTTTAATATGTTGCCAAATGAACTGGCCTAAAGGCCAAAGCTTGTTAAAATCCTCTTTTTCGTATTTTGTCCGTGCCTCTGCTGAAATTTTATCATGTTTCCTAAACTGGAAAACGAAGAAGCGTTCAAGCAGTGCAGGATCTTCCGGGAAGTGACTATTGCTTGTCATGATGATGCCCGCAAGAGCAGGGTAGTGGATTTGTTTTTGAGCTTTACTTAAAATAATTCTTGCCATCAAATCCTCTTGAGAGTATTTAAGCAGTTCTTTGACTGTGCTCGTTTCCAGATCTTTATTCACTTCGTCAACGATTAGAATGTGAGTTGAGGAGCTAAGATGCTTAGCTGCACGAGCCTCAGTGCAGAAGCTTGCGTAGCTTATTTTATTTGAGATTTTATCATCAGAGGACCAAATCCGGGAAAGAAGCATAGCTGTAGTAGTTTTTCCGCTTTTGGTCTGACCGCATAAATACAAATACTTCATCCTTTTACGGAGCTTTCCCGCTAATACCATTTGCTTTTGTGCAAAACTGAAAGGTAAAAGAAGACCTGCTTTGACGATTGAAGCTATTAACTGAGGGCTGGGGTGCGAGTAGATATATTCATTAAGGAAGAGTGCAGCTTTTTGTAATTCTTCTTTTGTATACTCTTTTTCTACAAAGTTTTGAGAAGTTAATTTATCATCGAAGTAATAAAAGCCCGGAGGGAAGTCTTCTCTTTTTTTCTCGTACCAACCACGCTCGAGGTAATGAACTAAGACAGCAGTTAAGACATTCAAAGCAACGCTGTGGTTCAGCACATGCGTGGTTTTGGCTTTCATTTCTTCCCAAATTTCTTGCAGAGAGCCTTTTATAGTTAAGTGTGGTTCTGCAGGGTTTTTAGAGATGAAGTGGATTTCATATTTTTTCTCACATGTGAGGGGATTTTCGACGGCATAGATTTTATGTATGCAGCAGTTTAAAGTTTTGTGGTGGACTACATAAATATATTTATCAAGGAACTCGTTTTTCTCAAAAGCTCCGTATTCGATGCAGAGGTCACGGTAGTTGCAGCGTGCAAATTTTCTTGATTTTCTGTTTATTTCGACGTAGACGAAGTCTTTTGGAGCGTCTTGCTGGTCTGTTTCTTCGTTTTGCATTTCATTATAAAGTTGTTCAAGTATTTTTTCATCGAGTATTTTGTCATCTTTTTTCTTTTTTGTTTTGGTTTTTTGTGTTTGAATTCCGAGTGCTTGTTTTATCCTGCTACAAAGCGTGCTTGCGGTTTCTTCTCCGAGCAGTTGTTCGAGCCCTGCTTTGCCACTGATGTCTTCTAAACTTTTTTCGAAGGTCTTTTGAATTGCTGCTAAACGAGATTTTGTGTCTTTTTGGTCGTCTGCTTTCTGCAAGTTTTCATAGAGTTTGTATATGCTATCAAGGGAAACATTTAGTTCTTTTCTGAGAAAGCCTGCTAAATACAAGATGAGGTTTTGGCGTTGACCTTCGATGAAGTGTTCTGCAAGGATTTCATTGAGTTTTTCTATTTCTTCTTCAGTCAAGTGCCGTTCTTCTTCCTCTTGTTCTTTAGGCGTTTGTGAGCTTTGGGCGGGTTTTTCTTTAAGTTCTTTTAGTTTTGCGGGTAGTAGTTTTTCAAGTTCTTTGATGAGTGCTTGGTATTGGTCTTCAGAGATGGATGGTAGGCTATCTGGAATGTGGGTAGGTTCATAGGTAAAAAGAATAAAGTCTTCAGCATTTGTTTTGAGGATATTTCCTTGAGCATCAAGTTTAAGCATAGAGTAGGGGGCGACTGCTTGGCACTTTGAGCCTGCTAAAAGGTCTATCTTGATGTTGCGGGAGTTATCGTTGAATTGTTTCTTTTCAAGTTCATTTGAGAAAGTGCATAGGTAGTAGTAGTGTTGGCCACGTCGTGTTTTGACGATCAGGATATCTAAGGGTAGGTCTATTTGTTTAGAAAGGGTTTCAAAAAATTCAATAGTTTCTTTTGTGTCGCAGTCTATGATGAGAAGATTTGAGCGTCCTGGAATGAGACCGATGTTTCCGTAGTGGCGTGTCCAGGCAATGGTGCTTGGGTCGTAGTCATCTGAGGTCCAGCCTACATCAAGAGGTGCTTTTGAAAAAGGGCCTAAACGGACGGGGCAGATTTTGATGTTAAGCCTTTCCACGAAGAGCTCATAAAGCTTAAAATAGATGGAAGGACTTGACAAAGTTGAAAAATGTGTTACCTTGTTTTCCTGGGGGTGGAGTTCTGTGGTGGAGTTGCCTACGCCTGCTGTTTCCTGCTGTGGCTGTGGCTGGGTGTGGGTGTGGGCGTTTACTTGCATAGCCTAACCTCCTTTATTTGTTTTGTTTGTTTACAAAGGGAGGGGGTGGAGTAGAAA
>Ga0308421_1000701_pt1 | contig 19428 bp, 13 predicted proteins | sample HotsprSampleMS60_FD_203673 | JGI IMG/M metagenome (GOLD analysis project Ga0308421, IMG submission 203673) | Hot spring phototrophic mat microbial communities from Mushroom Spring, Yellowstone National Park, Wyoming, United States - 20090730_MS60 ...
GTCGTCCGCTTCCGACGCAAGGGCGTATGTCCTTGCCTTACTTGCGGTTGAAGGAACTGAAAGAGATGGAGAAAATCCTGAAAGAGTTTGGAAAGCAAATCAATCCTGCCAAGATGGTGATACCGCAGAACCCCCTGCTTGGGCGAAGCCTGCAAGGGACGATAGGTGGTCTAAAAGGTGTACGGGGTTTACCCCCTTTGTAGGAGGGTGATAGAAATGACTACCTTGATGATGATGACTTTACTTCTTCTTCCGCTTTTTGGTATCCTTGACAAAGCGTTCAAGGGTATAGGCAAGGCGATTTCTCGTATGTTCAAACCGCCGACGCCTCGCGAAGTGCTGACTATGCGACAGCGAAGTGGGGCGTTGAGTGATGAAGGTTGGGAACTCTTAGGGCAATTCAAGGAACAATATGGGACGCCTATTGCTATGATAGCCCCCGTGCTGTCGGAGTTAGATAAGCGTCTCCAAATTCGCTTTCCTGAACTTCCTGCTCTTCCCACTTCTGTCCCGCGTCCTTTGCCTGACCTTCCTGCTTTTCCTTTTGCTTCTCATCGCCTCGCTATGCTTGAACAGTCAGGCGCGATGGAGCAAGCACTGCAACAGCAAGCGCACGCTTTGCAGGCTTCGGGGTTTCGGGGTGGTAGCCTTGCCCGCGCTATGATGGGAGCGCGGTTGGGGACGATGATGAACAAAGAGCGAATGATGGCTGACCTTGCCCTTCAGGAATATGCGATGGAACGACAACGAGAAGAGCAGAACTTTATGAGACAACTACAAAATTATCAAATTGCCCTGCAACAATATGGTTTGCAACGAGAACATCAACTAAACCAATTGCAACTACAAATGCAAGAACAACAATTCCACGAGCAAGCCGCGAAAGAACGCTTCAATTTGTTGATGGGCTTGCGAAGTGCGCTTCAAGAACAAGCAGTCAAGGGCGGTGCTATGTCTGCCGAAAGCGCACTGCAGGCACAGCAACTTGCCTCACAGCAGATGATGGGGCTTATGCAGGGTATAGGTAATTTGGCGGGGGCGTATGCTCAGTACCGCCAAAATCAGGAAATGTTGCGCACTATACAAGGAATGTATCAACAGCAGAGTGCGCCCCCTCCATCTGCCCCTAATGTTCCGCCCCCTAATCTTCTTGCTTCTGCTTTCCGCTTCTTCAATCCTTCTCGTTTTGTCTTTTAGCATAAGTTGGAGGTGAACTAAATGGACATCGGGACTATTCTTGCAGGGTTGCAAGCGATTGCGTCAATTTCGGATAGTATGAACAAAACTCCGCAATTGACGCCTGCGCAGGCGGAAGAAAAGCCAAAAAAGGAGCAACCGCCGTTGTTGAACCCAATTTTCATTCTACCCAACCAAACCCCACCGATGGGTGTCGGCGTTCCTCCGCCTCCTGCCCCGCTTATAACGCCGTCTAACATTTGGAACCAAATACTGTCTGCTAATAGACCGCAGATGTTTCCTTCCTTGTTAGACCTTTACAGTCTTTTCTTCAATACTCGGTTTTAGACAGGGGTGAACTAAGATGGATTTGCAGGGATTGGGCGCGTTCTTGTCCGCGTTAGCGGGCATATTTACTGCCAAAGCAGGGGCGCAGGCGGGGAAACTGCAGGGACTGCTGATGGGCGAAGACATCACCGAGCGCAGAAAGCGAATGAAGATGGCAGAGGAAGCCCATCAATTGCAGACCGAACTGCTGAGGTCGGAAGAACAGCGAAAGCAGGGGCTGTTCTCCCTTCAAAGACAACTGCTTGAAGAAGACCTAAAACGACGGCAGGCACTGTTTCCCCTTGAACAAGAAGCCCTTTCTACTCAGGTAGAATTTGGCAAACTCAATCTCCTAAACAACCGCTTATGGACTATGTATCAGCGGGGGGTTGTTCCGACGCAAGTCAGCGACCCCGTGCTACGGGCGGAATATGAGCCGTTCTTCAACTATATGCAAGCAACGACCGCGCTTCAGGCGGTGCGGTCTAACGAAGAATTGGAAGCGGTGTTAGGGAAGGTGTCAGAAGAACTGCGTCCGTCCTTAGAAATTTTAGGGCGAGCGAACCTGCTCAGAAACCAAATGTATGAACAGATGTTGACCCGTCAATTGCAAGGGTTAGACATCAACATAGCACAAGGTGAGTTTCAACTTCGCATTACTAAACTCAACACCGCCATCAACACCATCCTAAACAACATCAACAGCGAAGGAATGGATTGGGATAAGCGCACTCCTCAACAGAAAATAGAAGCAGTAAAAAAGTGGATAAAGCAGATGAAGTTGGAAGATGTTGTACCCGAAGACTTCGCCAATATGTTTCAGCGCATAAAGTCTATTGACGCACGGCAACTTGCTTTGTACCGTGCGCAAGCAGAACTAAATTACATCTATAATTCCCGTTTGTTGTCCCAAAATATTGCGGGAAATCTCACTCTTCAAGACAGGATGTTGTGGGGCAACCTTGTTTTGGGTGCTGTAGCGGGGGGAGGACAGCAGGGTTTTGGTGGTGTAGCCCCTGTCGGCTTTATGAAGCCCGCTCCGCCTCCGAACCTCTTCACTTCTACTCCCAACAATAATGGGTCTTACCTCAATCAACCCGTGCTGAATAACTATCTCAAACCGCCTATAGATGTTCCTGTTTACTACAACAACGGAATAGTAATGTTGAGTGCTTTGCGAGGCAAAGTGTCTGCAATTTACAACGAACTTGGGCGACCCAACGGGCGCATTACTGTTGACGACATCAACACCCTTATCACTTATGACGCGGGACTACAACTTGCTTCGGCGCAACAGGCGGGATTTGGGTTGGATTGGAACACTGCGCTAATGATGGCAGTAGAAAACATAATGCCTGTTTTAGAAAGCAATCACTTGTATCGCTCAAGTCCCGACTACCGACAAGTTCTGACTGAGTGGAGACGGGTTTGGGAGCAAAAACTGCAACAAAGAGCAGGGGGCGGAGGTCAAACGCCTCCACCCGCAAGGCAAACCGCGCCTGCTTCCAATATGCCGACAGGACAAATAGGGGGTCAATCGCCTCCGCCTCAGTCTCCACCTTTGCGACCGCAAAGAGGGTCTCCGCCCTATTCTTCTCAGGCGCGAAAGCGAAGGCAATAATTTGAGAGATGGAACCAAGACTACCGTATGGCAACCCTCTGCTTCAGCCCATCAATCCTGAAGCGATGGAGTATCTGAAGCGGGTGTTAGGAGCCAATAGCATACTTGACCTGCCTCAGAAATTAGCGGGGCGGGTAAGTATGCGCGACTTGGCGCACTACGCGCTTGGCGAGTATCACCTTATCCCCCCTGCTCGCCGAGATTTAGTCCGCGCGGTTTTTGACCTCTACCGTCCGTCGGCGTCTACGATGATGATGGCTCCGCAGATGATGTCTATGCCATCAGACATCATTTCGTTGCCGACTGCTCAGGACATCGGGGTTCAATCACCGCAGGATGAGGAAGAAGTGGGGTGGTGGCAAGGTTTTTGGCGCAACCTCTATGCTCTAACCACCACCTTAGCCTATAGTCCCTTTGCTTTGGCAAAGTCTCTTATCTTTGGGTCAGCAAGTGCAGTATTGGGCACTACGGGGTTGACCCCCGATATGCTCAAAGACATAATGCAATATCTAAACCCCAACGATGAAGAGCAAGGGTATTACTATGCTACGGCAGAGTTTTTCTCGCGACTTTACGAAGCGGGGGGCAACCCTATTGAGAACATCACATCTTTCTATCGCGACCGTCTAAAGAGTAGCATAGGGGAAGACCTGCTACGGGCGGGGTCTATCATCGGCGCGTCCATCCCCATCGGGGTAGCAGGGGCGGTAGAAGGTGCTGTCGCGGGTTTAGAAACTGTTTCCCGAATGCTTGGGATGGCGACGGCAGGGGACAACCCCTTCACAACCAAAAATGTTGTCTACGCCTTTGAACCCCTGCTTCGCTCTATGGACGCTAATACTCGGCTGTTCACAAAGGAAGGGAAGTATTGGGACTTAGGTACGCAACTGTTGCGCTATCAGAATGCGCGGTTCCCCATCAACGCCCCGCTTGCCACCGACAATATGCGGGTACAAATAACGACAAGAACGGGGCAAGTGTATCACAGAGACATACCGATAGAGAGTTTGGAAGCCGAACTTGAACGCCTTCGCGCTACTTTCCCTAAAGTAGAGATAGTCAGCGAAGACCCTCTCAAAAGCCCGCTTGCTTTCAACCTCTTAGGTAAGACTATCAACCCTACCTACGCTTTTGGGGTGTTTGCCGAAATCGCTATGCCCTTCCCTACAAGGGGGATAGCAGGCGCAACGCGAATAGCAAAAGGCGTTAGTCGCTTTGCCGATGAATTTGCGTTCTTTGCTCGCCGTGCTTTCGCTCCCTTGTCGGAAGGGGCAAAATTGGCGCAACGGACGGAAGCCCTTGCAGAACTTATCTTCCTGCCTTCTTACACGATGGGCGCACTACCTTTCGGCTTAGCAAGTCGGCTGTTGGGGAAGGCGGGAATGCGTATGCCCCAAATCAACATCGGAGCAGGGGGACGCTTCGCGGGGCTAATGCATACGCTCAACAAAGCGAACGAATTCTTCTTCACTCAGCACTTCATTCCCTTTGAACTTAGTAGCGGGTATAACGCTACTATGCACCGCCTGTGGGATACTGTGATGAAAGAAGCACGGCAGGCGGGCATAAATGTCGTAGAGCGGGGCAAAATCAACGACGACCTTCGGCACTTCCTAAACGCGCCTGCTGAGGAAGTGATGGCGCGGTTGGCGGGACAGGCAGATGAATATCACCCTCTGCTAAAGCACATCTTTCAGAGAGAAGGCATAACGGCAGAGCGGATGATGGACAACCTCTTTGAGGCACGCCGTGCTATCTTCTCCAAGTATGGCGACCAAATGAGCCTTATTGCGCACAACCTACACCGAAGCGAGATGAAGTTTAGTATCGGGCGGGGGTTAGCGCGGGCGAACCTTGCGGTAGGGGACGCCATACAACGGATGTCAACGAAGGGTATCACAAGGTGGCTCTACCCTGCTTGGAGTTTTCAAGACACCGTACATCACCTTACCTCTTTTGGTACGAGCCTTGCGACTGCTATGCAGGGGCGATTGCAGGTAATGGAGCGCACGGGGGCGGAAGTTATACGGGGTCTGACAGGCGACCGCGCTTTTGAAAGCAGTGCCCTGTTTCAGGCACACAAAGAACTGTCGGAACTCCGAGACCTTATACGGGTGCAATATGGCGACCTCAACAGTCCCCTTCGGCAGAAGTTAGCCTCTGTGCAGATAACTGACATAGATGAGGCGTTGAGAGCGGGGGAGCGGTTCATCACACAAACGGCAATACTGCCCGACACCCCAACTTACGCTCGCCTTTTTGCGCGGGACAACAACGATGTCCCCGTGCTTCAGAAGATTTTAGATGAGTGGCGGGCGAAGAACGCAGAACTTGCTCAAACAAACCGAGCCTTGACCCCTGCGGAGGCGTGGCAGGCTGTGCCAAAGAACATCAGGGATGAGATTGAGTTGTTCAAAACCGAAGCCGAAGCCCTATATAAATGGTTTCAGGGAACGGAGCCTGCGGAGCAGACGATGGCAATAGGTATCTTGGGGCGCGGTGCTGACCTGACCGACACTTTGGGACAATACTACCTCAAAGCCAAAGCCCTGCGCGGTCTCGGCTTCACCCCGCAGGCGTTAGATGAGTTAGTGGAACACTATCAGCAGGTGGCAGGGAAGATAGGGCTGACGGATGACCAACGGCTAAAGTTTCAGGGACTACTCTACCGAATGCTTCAGAACAAAATCTTCTCTCCCGATGAATTAGACGAAGCCCGACGCTTTCTTCGGGACATCGGTATCCCTGCTGACCAAATTGACAACATCCTGTCTGCTTTCCAAGCGGGGCGGTCTCTCATATCCGCAGAAGACATCGCTTATGACTTCACCTTCTTTGAGGCGCGACGCTTCCTCAACAAAATGCGCGAAACGCACGCGAAATATAACGAAGCATTCCATAAGACGGCTCAGGAACTTTTCCCCGACTGTATCCGTACTACTTAGTGAGGTGCGATGATGAAGATAGTGCCGTGCTTGCGGTTGCCTGATGAATTAGACGCTCTTCTTGTAGCGTTTGCAAATAAAAGTGAAGAGCGTCTCCGTGAAAGCCTCAAAACGGCTCCCAAAGCGGGGCAAAGTGCAGATGAGTTAGCAGAGACCCTGAACTTCAATTGGTCTGCTTTCGCGTCTCGGCAGTTTCCGAAAGAAGTGCAGGCAAAGGAAATCCCGTCGCTTTTCATCAACGCGCCGAAAAGCACGCGGAAAGAGAGCGGAACGGTTGTTTATTCACTCCGCCACCCTGCTAAGGTAGAGGAATTTCGGAAGTATCAGGCTGAGGTAGCGGGGCAGTGGCGTGCTTTCTTCAACAAGCAGGGCGTTGAGGTAGATGAGGAAGCCTTCTTCCGCCTGTCGGGGATGGAAGGGCTAAAACCGTCGGCAGGCACTCTTACCGCTTCATCTGCCCCTGAGCAAGCCCTGTTGTCCGTCGTAGAGGAAATCAACAAGCGGGTGGCAAACGCGCCGAAAGGGATGGCGATGTCTGCCCTGCCCACCTTCTCTACCGACCCCGCTATTGATATGCTTCTCAGTAAGTATGTTGCCGAAATCTACGGCAACTTCGCTTCCTATCTACAGAAGCGGTATGGCGACGCGGGTATAGAAGGCATAGACGCTATCATCTCTCTACTCAACCAAGCGCGGGCTGAATATCTCAACCGCACGCTGACCCATCTTACAGGCATACAACCGCGCCGACAACCTATCGCTAATCCCTCACAGATAACCGTTGCGGAAGTCAAGGAGTTTTTGGGGACGCAAAGAGGGCTACCGCGCAGTGAAGTAGAGGCGTTAGCACAAGAACTGAGCAAATACTTTGGCGAAGAACGGGGGTTGTCCTCGCCTGATGTGTCCTTCCTTCAGGTGTACCTTTTGGACGCCATCAACTCTGCGCCGAACTCTATGCGTGGGATAGGTCAGGCGGAAAACCTAACTCACATTCGCTCTGCCGTCTACCGCGCTTGGCGTATCCCCAACTCCGACCCCAACCGCAAACAGAAAGTTAGTGCCATCATAGAAGACCTGTTCAACAAGCGCATACCTGCTGATACCCCTGAGCCTCTCCGCCGATGGCTACAACAGCACGGGTGGGCGGAAGCCAAGCCGTCCGCGCCAAAGGTAGAAAGCGCAGTGAAAACGGTTCCTGAAGAACCTAAGCCTGCACGCGCTAAGCCTGAGCCTGAGCCACAGCCTGAGCCTGCCCCTGCTTCTGCGCCTACGGCGGTTGAAGAAGCACTGCCTGCGGTAGAGCAAACGCCTGCGCCTACGGCGCGAATAGAAACCTTCCCGTCCTTTGATGATTGGACGCCTCAGCGGGCAAACAGCGCGATGATGGACTTGGAGAAGATGGTATCTTCTGTCCCCACCAACCGCGCTACCGCCATCGTGAAAAGAGTTTTCGCTACGCCTACGACTACTAATCTTCCGTCCGACCACTTTCAGGAACTGTTAGGGAGATTGAAGGCGTCGGAGCGAGTGCTTTCAACCCCGCTTTTCAAGGAAGGCGTAGAGAACCTGCCCCCCGAAGTCCGACAAAACATAGCCGAATGGCTTCGGTCTTTTCGCCGTTTCGGAGAAACCATAGAGCGGGGGGTCAGTGAAGCCGACCGCGCTGAATTCATTCGTATCGTAGATGGCTACCTTTCGGCGTTTGAAGAAGCAAAGCCTGCCCCTGCTTCCGCCGTAGATGAGGCGTTAGAGCAGATAGCAGAGCCTGCGCCTGTGCGGGCAGAACCTGAGCCTGCCCCTGCTATGCAGGCAGAGCCTGAGCCTACCTCTGTGCCTGCAGAGGCAACAGCACCGCCTGAGCAGGGGCGACGGGGGCGGAAAAAGGCAAAGGCGGAGCCTGAACCTGCTCCGCCGTCAGAGCCGACCGCGCCTCCGCCTACGGAGCCTACTCCCCCTGCTACGCCTCCGCCTTCTACGCCACCTCCGCCGACAGCGGGGGGCGAGCCGTTGGAATTACCGCAGGGAATAGAGTTTGAGCGGTTTCCTGCAAGCCTGCGTTTCATTATGCAGGAATACGGCTTGCCGATGGTACGGGATGTAAAGCCTGAATACGGCAAGATGGAGCAACTCATCTTTCGCTACTTTGAGACAAACGGGGCGTTGAGTAGCATACAGGACACCGTGCTAATGGCGTTAGATGAGATGGTAAGCGTCGGCGGGGCGAACACAGTCAGTGCGATAGAAAAGAGCCGTTTCTTCACTATCCAAAATGGACGGGCGGTTCTGCGAAGCGATTTCCAAGACCAACTCGCCACAGGCATAGCGGGGCTTCGGCAGTCGGAACCTATACTACACTTCATAGACGACGACCACCTTGCAGGCTTCTTGGTCTTAGAGGACGCTTTGAAGGTGTTAGTAGCGTCGGCGGGAGATGAAGCGGTGGAAGCCTTGCCTTTCATCCGCCACTTTCTTGCCTTCCGCCTGCTCAACCCTGAGAATGTAGAAGCCTTGCCTACTATCATCTCTGCCCTTGCGGGCGCGATGAAGCAGACGGACGCGCAGACGGCAAGGGAAGCCGTTGAGGGCATAGAAACCTTCCTGCGAAAGAGTGTAGGCGAGGATTGGTTTGCAGAGGTAGAAGGGCGTCTAAAAGACATCGTTGCGACAGGTATCATCTCTCGCCTCATCACTGCCTACTTCAACAAAGCCCCCCTGCTTTACTACGGCGACGGACGGCTGACGGAAGCAGAGTGGACATCGTGGGGCACTTTCGCCAAGCGACAGTTTGTCAAGACCCTGCTTACCGATGAGCAAGCGTGGGCGAACTTCCGTGCAAACTTCGCCAATCCGTTAGAGGTAGACCGACTGAAAGAGGGCATATTGACTACGCCTGCTGTGCGCCATCCCTACATTCTGCACGCGCTACTCACTTACTCACAGGAAGCAGGGTTTGAACTGCCTGCCTTAGTCGCGACTGCTGATGTGTTCCGACGGCATATTGACGCCGTGCGGGACATCTTCTTCCAAAGCGGTATTCCCCCGTCTACTCTCGCGTCTATTGACGACTTCGGGGTCAACGGATACAGGGCTTGGCTTACGGAATTGCGGACGGCTTTGCGGACGCAGGGCGCAGATGACGCCGACCGCGCTTTAGAGCAGGCGTTGAAGGCAATAGAGGGCGTAGAAGATGACCTCTTAGGCTTTGAAGTGCTAAAGACCATCTTGGGCTTCACCAACGACTTAGACGGACTGCCTGCGCTGAAGCAGGTGATGAACAACCTTGCGAATGTGATGTTTGCTTTGCACGGCTTCTACAAAAAGGCAGTCGTCGCGAACATCGGTGAAGAACTGTTGCCCGTGCTACGCGCTTTTCAAGATGAGGGGCTGATAGGAGAAGTTATCGTCCCTGAGCCTACCGTGTTCAGCGGGCGCAGTTTACGCAAGGCGTTGAAGGAAGAATATGGAGATGTAAACGCCGACATCGCGTTTCGCCACCTTGTGGACGGTCTACCGCCGTCTGTCCGTTCCATCTACTACACGGCGCAGACAGCGGGGAAGGGGGCAGAGTTTGACCTTTTCATCCCGTCTTTTGTCGCTGACCTCATCGCTCAGCCCGACTTCCTGCGGACGCGACAGGTATGGGACACCCTCAACAACATCTTCAAGTCGTCGGTTATCGTCTACAACCCCCCTGCTCTTATCCGCAACGCCTTCACCAACACTATGCTGATGTGGTATGTTGGCGGGGGCAACATCTTTAGGAAAGCGGTACGGCAGGTACAACCCTTTGGCGACATACCCCGACCATTAGAAGTGGGCTTAGCAGAAGCCTTTCAACTGCAAAGAGAAGCCGTCCGAGAAATCAAAGCGGGGTCTAAGTTAGCGCGGGACTTGGAAGCCATAGACCCCTCTATCAGCCTGCTTCGCACTTATGAGCGTCTGCCTGAGTGGGAAGTTATCAACAGCACGGATAGCAGGGCGGTGCGCGGGTTCCGATGGGTCAGCAACCGTGCCCTGCTACGAAATGCCCACTACTTCCAAACGATGTCCGAGACCGCCGCGAAGTATGCTTCGGTCAAGGAACTGCTACGACGGTGGGGCAAGTTAGACAACTACACACCCGAAGACCTCATCAAAGCGGTTGCCGAAGTGAACGCTTGGCTTATCAACTACCGAGTAGTGCCCCCCGCTGTGCAGTTTTTGCGCAAGTATCTTGGACTGTTTCCCTTCATCACCTTCCAACTCAACACCCTTGTCAACTTCGCTCGCCATCCTGAGCGGTTCTACACTGACTTCATCAGAGGCGGGGTCTATATGGAGCGTCTGCACAACATCTTTTACTTCCTCGCCAACGACCCCCTTACGACACAGCACGATATACGGGGCGAGCAGAAAAACTTGTTCAGGCTGTTCCCTGAGTATATGCGCCACAACCCCCTGATTGTCGCTGTTCCTGACGATAGGGGTGATGTATGGGTGATGGACTTGACTTATTGGTTGCCCATCGGCGTTTTTGAGACGCAATATGACCCCCACCCGTTGTTTGGTGAAATGCCTGTTCCAATACCGCAATTGGCGACCATCGGATGGATGACGGACTACAAAGACCTAACGCGATACTTCGGCGGTGCTATTCGTCCGCTTGCCGAAGCCATTCTCAACAAGAACCTGCTTACAGGACAACCCATCTACGATGAGAACCTGCCTGAATTGGAGAAAGCGCGGGCGATAGGGGGCTTCCTTGTGGGGCAAATTCCCTTTGCGCGGTGGTTGCTTGGTATGGGCTTTGGGGCGCGGGAAGTCAACCCGATAGGGCGCACCCGAAGTGCCGACACCCTGCTTCAGCGGGGGGTTGCGTTGATGGGTATCCGCGCCTACCACATAGACGCGCTTCAGGACGCGCGGATAAGAGAACTGCAGGCAAAGATGAATGAACTCAACCGCACCCTTGTTTCTCTTACCAACAACCCCACGCTGTCGCCTACGCGCAAAGTGGAACTTTCTCGGATGTACCAAGAAAAACTTGAGGAACTCCGACAGCAGTTAGAAGAACAACAGTTAGTATGGGTTCCGTTAGTCGTCCGCTTGGACGGTAAGACCCCCACCTACATCAACACCCCTGCTGACTTCACAGGAATAATGAGTGCGTTGCAGGCACAACGGCGTCTAAAGACGCGGGAAGAATTCTTCAACCAAGCCTATCCCCCTTATGTGCCCCCGTCGTTGCCACCTTTTGCCGAAGAAATAGACTTAGCGGGGGCGATGGCAGAAGGGGAAGAGGAGGAGTAAGACTATGTTCCGACGAATAGTCCGCAAGAACGAAGTGCAGAACGCCATCTTCACGGATGGGCAGAGTGAATACGGTGTGATGTGGGTACGGGAGGACAACCCCCTGCTCACAACCGATATGCTTTACCCCGCTTCGCCTCAAATATGGCAACTACGAACGGGACTGCTTCGGCGGTCTTACGAACTGTTGCAGGGGGCGGATTGGCTGAAGAAACGGGCGGTAGGCGAGGACGAAGCAGGCGTCCGCACCCTTGCTCTGTTCTTTCAGTACCGCAAACTGCTGAACTATCTGTTCTCCCTGCCTGAGAAGTATGAGGCTTACTCGCAGGCACTGCGGGCAAACCATCACCCGTCGGTGTTCATCCAAACCGTGTTAGGGCAGGCAGAGCCGTCTGCTTTCAACGACTTCCTGCCCGACGATGATACCCCCCTGCTAACAGAGGAAGAATTTGAGCAGGGCATAGATTGGCTTCTCAACGGGATACGGATGGTGCAGATGGAGATGGAGAAGCAGGCGCAGGCTCAACAAACTCAACAGGCTATGCCCCCGATGGAACTCATCAACGCTATGCCAAAGCAAAGAGGGCAGAGCCGTTCTTCTGCGACCTTTGGCTTGGGCGTTCTCAAACTCTTTGGCGACGACAAAAGCGCAACCCCGTATGGTGGCGGACGCAGGCGATAGAGGTGAGCGATGACCATCAAAAGCGAGGACATCATCCTTCGCACCGCCAACGGCTTCTACTTCCTCAACCGCCCCATCTCTGACGAAGAACGACGCCTGCTGACTAAGGGTGGAGCGGGGCACAAGGTGATAGGCGTGCCGAACGCGAAGGTGTTGGAGTTTTGGCGGAGCGGGGCAAAGGTGAAGGCACTCTTTGGGGGCAACCGCGCGGGGAAAACAGAGAGCGCGACGATAGAGGTGGCTTGGTATCTTCTCGCCGACCATCCCTTCCGCGAACTCAAAGCCCCGACGCGCGTCCGCTACCTCATCCCCGACTACTCTATGATAGAAGGGGTCATCAAACCCAAACTGCTTCGCTACCTGTCCCCCGCGCACCTTTTCGGAGGTTCTTGGGAGAAGGCGTACAGTAAGCGGTTCCATCAACTGCGCCTGCAGAACGGCTCCCTGTTGGACTTCAAAACCCACCTGACCCCCCTGCTTGGGTTGGAAGGCGTCAGCCTGCACTTAGTAGTCATAGATGAAGAATGCGATTACGAAGCGTATAAGAGCCTGCTTGTCCGAACGATGGATACGAATGGGCAAGTCGTTATCACCGCGACCCCCCTCAAAGGGCTGACTTGGATGTGGACGGAGATAAAGGAGAAGGCGGACGGCAACCTTATCTTCGTCGCGCACCTTACCACTGAAGAAAACCGCTTCTTGGATGAGCAGGGGGTACAGAGAGTGGCGACGCTCATAGACGACCCCGCTCGCTTTCAGGGCGAGTTCTTTGACCAACGGGTGTTCCCTTACTGCACGGAAGCCCTGCTGATAGATGAACCGATAGCAGGGGGCACATACTATGTTGGCTTTGACTTCGGCGTCAACTGCCCTGCTGTCGCCGTAGTCGTCCGTTTCACCGACGATGGAAAGGTCTTAGTGGAAGACCACAAAGAATGGCGGAACACAGGGCTAAGCGAAGTGTTGGACGAAGCCATAGTATGGCTCCGACAGCAGGGGTACACCAACGCAGGCGACCTGCCCATCTTCATCTACGACAGTGCCCTCAACGGCAGGGACACATCAGGCTATCCCCCCGCTTGGAAGTTTGGAGAGAAAGGCATAGCGTCCCTGCCCTCTACCAAGAAGGTAGCAGAGAGCATAGGCGTTCTCAACAGCCTTATGCGGGCGCACCGCCTGCTGTTCTACGACCGTGTTCTTCACCGCACTATGCGCGGGATGGCATACAAGCAGGGCAAAGAATTGCCCAAGAAAGGGGACGACGCCGTAGACGCGCTTCGCTACGCCGTCTACCACCTCTACTCTACGGGGCTTCTCCGCCTCAACGATGAAAGCCCTGCCCCTGCTACGGAGACGGAGCCTGAAGAAGAAGTCTTTCCAACGGCTTCTGCCATCATCGCCGAGCGGATAAAGCGACGGAGAGAGGGCAAGCAGGCGCAAGTGGGGTATGGGCGATGGAACTTTTTCAACGGGGAAGGGCGTTTATCATAGTGTAGCGGGGTGATACTATGACTTCGGGGCAGTTTCCCGACTTGCTAAGGGGGGATGGTGCGATGAAAAAGCGCGTGCCCAAAGAAGTGCTTCGCTCCAAGAAGGCGAAGGATAAGATAGCGACCGTGATGAGGGAATTCAAGCAGGGTACGCTTCGCAGTAGCAGTGGGCAGAAGGTGAAAAGCCGAAAGCAGGCTATTGCTATTGCGTTGTCGGAAGCCTATCGGAAGGCGACGAAGAAGTAGGGGAAGGGTATGACGATTTCGGGTATCATAGACGAAGTGAAGGCGGTGCTACGGACGGAAGGGTTGCCTCTTACCGACGGTGAGATAGCGCGGATGGTAGGACGGGTAGCGCAAACTCTGTCTACACTTATACCCCTGCTACCTGTCCGAGACTACATTTCCACAACGAAGCAGGAAGAATATTCTTTGCCGAGCGACTACACCCTGATAGAGCGAGTGGTTTATAGACCGTCCGCTTCTGCGACCATCGCGGGACGGAATGCTTCCGAAAATCGGTTGACGGTGTGGGAAAATTTACGAGAGCGGGGGTGGGCAGAGAACGGGATAGTCGTCAACAGGTCTAACGGCGTCCGTCAGCGGTATCGTCTTTATTCCGACACAAGTATAGTCGTTGACGATGTTTCGGCTTTTGGTGTAGGTGATATAATTGAGGAAGAAACGAAAGCAATTGAACTGCCTATTCAAGCCATTACTGCGCCAAACAATAGGGTGCAGGGATTAGCAGGGGACACTGCGGAGTATGCGGTAGGAGTGTACGGGCGATGGCTACGGCTGTCGCCTGATAAGAAAATGGGGTTTGAAAATCTTACCGTCTACGCCTATGTTTCTCATCCCCCCGTTGCTAACCCCGATGACGCCCTTATTCTACCGCCGTATACGGCTCCCTACCTCATCTATGAAACTGCTCATCGCCTGCTGTTGCAGTTTGCGGGTGAAGAAGCACCGCCGTTGGTGCAGGCGTTGAAAAGCAAGGTGAATGAGGAACTGCAGACGCTGATGAACAAATCGGCGACGGTGCAACAACCCCCTGCTATCACCGCCTATCGGCGCAGACGGTAAGGAGGGTAAGCGATGACGAAGATAACTAAGATACGGCGAGAAAAGGCTCCAAACGAAGGGTACAATTACTTGCGCTTCTTGGCGAACTACACCTTGAATGAACTGAGGCACTTCACCCTTCGTCAATTGTATGACGCCGAAGAAAAGCCTGATGTGGAACGGCGAGAGATGAAGCCGTAAGGAGGTAATGATGGGCAACCGAACGCCGAACTTAGGGATACCGATACCGTACCCTCGCTCCGCAAATGTAGACGAACTGTTTGATTGGGAGCGGTTTCTGTACGACGCCTTTATGACGGTAGACAGCACGGACATCCTTTTTGGTTCCCGTATCCGTGTAGCAGGGCAACGACCCCTTGCCGACCTGCTATTGGAATTAGGTAATGTTGGCGGAGGTTTGCTTTACTTCCCTGCGGGCACTTACACAGTGAGTAGCACTCTTATCGTCCCTGCAAATGTGCGGTTGATGGGGCACAACGCTGTTCTCCGTCCCACTGCTTCTTTCTACAACAGTGGGGAGAACCCGATGTTCTCGGTAGCAGGGGACGGGGTGGTGTTTGAGGGACTGACCTTTGAAGGACACACCACAAACAACGATGTTAGAGTGTCAGCCATCGCGACGAACGGTTATGAAACGACGGTCATCCGCTGTCGCTTCCTGCGGATGGGCTACACCGCTGTTGACCATCGTAGTACCGCGCGGAACGGCTTACTACGGATAAGAGACAGCAAGTTTCAAGATTGTTGGGGCGACTGCATATTGACAAACCTTTCAATAGACGCCGACAGTGTTGTGTTTGCCCATCCATCTTCTTCTATCTCCACAGTCGCGGCGTATCGGGGCTACGGCGTAGGCGTGAAAGCGGAAACACAAGAAGAAAAATCACTCAGGATGGTATTGCGAAATGTTGAGTTTGACCGCCTGCTTCGTACCGCTATTGTCCTTACTGCCAACCCCTTACACCCCGCTTACGAAGTGCGGATAAACGGCGTCAAAGTGCGACAGGTAGGGCTAAGTAGGTTTAGCAACCCTTCAGGCGAAGCCTCTGCTATCGGGAATAATGAAAGCCTGTACGGGGCACTGATTTATGTCAGAAGCACGGCAGATGGAGGCGAGGATGATATAGGAACGGTTCACATCACCGACTTTGATGTTGATGAACCCTACGGCTTCGTTGTCCGCCTCCCTGCCAACAACGAAAAGCGACACTACTTGAGCAAGGGACGGTATAAGCACGGCGCGTCGGGGTGGAGCGGGTCTAACCCCTTCAACCCCATCAGCCTTCGCCTTGCCCGCGCTTTTGTCTCAGATGTAGAAGGCAACGCTTTCAGACGGCACTTCACTAAGCAGTCGGACGCTTTCGGTTCCTATGATACCATCTTCCAAAATTGCCGTTTTGCGGGAGCAGGCGATTTTGGGGGAACAGCAAACGACAACATATGGTACATCAACTGCACTTTTTCAGGCACTGCCCCCGCTCCTTTAGGCAAGTGGTTTATCGGTTGTAGTGGAGCCTCGCAGTATATTGGAGACAGGATAATAGCCTCTGTTGGAGGCGATATTGCTTCTTCTTCCATTCACTTAGGCACTTTCCAAACAGGGATGTGCTTCAAAACAACCGCGAACTATGGACAAAAGCCACAAATAACACCAAGCGGACGGTTGGCAGAAGGGTCTATGCGGTTAGCCGTGCTTCTTCCTCCTTCCGTTTTTTACCTCACCAACAACGACACAGGCACTACTCTTACTCAGAACCTTCACTACCATCCATCCTACGACGAAATTGTAGCGGGGTTCAACGACGGAAACAGACTTCCTAACGGAGAACATCGTCGTCTTATGACAACAGTTCCTCTTCCCCGCAACTTCTATGTTCCTTCTACTTCTGACGACGCTTTTGTCCTCAAACTACGAGTTTCCTTCTCTTTCTCAGGGGGACGCTCTGACCTTGTGCCTATTAGGGTAAGGATAGGATGGCGAAAAAACGGAGAAACGACGCAGACGATGAAAACGCTGTTTGCTTTTGGCGCACTAACCACTTCTTCCATCACAGCAAACAGCATTTACAACGCCGAGTTTACTTTGTCCCCTGCTGACCTGCCGTCTTTCCCTACGAACGGCGGGTGTCTGTTCATAGAGATAGCACGGCAGTATGTTTCAACAGAAACAGAAGTAGTGCGGGTACACGGCGTTGAACTACTTTACCCTGCCCGATTTGAACCCTAATAAAGGAGATAGGTAGTGATGTTGGTCTTTGGACAAATAGAACCGATTGGAGTAGGCAACCTTGTACCCTTGCCAAAGAAAACAGCGCGGGGGTTGGAAGGAGCGGTCTACAATCAGTTTGCCGAACGGATGTACCGCCTGCTACCCCATCGGTCTATGCCGAAGCCTACTTTACTGATTGACTTTGAAGAGCCTATTCAATTCTTCTACCCCTTCATAGATATTGACGATAACCTTCGGTTTACCGCTATCACAGAGGACAGACGGTTTCTGTCGCACACAAAAGAACCGCAGTATGTCCTTTACTTCAACCCTGCTTCTAACGCCCTTGAGTACCGAGAAGGCTTTGAGCAGGGGTATGTTGTTGACCATACGGTGCTGTCAACTTTTGTAATACCTTCTCCATCTACTGACCCCACCGCTATCGCTACTGTCTTCTTACCACAGGGCACAGGAAGAAAGAAGGTAGTTTGCGCAGGGACGCTTGGGGAAGGCGGTACGCTCATCCCCCTGCTCCAATACAAACCGAAAGTGCGGAGCGATAGCGCGGGGGAAATCCGTGTACGGGAAAACACATCCCTTGCCCCCATCTTTGACCCTCCTTATCGGCTCATCTTCTGCTACTATGTAGAAACGCTGAAAGAGCGGATACTGTTGCCTGCTACTCTTAGCGAAGGGCGGTTCACGCGAGGTGAAGTCTTGGTTCAAATCAACTATTCCAACATCCCTGTAGAGGCGCGAGAAAATGTAGCGGGAGTAGTAGTAATAGTCTTATGGGCAACCCAAACGCGGATTATGCGGTTTATTCCTATTGACACTGTGGGGGAGACTGTTGTCGCCATCAACCAAGAAACCCTTGCCGACGCGCCGTCGTTCAATTTTCACACCGCCAACATTCCTTACAACCCCCGTGCTATCAAAACCGTCGGCAACCGCACTTTCTACTTCTATCCAAACGAAGTGCGGATAAGTGCTATAGGGCGGATGTGGGATATTCCCGACGACCTTGCGCCTGAAGGCGTAGCAGGGGGCGGGGGGATAGTGGATGTCAGCAACGCTTTAGATGTGCTACCTTTCGGTTCTCAGTTTCTACTCCTTACGAAGCAGGGGGTTTATCGGCTGTTTGAGCCAAGCGAAGGGGAATGGACAGCCGTTTTGCTTCCGTTTCCGCCCCCTCGCCTTACTTCTCGCACTGCTTTGTTTCCCACCCCTGCTCAAACGACGCCAAATGGAGTGGTGTATTACGGGGGGATGTGGTTTGAGATAGCGGGGGCAAACGAAACCATCAACATCGTTCTTCAGCCCATCACTCTTTTGTTCTTGCGGAAGTTAGAAGGTTCTGAGCCGTCCATCGCTTTAGGCATAGACGGGAAATTGTACCTCATCTTAGATGAGAGTTTTTACGAGGTGGAAACAGGGGGCGTGAGGGATGTTTCTTCTTTGAACGGACGATTTTTCTACGCGAAGAACACCGCTGTTTATGAAATAGACCCCTTTGCGCCTGTATCGGAGGTGTAGACGATGGAGTTTTTTCCTTGCGGAACTGACCACAGCACCCTGCTTCCTGCCTCGCAGGATGGCGTGCAGACAGAGTATGAATGCCGTTTTCGGTTTCCCAACGAAGTCTACATAGACCGCTTTCTCTTAGTCTTAGCGGGAACACAGCGGGTCAGTACGACGATAGAAGTGATAAATGAGCGAAACAACCGACGGGTCTGTGCAACTTTCATCGCACAACAGGGGATGAACACCATCCGCTTCAGAGAGCGATTGCGGGCAGACAGCGTAAAAGTAAGGGTGTTGATGGGACAGAATGACGGAGTGAAGCCCTACACTTATGACGGATGGATGGGCTACGATTTCTTGGAGCGTATGGGAGGTGCGCGAGAATGAACAGCCTAAGCGGTTTCAACTCACAGGAAATCCGTCGCCTACATCCCTACCTTTCTGCCCTGCTTCGTCGTCTGCAGACTGTGGAAACAAAGGTGGAAGCAGGGGGAGAAGTGATATGGGGCATAGACGACGATATACTCCCGACAGGCAACGAAAACTTTGCGGGCATACTCAACAAAGTAGCCCGTGCTGACCATCAGCACCTGTTCAAATTTCCCACCGCTATTCCTCTTTCTACCCCCGACGGGTCTGCTTTCTTTGACCTATCTACCTCTGCCATCAACATCTATGTTGACAACACCCCGACGACGAAGGTGGTAGCAGGGGCGACGGTGGGGGATGTGAAGCCGACGGGGATAGCGGACACAGGCACAGCCCCGCGCTATTCTTTTGCTGACCACTCCCATCCTACTGCTCTGCTACCGCAAAGCAACTCTCAGACGCCTGTTGCGAACGAAATCCGCTACAACGCGCAGAACAAATTAGTCCGATGGAACGGCAGTGAATGGGTTCCTTTGTCTGTTGAGACTTTCACCATAGATTGGGGAACAGACAGTGATGTGCAACCAACAGGGATAGCAGGCGCGGGTTTCGTTGAGCGTGTTGCACGCGCCGACCACTCACATCCCACAGCCCTGCTACCCGAAGACGACACCCAACCCCCTGTTGTCGGCGAAATCCGATACAACGCA
>Ga0308421_1000719_pt1 | contig 19181 bp, 16 predicted proteins | sample HotsprSampleMS60_FD_203673 | JGI IMG/M metagenome (GOLD analysis project Ga0308421, IMG submission 203673) | Hot spring phototrophic mat microbial communities from Mushroom Spring, Yellowstone National Park, Wyoming, United States - 20090730_MS60 ...
AAACGGAGGAGAAAAACGGAAAGCTTGTCATCAAGGCAGATGAGTCGCAACTGCCTGGCATGGTGTTTTCGCAGGATGCAGTGCAGGTGGAGTTGTATCGTGGCGACGGCTTCGCCAATCCCCGAACGGACACGCCGCCGCCGTCCAGCTTGATACACACCTTCCGAGTCAGCCGCGACGGCACCCTGTTGGTCGATCTGGAACTGGAAGAAAGCCGCTATACTGTAGTCGCGACGAACATCGAGGCTCGTCAGGGACAGAAGCGGTTTCGAAGCAACCTCATCGCCTTCGTGTTCGACGTTTACAAAGTGAACGGTGTTTTCCAGACCACTTTGCCAGAGGCGTTTGAAGCGCGTTTCCCAGCCATTGGATACGCGATAGAAGGTTCTTACGTGCGCTTTCGAAGCCACCTTAGTGCTGTCGGCGGACAGTGCCTTTTCTTCATGGAGCGTGCCAATGGCACTGTGACGATGACGAAGCAGTTTGAGTTTTGGCCTCCATCACCCGCGTCATCAACGCACGCAAACGTCAGCTTCGAGTCGTTGCCTGGAGGTCCTGAACTGGAACCTGTTCAGCGGATTGTTGTGAAGGCTTTCAAGCCATGAGACTCCCCGTCGTCGCAGCTATACTCTCTGTACTATTGGCCGCCAGCGTTCGGGCACAGCCTGCAGGCAACGTGCGCGTCTCCACGACGTGGCGAGGCGCAGAAGTAGAGGGACGCACCTTGTGGGTGAACGAACAGTCGGTCACCTTGCGGGTGGACGCCCGCACGCAGGTGGAGGTCGGCTGGCAGAGGTTTGTGGCGAAGGGGCGCGTGCGTAGGAATCGCTTCTCTACGTCCTCGCGGTGGTATGGGCTTCAGCATGTGCTGCGTCAGGAAACCGACCGCCAGCTGGTGCTTTCACTGCGCCGGCTGGAAGCCAGTGAGGGCACGGCGGATGTGGCGGAAGGGCTTTTCACCTACAAGGCTCCGCGTATCGATACCACCAGTTTGCTCTCCCTGCAACGCGATGGCAAGCAGACCACAGGATACCGCCTGTCCTACTCGCGTACGCATGCGGGCACCGAGGCGGCAGATACCGTTGCACTCACCTACGTCGTGTCCCCTGCGCGTGCCGCACGCTGGCAGGTGCAGATAGAAGGCGGGGTTTACGCCGACCGTCACAGGGATACGACCTATCGCTCTGTGTTCGCCGCGACGATCAGCTCCCGCCTAGGGCGGGGATTACGGGCATGGCTGGGAGTGACCTTTGCCCCTCGAGGTTTTCCGACGGCGGGCACCTCGATGGAAGCCCTGACCGCGTTTAGCCTGTATCGCCCCGGCAGTCTCATAGAAAACTGGCGTGACCGCCCGGCAGGCTTTCTCAGTGTGCAAATTACCAGCAGCCTCGATTGAGTTTACGCTCCCAGAGTATCACTGTTGTGATGCAAGGCAACAGCGAACGGCTGGAGGGCGAACTTGCGGGGGAGCCGCTAGCCTCCAGGAAACACGCCCCCTTTTTCGCGATTATGCCTCCTGCTCCTCCGCGAACACGTTGCGCAACTGTGGTGCGTTCTGCGCCGACACCAGCGCAATCACGCTGTCGCCAGGCTGCAGCTCCGTGTCGGCATGGGGAAGCATCGCGTTTTCCTGCCGGATGATACACACAATCAGCGTGTCAGGTGGGAGCGGAAGGTCCTGGATACGCTTGCCAACCACCGGTGTGCGCGGCCCCAGCTCGACATCGACGATTTCGATGTTACCGCGCTTCAAAGCCGCCAGAGGAATAATCTCGCCGGTCTCGATCTCCTGTTCGATCAGGTGATAGATAATGTTGGTGCTGCTGACGGTGGCATCGATACCGAGCTGCTGGAAGATGCCCTCGTTACGCGGGTCGTTAACGCGCGCAACGGTTCGTGGAACATTGAAGTACCACTTGGCAATCTGGCTGATAATCAGGTTATCCTCATCATCGCCGGTGCAGGCAACCACGATATCCGCGCGGTCTGCACCCGCTTCACGCATGGTATGGATTTCGTCGCCGCGCCCGCGCATCACCATTTCACCCAGCTCATCCTGCAAGAGCGCGCACCGCCTTTTGTCGCGCTCAATCAACAGCACCTCGTGCCCGGCGTTCATCAGAGTCTTCGCCAGGTAGTAGCCCACATTGCCAGCACCTACGATGATTACATACATGGTCGCACTACCTCACTCAGTCTCCCAGCTCGGGGGGAAGCACATTATACTCCTCGACCGAACCCAGCGGGCGGTCATACGCCAGGTCGCGGATAATCGAAGAGCCGATGAGCCCGTAGCATATCGTGTAGATACCCCGCTCGCGGTAAGCCTGCGCCCGAATGGGGTCGTTCACTTTAGCCACGACCTTGGGCACGCGGAACCGCTCTTTGGCGATTTGCGCCGCCATCAGGTTGCGATTGTCGCCTTCGGTCAGGGCGGCGAAAAGGTCGGCCTGCTCGATACCCGCCTTTCTCAGGATGTCCTCATCTAGCCCATTGCCCGGTATTACCGCACCGGAGAACTTACCGCCCAGCCGCTCCAGAGAGTCGCTGTTCCACTCTATCAGCGTTACCTTGTGTCCCTCTGCTGCCATGATGCGAGCCAGTGCGGCCCCTGTACGTCCACACCCCAGAATGACTATTCTCATCGAAAGCCTCCAGCCCCTGTTCTTCTACATTGAACCGAACTTCAGTATACGCCGATGTCTGCCTGTTGTCAACCGCTGGCAGGCACAGAGGTATTCGGCATCTGTTTCGCGAAATATCTTCTGGTTCCTCTGTTATAGATTCCCCCGACCGTTGCGTAAGTCATAAATGGGAAGCGTGCAAGATGAGAAAGGAAGGAAACTGCCTATGAGGTGGTCATGGAAACTGGGTGAGTACGCGGGTATTGCAGTGTATGTGCATGCGACGTTTCTTCTCCTTGTCGGCTGGATTGCCCTTCTGCACTGGCTTCAGGTTGGCACCTTACAGGCGGTTGTAAGCGGAGTGGTCTTTATCCTGATCCTTTTTGGCTGCGTACTGCTGCACGAGTTCGGTCACGCTCTTGCCGCGAGGCGATACGGCATTCGCACCCGCGACATCACGCTGTTACCGATAGGGGGCGTGGCGCGTCTGGAAAGAATGCCAGATAGGCCGGTCGAGGAGCTGTGGGTGGCACTGGCAGGTCCCGCAGTCAACGTGATGCTATTCGCCGCTCTGTATCTGTTTATGCAGGCAAGGGCAAGCCTGTTCCCGATGGAACCGTTCGACGCGGTCAGGGGTTCGATTTGGTCGAGGCTCATGATAGTGAACCTGTTTCTGGCGGCGTTTAACCTGCTGCCTGCATTCCCGATGGATGGTGGGCGGGTATTGCGCGCCTTGCTGGCAATGCGCATGGACTATGTGCAAGCCACCAACATCGCCGCGGCGCTGGGACAGGGCATGGCTTTCCTTTTCGGTTTTCTCGGGTTGCTGTTTAATCCGTTCCTGCTTTTTATCGCGTTCTTTGTGTGGATTGGCGCGACGCAGGAAGCCAGCATGGTACAGATTAAATCCGCGCTGGGCGGCATTCCAGTACAGCGTGCGATGCTGACCGAGTTCCGTACCGTCTCACCGGATGACCCGCTGGAGAGGGTCATTGAACTCATTCTGAAGGGCTGGCAACAGGACTTTCCGGTGATAGAAAACGGGCGTGTTACCGGTGTACTCACACGCGGTGACCTGTTGAACGCGCTGGCTTCGCACGGGGAACAGCAGCTGGTACGGGATGTGATGCAGAGGGAGTTTGAGGTGGTAGACGCTGCCGAAATGCTGGAAAACGTGCTGCCGCGCCTGCAGGCATGCACCTGCCACTCTATGCCTGTCATGCGGGGTGATGAACTGGTGGGCTTGCTGACGATGGATAACGTGGGTGAGTTCATGCTCATTCAGTCCGCTCTGGACACTGCGGCGAGAAGAGCCTCCCGTCGTGGTAACACAGCGTGGTAGGAGGCGTAACGTGCAAAGAGTCGTGCATTTCCTAAGCAGACGTTCCAAAGACTTCTGGACAACCATCGGATTAATGATGGTTGCCCTTATTGCGATAGTGGACTACTTCACCGAGCCAGATATCCTCATCCTGTACCTCATCCCGATTATTCTGGTAGACTGGTTTGCTGGAGAGAAGCCGGGGGTTATACTGGCAGTAGCCAGCGCGATGGCGTGGTTCGCTGCAGATGTGCTCTCTACCCAGCACGACACGAGCAATGTCGTACCCTACTGGAACCTGGCAGTGCGCTCCGCAATCTTTCTCACCGTGACTTACATGCTCTCCGGTTTGCTGGCATCGCGCAAACGCCAGGAGGAGCTGATGCACTTCATCGTTCACGACCTGCGCTCCCCCCTGACAAACGTGCTTACCGGCTTGCAGACCCTGCGGAAGATGCGCGAGGCCCGTATGGATGAAACCGAGCAGGAGCTCTTGGATATGGCGCTCATCTCCGGCAACCGGATACTTGCGCTGGTCAACTCGCTGCTGGATTTGCCCCGGCTCGAACACCGCAAGATGCCGGTGCAAACGCAGGAGGTAAGCGTAGACGAACTGGTCAACAACTCCCTCGCGGTAGTCGCGTTGTGGGCGGCGCAAAACCGGGTGAACATCGTTTATGAGCCGGACCCTCAGGTAAGCACTGTTATCGCCGACCCGGATATCACCACCCGTGTGCTGGTCAATCTGCTCAGCAACGCCCTCAAATACAGCCCCCCAGATACCACCATCACCATCCGTGTGAGCGCCTCCGCCAACAATACGGTAACCTTCAGTGTTACCGATCAGGGTCCAGGCATCCCACCGGAATGGGTGGAGAAGGTTTTCGACAAGTACGCGCAGGTAGAAGCGCGTAAAGAGGGGGCAAGCACTGGACTGGGGCTGACCTTCTGCCAGCTGGCAGTGGAGGCGCAGAAGGGGCGTATCTGGATTGAGAGCGAGCTGGGCAAAGGTACGACGGTGTTGTTCACTTTGCCAGCGGGCAAGGCGAAAAGAGTTCCTTTGCTGGAGGAATAGAAGGTATTTTGCCGCGCACGAATCCCTCCTTGTGCCGGAGGTAGATGAATGCAAGACAACCTTTCGTTACGCCGAATCTGGCTGAACGGTCTGTTCTTTGCCGTGCTGGGTATGGTTCCGACCTTCCTGCGGGTGCATATCGAGACGTTACGTATCTTACCTGCCGTACTGCGCTCGCTGGACGATTCGGGGCTACCCATACCGGACACTCTGGCATGGTCGAACACGCTGGTTCGCTGGATTTCATTCGCGGGCTCAGTGACACCACCCATGCGCGCCGCGATGCTAGTAGCGGTATATCTGTTGCTGGTGCTGATTGCCCTGCGAGCGGCTTCTCCGGCTGCAGCCATCCTGCCAGGTAACCGACAGCACATACCGCGCCTGCTAGGATTGTTGGCGGTCTGGCTGCTGGTGATAATGGCGTTCGGCTGGTGGTTTGTGCGGTCGCCTGACCTGTCGCTTGCCCGCTTGTTGTGGCTCGGCGGTGGGCTGTGTTTGTTTACCGCCCTGTGGTGGTCTGGGGATGGATTTGCGGGATGGTGGATTGGAGGAAGTGCCCCGCGTCTGTGGTCGCTGGTGCGTCTGGCGTTGGGAGGATTGGGCTGCGGACTGGTTGGCGCGCTGGTACTGCGGTTTACCGGTTTCGACTTCGGAGCGGCGCTTTACCGTTTTATGTTCGATTTTCCGGCGGTATTTGTGCCGCCAGCGGGCACACCCGCCCTAGCAGACCTGAACCCACGCGGCTGGCTGACCTTTGTGGGCATATCGCTGGCGATTGCTGCGGTGGGCAGCTTCTGCTGGGCAAGCCTTTGGACGGCAGTGGTAGCTCCTGCAGAGAATTATCAGCAGCGAGTGCGTGGGTTGGCAGGGGCACTGGTACCGCTTGCACTGACGGTAGTGACAGCGGTATGGCTATTCTTTGGGGTGGTCGTTGGCAGGATGGACTACGGGCGCAACCTGCTGCAGATGCGCGAGAGGGAGCAAATCCCTGTGGGCGCGGCGGGTACCGATACAGTCCTGCTGCCTGGGTCGGAGGGCAGCGTGCGTGTGGCGCGTATTCCGTTCCAGACCATCGTGGGCTTCCCAAACGAGCCCAGCGTGACCTATAAGGTGGAGCAGTACCTGCTCCAGCGGCGATACCAGACCACCCTGGCGCGACCGCTGCTGGTGCACCTGCACGATGTGCGTTCCATCGACTGGGACCCGGTGCGCAGTCTGGAGGTGGATCGCCTGTGTATCGAGAACGCGCCGCGTCTGCAGTTCGTGCAGTTAATGGTGGAGACCCTGTCCAACTGCGCGGTAACGCCCGAGGCGAAACGCTACCTGGACTGGCTGGATGCGCGGGCGCGCCCGTACCGCCAGTCCCAAAACGCCTGCCGAATCATGGGAGACCTGTATGCCCGATTCGGCGATGCGCAGAAGGCACAGCAGTGGTACGAGCGCGGACAAATCCCTACTGAACAGCGGAAGGAGGTCGCGTCAACGGGCAGGATTGTGGGCAGAGTGGTGTGGAACGAACAACCTGCCGAAGGTGTGCGCATTGGCGTGATGTCGCGCGAGGACTCGCTGCCGTTTACACGAACACGTGGGGTCAGGCAGGAGACAGTGCTGGTGGCGCGACCTTTTGACTGGCGCGTGGTGGCGGGTGTCGTCGCCACCGATTCATCAGGACGCTTCGAGTTCGGCGGCTTACCATACGGAGAGTATGTGTTGTTGTTGCGGGTAGAGGCGCAGCGACTGGCGCCGGCGCCCGACGTCGCACAGGTAGAGGGCTTGCCGGTGGTGGTGCGGGTCAACACGCCGACGGTGGATGTTGGCACGATTCGCGTGCAGACGAAGGACGGCGGTACGCGGAGACCAGGGAGGGTGATTTGAGAGATACCATCGCGGGCATCCGTCCGCGTCTGGCGCTGCTCATCGTGCTGACGCAGGCGGTGATGGTGTGGTGGGTGGCGGACAGCGAGATTGCACGCAGCATCTACCTCATCTGCTACTCGTTGATGATGCCCACTGCGCTGTACCTGTTGTTCGTGCGGTTGCTGCGCCGATGGTTGCCGTTTCGCCGCGAGGAGCTGCTGATGGGCTACATCGTGCTGACCTGCACCATCCCCATCATCGGCTTTGGCGGCTTGCGCTTCCTGATGCCCGGCATGGGCTTTTTCCCCTATTTTTCCGAGACGCAACCGCAGTGGAGCCGCTACGTGCCCTTGCTTTCCCACCTGCCCATCCTGCACGACGCGGAGGCGATCAACGCACTGTATCGCGGGCAGAGTGGGGTTCCCTGGCAGGCGTGGACAGTGCCTATCCTCTTCTGGAGCCTGTACCTGATGCTGTTGACCGGCATCTGGATTGGACTGGCAGCGGTGCTGCACCGAATCTGGATACGACAGGAACGCCTCACCTTCCCCATTACCGTGCTACCTCTGCAGCTGACCGACCCGCAAGATGACCTGCTGCGGCGTCCCCTTTTCTGGCTGGGCTTCGCTATCCCGGCGGTGATGCAGAGTCTGCTGGCGCTGCGAGACTGGTACCCCGCCATCCCCGCGGTGCAGCTGAAAGCCAGTTACATCAAACTTCCCATCTTCCAATCGCCGCCGTGGAACGCTTTCCCCGATTTCCCGCTGGGCTTCTATCCGATGGCGATTGGGCTGGCGTACTTCGTGCCGAGCAGCATCAGCTTCAGCTGCTGGTTCTTCTGGCTGGTCACGCGCCTGCTATACGTGGCAGGCGCGGCGTTGGGACTGGAGGTGGGCGACACGGCGGCGGCGCGCTTCCCCTACAAGGAGGAGCAGGCGGCGGGCGCATGGATTGCCTTCGCGATGATGGTGGGCTGGGGAGCGCGGTTACACTGGAAGAGCCTCGTGCGACAGCTGACGCCCGACGAGATGCGCACCGTGCGGCTGTTGGGTTTGCTGGCGCTGGGTTGCATACTGATGTGCGCGCTCATGATGATGCTCACCGGCATTCCACCGCTTTTCGCGCTGATGATTATCGGCGTGTACGTCGCGTACGTGTTGAGCGGAGCGCGCATCCGCGCTGAGGCGGGCGGACAATGGACATTCGCTCCTGCCACATGGACGCCCCACCGTGTGGCGAACGCCGTGCTGGGCACGCAGAACCTGTCAGACAGAGCCATCGTGGCGGGGGGATACTTTGACCTGGTGCATGTGGACATCCGCGCGCAGTCGCTGCCGTATCTGATGGAAGGACTGAAGATTGCCGACTCGGTAGGGTTGCGCTGGCGCACGGTGCTGGCGTGGGTAGCCATCGGCACGGTAACCGCGCTGGCGGTGGGATGGTGGAGCAGCCTGAGCTACTTCTACGAACTCGGCGCGGCGACCGCCAAAAGCAACGCCTACGCGATGTGGAAGGTGCAGTACGGGATGCAGCAGATGCACTCCCTCGCCAGCAGCCCCACAGGCTGGGATAAGAACGGCGTGCTGGCAGCGTGTATCGGGGGCGTGTTTACCCTGTTGCTTGCCAGTTTGCGGATGCGCCTGAACAGCTTTCCCCTCCATCCCGTGGGCTACGTGATGGCAAATACCTTCACCATGAGCGCGTTCTTCCTGCCGTTTCTGATCGCGTGGACGGCAAAGGTGCTGGTACAGCGGTTCGGCGGCAGCAAAGGCTATCGGCGCAGTTTGCCCTTCTTCGTGGGGGTGACTCTGGGCGACATCGTAACGCAGGCAGGCTGGGCACTGGTCGGAAAGGTGTTCGACGTGCCGATATATCAGTTTCTGACTTGACCGCTGTAAGAGGTTGAATCACTGCAGCAGTCTATAACCCGTTTGGTATTCGTACCACTTCTGCCGCCTGAAACAGGAGGACCCGCAATGTTTTGTAGACATCCCGCGGCATACCGGGCGGTCTTTTCAATCCGGTGATGCCACAGTGTCCCTCTATCCACGAGGGGCGCACCAAATAGCCGGGAGGCGTGGGCAGAGGGTCCCAGACCACATCCAAAGGGGTGATTTGCACCTGTGTATTCGGCAGACGAGTGTGAATACGGCGGATGGTATCTGTGAGTAGATAGAGAGCGAATGTGTAGAGAAGGGGATCATCAATCAGCTCGCGGGCTTGCTGCGGTTGCGTCATGTGTGCTAGCCAGACAGAGAGCCTAGGCGGGGCTTGCATCTGGTCTGCGCTGCTCAGCTCGAAAGCGGTATAAGATGGTTCGCCATTAGAGGCAGCGCGCGCCAGCCGAAAAACCTGTGTTCCTGCTGGAACTGGCGTATTTGGATTCCCCGCACCGTTCATCGCTAGCAGCGCTGCAGGTATTCCCTGAACTCGCTGAGGAGAATGTTGCCCGGATCGACGTCTCTATCCCATGTTTCGCCGGTTTGCATGTTCAAATAAAAAGCCTCCGTGTGCCCGTCCGGAAAGACCTCGATTTCTGCGTGATGTTCTTTGTAATCCCACGCAAACAGCACCTGATTGTCTGCCCCAACGCTAACCACAGGGTAACAGCGGGTCGCCCGTTGCACCTGCTGCCACACCTTTCTAGCGATGAGCGCAGCTGGACGAGTATGCGGAGCGATCTCGAGCTTTTGCAGGTATGTCTCTATCTGCCAGATACCCCAATCAATGGGTCTGCCCGTAAATTGCTCGAGTATTTCTATCTGGAGGTGTGACTCGCCGGCGCCCGTGGTTGACTGTCTAGGCAGGCTCGGGTTGTAAGGCACTTTGCAGACGCTCCGAGATGAAGTATCGAAAAAGGTTGCCTGCCTGGCGATTGAGGTAGTCGAGTATGTGGAAGACATCTTGCGCCTCCGTCTGTTGCTCTGTAAACAGGTCGCAGTCGATCAAGTAGCAGATTTCCTTAGAATCGTTTTCGCCCCCCGCAAACTGTACCAGTCCGTGCTGCATCCGCACCACTGCATCATGCGCTGGTAACCGCAAGAGGGTGACAGTGAACCGCTCTTGGACGTCGTTCGCAAGGTGAGGGTCGCCAAGTTCGCCTGCAATACCGGGATTAAGCAGCTCTGCCCATTCTACGTCCCTTAGGCCCAGCGCGTGTCGTGAGATGATGTCCTGATACCGCAGTCCAATCCGCAAGTAGAACGGGGGTGCGTAAACCTCCTGCAGGGCGTTCAGGCACTTCCGCAGCAGATTCCTGAACTCCTCCCACTTGTGATACTGCTTCGTGCTGAGCGCCAAAAAGTCCCGGGTGAGGCTGACCGTCCACAAGCCATCTCTACTGCTGAATTCGTATGCTCGTGCAAGCGGTAGGCTGCGTTGGACAACTTCTGGCAAAGCCCGCAAAACCTCCAACGGGATCTGCATAACTATGTTCTTTTCCTGAGCTATCGGAAAGTCAGACGATATCCTGTCTTGGAACGTCGTAGGATACTCCTGCTCAATGCGAAAAATCGCCGGATATCGCACCTGACAGATGACCTCCACAAGCGGGTTTTTGCGATAGACGACTCGCGCACTCTCTGGTATTGACATCTTGAGACTCCCGCCAGATTTCTCTAATGTATGAGGAGTTACGCAGTGGCTGATGAACACGGTGCAGGTCGTGCTTTTTCAGCGACTGCAGAGACGATTGCCCGTCATGCTGAACGCGAAGCATCTCAGAGACTGAAAAGAGATTCTTCGCTTCGCTCAGAATGACAGATTATGTCGGTTTATATCCCAGTATCCCAAACAGCATTTCAACTGCGTAACTCCTATGTATTATACGATGTTCGTCAACCCACTATCACTTCCTCTCCGCTTCCTGCGCCTGACGCAGGAGGCTCAGCGCGTAACTGGTCAGCGCACTGTGCGGATATTGGCGGAGAAAACGTTCCAGCAAGGCGACCGCACGGTCTGGCTGTTGCAGCTGCTGCAGGGTAATCCGCGCCGATTGCAAAAGTGCGTTCTCACCTTCGGGGGTGCCAGCGGCTGACTCGGCGAGCTGCCGCAAAGCCTCCAGAGCCTCTTCTGGATGCCCAGCCTGCGCCGCACGCAACGCCCAGCGCAAGCTCATCTCGCGGGGTAGAGGGCAAGCAGGCAAACGCTGACGGCTCTCCAGAAAGATGTCCACCCCCGTTTTCGTGTCATTACTCACCTCGCACAGGGCAAGCGACTGCTGGTAGTGCTTCAGGCTCTCGGGCTCATCGCTTGAAGTCAGTGCCATGCGCGCTGCGGTCAGGTGGGCCTGTATCGAGTCGGGCTCCAGGTGGCACCACGCTTGCGCAATACGCAACGCTTCCAGCACATCGCCACGCGCCTGTGCCTGCACCAGCTGTTGCTGGAGGTAACTGCGTGCCCCTGCCCGCGTCATGCGCAGCGCAAGCGCCAGAACCAGCCCCGTGATAAAACCGCCTAGGTGTCCCCAGTAGCCCACCGTGCCAAGCCCACCCTCCACCAGGGTACGGATGGCTCCCACCAGCTGCGGTATCAACCACAGCAAGATAATCCACAGGCTGGGGATGGAAACTTTGCCCACGCGGACGTCCAGCGCAAAGAAGCGTACTGCAAACGCCCCGATGACCGCTGCGACCATCCCTGACGCGCCCACAATCGGTGACTCTGCCCGCTCCGGCTGGGAGACCAAAACCACCATCATTTGCACCGCGGACGCCACCATCCCCCCCAGCAACATCACCAGCGCAACCTCATAGCGACGAACCGCCATCTCCACCATGCTGCCGAAAAGGAGTAGCCACAGCAAATTGCCCAGCAGATGCGCCGGGGTCGCGTGCAGAAAGCAGGTGGTGAGAAGCGACCAGACCTGAAAGCGCTGGGGTACCAGTTGCCACAGCTCCGCGCTCATGCCTGCCTGCTGCAGCGCGTAGCCGCCCAACATCAGCAGGCACAGAATCAGGGTAATGTATGGCCCACGCCGCCGCATGTGAACCCTTCGCCCCGTTTCAGACCGATACGGTAGGGGTAGACCTCCGTGTCTGCCCCAATCCACACGCAGGGACACACCCCCGCGTCTGCCCTTATTTACCACAACCACAGGGGTGGGGCAACCACAAGGGTTGCCCCCACGGTGGGTTTATCGGACGTCTCCAATCGGCAGACGGACCTCCGTGCGGGCGCGCACATGCTCCAGCACCGCGTCGATCACCTGTTCTGGCGTGATGCCCTGCGCCTCCGCTTCAAAGTTCAGCAGGATGCGATGCCTCAGCGACGGATAGGCGACCGCCTCGATATCCTCTATCGCCACGTTGTAGCGCCCCTCGCTCAGCGCACGCACCTTCGCCGTTTGCACCAGCGCCTGCGCGCCGCGCGGGCTGGAGCCGAAACGCACATAACGCTTCACCGTGTCGGGCGCGCCGTCCACATCCGGATGCGTCAAGTGCACCAGCTGCGAGGCGAAATCGCGTACAGCGGCAGCCAGTGGAACCTGCCGCGCTAACCCCTGCATCCACAACACGGTCTGCGAGTCGGCTACTACCTCTGCCTGTGGCATCTCCGCGCCAGTGGTGCGGTCGATAATCGCGTTCAACTGTTCCACCGATGGCGAGTGCACCAGCACCTTGAACATAAAGCGGTCCAGCTGCGCTTCGGGCAGGGGGTATGTTCCCTCCATCTCGATGGGGTTCTGGGTTGCCAGCACGAAGAAAGGCTCCGGCAGGTCATAGCGCACTCCTGCCACCGTCACCGCGTGCTCCTGCATCGCCTCCAGCATGGCGGACTGCGTTTTGGGCGTGGCGCGGTTAATCTCATCGGCTAGCACGATGTTGGCAAACACCGGGCCGGGCTGAAACTGGAACCGTCGGCGACCGCCTTCGTCCTCCGCCAGCAGATTGGTTCCGGTGATGTCGGCAGGCATGAGGTCGGGGGTAAACTGGATGCGGGAAAAACGCAGGGAAAGCACCTGCCCTAACGTGCGCACCAGCAGGGTTTTGCCCAGACCGGGCACACCCTCCAGCAGGGCGTGTCCGCCTGCGAAGACGCACAGTAACGTGCCTTCCACCACCTCCTCATGCCCCACAATCACGCGCCCAATCTGCTGGCGCAACGCCTGCATGGTCTCTCGAAAGCGGTTCACCTGCTCCTGGATGTCCATCAGCGGATGTACGAACCTCCGTTCACGTCCAGAGTGATGCCCGTCAGGTAATCGGCGTCGGGCGAGGCGAGAAACCGAACCGCCTGGCGATAGTTTACAGCAATCACCGCACCCCACTCCGCCAGAGCCACAGCACACGCTCGCCCGATACCGCGTGATGCACCCGTTACCAGAGCAACCCTACCTTGAAGCACGTCGCAATCCATCTCGTCAACTACCTGTCCGGTATATCCCGACTTCATAAGGGGACAGCCTGACCATTCCCCCGTGTGGCGATGCGCCCAGCAACGTCGTTACCCCTTCGGGAACAGGCACGCTTCGCTCCTCACCGCTAAGGTTCACCAGAAACAGATACCGCGCCCCTTCCTTCTCGCGCCAGCAGGCATCCACGCCCTCAGGCACGCCAGGCATCGTCTCCACGCCCGCCTCATCCAGCACCCGTCCCAGCAAGGTGTCATACAGCGCAGGCTCGCCATATGTGCCCAGAGTGTACACTGTCCCGCCACCGAAACGATGGCAGGCGATGGCTGTTTCGCCCGCGAAGATGGAACGGGTGTAAACCGCTACCTCTTCCGCTCCGTGAAGAGTCAGCGCGTCCGCCCATACCGATACGGTGAACTCCTCACCCGAGTGCAGGCGGATGCGATTCTCATCCGTGCCCAACGGGTCGTAATCGTCTATCTCCACGCCAGCCACCTCACGCAGCAGGGAAGGCAAAGGCTCCGTACGGCAGACGTTGCGCTCGTCCTTGACGCCCGTGCGCGGGTTCAGTATCAGCGTTCCGCCCTGACGCACATATTCCGACAGCCGTTGGGCGTCCCACTCGGTCAGGATGTACCAGCTGGGCAGCACAATCACCCGGTACTGGCTCAGGTCGGCGTCTATCGGAACGATGTCTACCCCTGCGCCCAGCCGGCGGAAGGAGTAATAGAAGCGTCGCACCTGCTCCCACCAGCTCAAGCCGTTGACCTGCGGCTGAATCTGCAGCGCCCAGTTCTGCTCGTACGAGTTGAGGATCGCCACCTGATGGTGCAGTGTCGTGCCGTCCAGCTCTGCGCTCAGGCGGTTCATCTCTTCACCGAAGCGAGCCACTTCGCGGTATCGGCGTCGCGGGATGCCGTCGTGGTTGAGGATGCCATGCCAGTATTGCTCCGTGCCGTACAGGCACGACCGCCAGCGGAAAAAGACCACCGCGTCTGCACCGTGCGCCACCGCCTGCCATGCCCACGCTCGTATCTGCCCCGGCGCGGGTCTGCGCCCGACATACTCCCAGCCGGGGATACCGCTCTGCTCCTCCATCACCCAGAAGTTCTTCTGCTGGATACCCCGCATCACGTCGTGTGCCAGGTCCGCATGTCCCGCCTCCTTCCAGTTGCCGCCGGGGTAGTTGTCCCACGACACGAAGTCCAGGTCCCGTGCCAGCGCGAAGTAATCCAGGCTATCGTGCAAGCCCATGAAGTTGTGAGTGACGAAGTGATGGGGAGCGAGGCGACGGATAATCTCTACCTGCTCACGCTGGAAGCTGACGGTGGATTCGGAGGCGAAGCGCCGGTAGTCCAGCCACAGGGATGGGTTATGCGATTGCCCGCACCGCGCCACCCAGGGCAGAGGGATCTGGCTCCAGTTCGTGTATTCCTGGCTCCAGAAGATGGTGCCCCATGCCCTGTTCAATGCCTGTAGCGAGCCGTATTTGCGCTGCAACCACTGGCGGAACAGGTCGGCACAAACATCGCAGTAACAGAGATTGGCTTCGAACTCGTTATCGGTCTGCCAGCCGATGACCGCTGGATGATGCGCATAGTGGCTGACCATAGCCTCCGTAATCAGGCGGGAGTAGCGGCGCATCACCGGGTGGTTCAGGCATCGTTGCAGCCGCGTGCCAAAGCCTAGGGGATATCGCCTTGCATCGCGGGGATAGATGTCGTATCGCTGGTGCAGCCATGCAGGCGGGGTCGCCGTCGGCGTGCCCAGAACCGCCTGAATGCCTTCGCAGTGCAATACCTCCAGAGCGCGGTCTAACCAGCTGAAGTCGTACCTGCCCTCCTCAGGCTCCAGTTTGCACCACGAGAACTCCGCCAGTCGCACCACGCTGATACCAGCCTCTCGCATCAGCTGGGCATCGGTCTCCCAGCGGCTCTCGTCCCAGTGTTCGGGGTAGTAGTCCACACCAACACGCATGATTCCTCTCCTGCGGTCAAATATCCACAGGGGTTTTCGCGATAGAAAGGCACACCTCCTGCCGAAGGATTTCACGCAGCGGGGGGAGAAGGATACACCCAGCACGAGGGAAGTTGCAATTGGCAGTTACGGATACGGCAGATGAACTCAGGATAAAGGAACAAGAGCGGCAGGCGGCGCACCAGTGGACAGGTCGGGCGGTAACGTGGCGCTCCCTGCTGCTGGGCACGGTGCTGGTTCCGTTGAATGCATACTGGGTCGTGCAGATGGAGGTCATTCGCTACTCCACGCACCCCACCACCATCTCCCTGTTTTTCAATGTCATCTTCATTATCCTTGTGCTGGCTATTCTGAACCTGCTGGTGGCGCGCATTCGCCCACGCTGGGCGCTTACACAGGCGGAGCTGATGGCGGTATATATGATGCTGGCGCTGGGCTCTGCCCTATGTGGTCACGACATGGTGCAGGTGCTTACCCCGACCCTCGCCTGGCCCTTCCGCTTCGCCGACTCTTCCAACCGCTGGCAGGAGCTGTTTTTCCAGTATCTGCCCAAGTGGTTGATGGTCTCCGACCCGAAGGTATACACTGGCTACTTCCAGGGCAACGATACCTTCTACCGCGTGCAGTATATCCTCGGCTGGGCGATACCCGTGCTGATGTGGAGCCTGTTCCTGTGTGTGCTGCTGTTCGTCATGCTGTGTATCAACGTGTTGTTACGCAAGCAATGGACGCACTGTGAACGCCTCACCTATCCCGTTATCGCCGTGCCTCTGGTCATCACGGAGGGGGTAGAACAGGGGCGCGTCCCTTCCGTCCTTCGCAACCGTCTGTTCTGGTTCGCTTTCTTGCTGGCAGGCACGGCGGATACGCTGAACATCCTGCATCTTTGGTTTCCCTCGGTACCGCGCATACTCAGCCCGGGCATGGGAGATTTGAGCTATTTTGACCTGGGTCCGCTGGTGACTCAAAAGCCATGGAACGCCATCGGCTGGACACCCCTTTCGTGGTATCCGTTCATGATAGGGTTCGGTATGTTGCTACCGGTGGACTTCCTCTTCTCCTGCTGGTTTTTCTACATCGTATGGAAGATGGAACGGGTGCTTTCGGTGGCGATGGCGTGGGACCGTGACCCACGCTTCCCCTACGAGAACAATCAATGCTTTGGCGCATACCTGATGTTCTTCCTGTTCAGTATCTGGCTGAGCCGTAACTATCTGCGCGAGGTTTTGAGACGAGCCGTGGGGCTGCCCTCCGCTGTAGACGACTCCGACGAACCCATCCGCTACCGCTGGGCGGTGCTGGGTATTCTGGCGGGTATGGCGTTTCTGGTGTACTTCGGCTACCTGCTGGGCATGAGCTGGGGACTGGGCATTGCCTTCTTTGCCATTTACTTCGTGCTGGCTATCGCTATCACACGCATGAGAGCCGAGTTCGGCACACCGGTGCATGACCTGCACTTCACCGGTCCCGATTCCATCCTGCCCGAAGTGTTCGGCACGCGGCAGTTCAGCCACTCCGATTTAACCGCCATGTCTCTGCTTTACACGATGAACCGCGCCTACCGCAGTCACCCGATGCCCCACCAGCTGGAAGCATTCAAACTGGCGGAACAGACTCGTTCCAACCTGCGGGGCTGGTACTGGGGAATGATATTTGCAGGCGTCATCGGCTCACTGGCGGCGTTCTGGGCAATGCTACACCTGAACTATGACTATGGCGCAGTGAGTAAATCCCGTATCTCCTTCGGGGGCGAGTCCTACACCCGCCTCAGCACGTGGCTGCAGATGCCTACCAACGCCAACATCACCGCCACGCTGGCTATCGGTGTGGGCTTGTTGATTTCCTTTTTCCTGCAGTTCATGCGCACGCGGTTCACCTGGTGGCCTTTCCACCCGCTGGGCTTTGCGGTCAGCGGCAGCTGGGAGATGAATCTGGTGTGGATGCCTCTGTTTATCGCGTGGCTGGTCAAAGTAGTTCTCCTGCGGTATGGCGGGCTGAGGCTGTATCGCCGTTCCCTGCCATTCTTCTTCGGGCTGATACTGGGACAGTTCGTGGTGGGCAGTATCGCCAACATCGTGGGTATCCTCTACGATGTGCCCACCTATCAGTTCTGGCAGTAACACGCAGGGCTCCCGGCTGATTCAGAGAACCTTCAGTATCACTATCAGCCGATTCTGGAAGACCACTTCCGTACCCCGAAGCGGCTGGGCGACAAAATCGCGCAAAGGAACCCCGAACCAGCCCCGCAGTTCCGGCGTGAATGCCACGATGTACTTTGTCTTCGCGCGGCGCAGCAGCTCGTAGCGCTCTTCATCGCTTCGGCGGGCATCCAGAAAGCGCAGGGTCTCACGCAGTCGCTCGGCGAACTGCGGAGTCTCGCCCCAGTGCCCGGCGTACACACGATTGCCCGCAAATGGAGGAATGAACACCCCGAACGAGGGGAAAGTCAGCACAGCCTCCTGCGGGCTTGTGTTTCGCGCCAGCCACTGGATGGCTTCCCATTCTTCCGGCTCCATGTAGGCACGATGCATACCGGTGTTCGCCATATTGCGGATGAGGTTGTGGGCATCGCGAATGAGCCAGCGCACGTTGCTGGGGGTAGTGAGTGCAATCACGAGTGCAGTCACCAGCAAGGCACGTCGCGCGGGCAGATGGCGCACCAGCAACCACAACCCCCATCCCGCAAGGGCACACAACGGCAGGTGCGCGCCCATCACCATCTTGCGCTCGAAGTTCATGGGCAGATGGATACCCACCGCGGCAAAGATTCTGGGCAGGTACTGTAATCCGATACCGACGATTGCCCAGCAGAGCAACAGCAGGAAAGCATCCTCGCGGTGTCGCCGCGCGCGCACGGTTGCCCACACAGCGACGGCAGCCAGAATCAGCAGAGGCGCGTAGCCCGCCAGTACGTGCCACAACGGAGGCGCGGACGTTGGCACATCCGCACGGTGGCGGAAGATGGGGTCGACGCGGTACAGCCAGTACTGATAGGCTACCGTTGGCAAACCGATGCCCCCCGCGGTCAGCACCATCACCCAGCGTTGCGCGTCAAACCGCCTCTGAACAACACTGCTAACCCCAAGGAACGCCAGCCACGCCCCCGCCACCTGTATCACATCGTAGGAGTGGATGTTGCCTACCAGCAGCGCCCAGATCCCTGCCCGCACCGTGTAAATCCATCTCCTCTCCTGCACCGCCTGCCAGAGGTCATAGATACATGCGGTCATCAACAGCGTGCCCACCACGAACAACGGGTTCAGGTAAAGCGACAGGAAGGTAAACGCCTCCACCTGCCACGTGTCGATGGGGGCGTTAATGCCCACATCCCGCCAGAACAGCCATCCCAGCCCTGCCGACACGCAGGCGAGCCACAGCGCAGGCATGCGTGCGCCGTCCGGCAGAAGCCGTTTGTATAACAGCCACAGCATCCATAACCAGACGATGCCCAGCCCCATCCGTGCTGCGTGGAACAGAAACAGTACAGGCAACCCCGTCCAGCGGGCGATGGTGCCGATTGCCCAGAAGAACAGATTGGTGGAAAGACGCGGTTGAGGGTCGGTGGTGAAGCGGTTCTCAAAAAAGAAGTGACCTTCCCACGCCTGCCGAATCCATGCCAGATACACGCAATGGTCGTCGATATTATGGTTGATCCAGAAGTACTTTCGTCCGAGCGACAGCCACGCCCCGAAGAGGTAAGGCAGTAGCGTGAAAAGCACGACGGCAAGGATGATCGCCCACGCCTTGCGGTCTGCGCGCCGTTCGGTATATATACGGTTGTCCACATCCTGAACTGCTCTTCCCATGCACCCAATGGATTAGTCGATTCAGAAGCGTTCTCCTGTTTCCTCCCCTGTGATGAGCCAGGAGAGGATGCACTGCGCCCAAACCTCTCCCTCCGGGACGGGCAATGTCGTCTGCGACTGCCCGAGGCAAGACGGCTCAGCGTTTGGAACCCCCATGAATAGCAACAGG
>Ga0308421_1000720_pt1 | contig 19172 bp, 14 predicted proteins | sample HotsprSampleMS60_FD_203673 | JGI IMG/M metagenome (GOLD analysis project Ga0308421, IMG submission 203673) | Hot spring phototrophic mat microbial communities from Mushroom Spring, Yellowstone National Park, Wyoming, United States - 20090730_MS60 ...
TCATAATTTATTTTTCTATTGCATATTGCTAGTTTTGATTGAACCAGTGTGGAATTGAAACGGAAAAGGTGAGAACCAGAATGGAACAAAATTGTGAGTTTTGATTGAACCAGTGTGGAATTGAAACATAAAAGAAATAGTGGTATTACAAGGTAGAGTAAGTGGTTTTGATTGAACCAGTGTGGAATTGAAACATAAAAGAAATAGTGGTATTACAAGGTAGAGTAAGTGGTTTTGATTGAACCAGTGTGGAATTGAAACCCTTCTAATTCTTCTTTGTTTAAAACTTTCATTGTTGTTTTGATTGAACCAGTGTGGAATTGAAACCCATTCTGTATAAATTTCTTAAATCATTAATATCAAGTTTTGATTGAACCAGTGTGGAATTGAAACAAATTTCTTGTCTTGCTATTGACATACCTGTTTCAAGTTTTGATTGAACCAGTGTGGAATTGAAACCCTCCATAGAGGATTTTGTATATCTCTGTTATTATTTGTTTTGATTGAACCAGTGTGGAATTGAAACTATGGTAAAGCACAAAAATATATAGCAAGAGGACTTAGTTTTGATTGAACCAGTGTGGAATTGAAACAAGGAAAACTGATAGATAAACTTGCCTATAGTTTTACGTTTTGATTGAACCAGTGTGGAATTGAAACCCGTTGCCCACTTTTGTACCCAGTCGTGTCTCTCGTGTTTTGATTGAACCAGTGTGGAATTGAAACCCTGAACCTATAAAACTTTCTAAAAAGACTACATTAAGTTTTGATTGAACCAGTGTGGAATTGAAACAAATTAGAAAGTTTAATTTTACCTGCAATTTTAACCGTTTTGATTGAACCAGTGTGGAATTGAAACTCATTCTGTGTTGTTTTAAAATCTCCCACACTTGAACGTTTTGATTGAACCAGTGTGGAATTGAAACAATATTTTGGTTCTCTGTTTATAAGTGGTGCTATTATTTGTTTTGATTGAACCATCCTGGAATTGAAATGCATAATAAAAGACTAAAAAAGCGCCTTTTGTTGACTTTAATTAAACGGTTTAGAGTTATAAATATAACTCTTGTTTTAATCTTTACTTTTTCAATCTTTCCTCACCTATTGACAACTCTAAATTTATTAAGTATAAAAAGTTAACAAAATTGTTAACCTTTTGTTTTTGTCAAATGAAATACGAAGTTATTAAAAAAATAAAAAAACTTTTGTTTTCTTTAGAAGATGTAAGAAAGATTTTGGGTTTAAAATATCCATCAGCGAAAGTTTTTTTATCAAGATATGTTAAAAATGGTTATATTTTAAGGTTAAGAAGAAATTTGTTTGTTTTGAAAGAAAAGTTTGATAATTTGGACACACAGCAGAAATTTACATTGGCTAATTTTATAGTTTCTCCATCTTACATATCTTTTACTACAGCACTTTCTTATTATGGATTAACAACTCAAGTTCAACAAAATTTTTTTGAATCGGTAAGTTTGTATAGATCAAAAATAACTGAGATAGATGATAATATTTTTAAGTACTCAAAGATTAAAAAAGAGTTTTATTTTGGTTTTGTTAAAAAAGACAATTTTTTTATTGCTACACCTGAGAAAGCATTAGTGGATTCTTTATATTTTATGGTGAAAGGTAAATATAAACTTGACTTATCAGCAGTTGATTTTTCAAAATTTGATAAAAACATAATTTTAAAAATTTTAAAAAAATATCCTAAAAAAATTTCAAAGGCAATTTTGAATCTATGCAAGAGTTAATAAAACAAGAAATTTTTGAATTGGAAGTATTAGAAAAACTAAAAAACAATCGTATATTAGAACCTTTAGTTTTTGTTGGAAGTAACACTTGGTTCTATTTTAGAACCCGAAGTTAGAAAATACTATATTAAGTCAAATTTTAAATACTTAATTGAAAAAATTAACAATAAGTTATCAGAACTAAGCTAATCTAAAGTTTTTGTTCACCTATTGACAATTTTGGCGAATTTTTATGTTTATATTAGACAAAATTGGTGAATTTTATCTAATGTTATTGAATTATAACTCTAATGCAAAAACTACTAGCAGAAATCCTATCCACCAAAATAAATAAACTTGACGAAATAACAGGCATTTTAAAGTTTTGAGAGAAAAATTTGCCTCACCGTTTAAAGAATGTCAATTTACCTATTATTTTACAGGCAGGTTTTGTTGATTTTATTTTTGCTTGATTTTTCATCACAAATTAGTTTTTTAGGTGCACTAAAAATTTTTGGTTTTTCCCCGATGATAAAATACAAATTTGTTTTTACAATTTTCACTTTTATCAAATTTTTTTATAAATATTGACAGATGTGATTATTTATTATAGTAAATATATATATAAAATTTTCGCTGGGCTTCCAGCGAAGGAGGTTAATAATGAAAAAATTTTTTATTTTAATAATAACATTAGTAGTTGGATATTATATAGCTTTAGCAGAAGAAGTTGTGGTCTCAATGTTTTCAGGAAATGTTTTAGTTTGGAAAAATAATCAATGGGTGCAAGTAGAAAAGGGTACAGGGTTAAATGAAAAAGATGAAATTAAAACTTTGGAAAAGAGCAAAGTTGTTTTACTTTTTTCTAATGGTAGTACTATTACTTTAGCTGAAAATACACAAATAAAAATTGAAAGTTTGTTAGCAGAGAAATTATCTGTTTATTTAAAAAATGGAAAAGCACATACTAAAGTGAAACCATTACAAAAAGCTCAAGTGTTTGAATTAAAAACACCTGTCTCTGTTGCATCGGTCCGTGGAACAGAATTTATTATAAGTTATGTTAACAATAATTCAGAGATCATTGTTATTGAAGGTAATGTGCTGTTTAGTGATATGTCAGGTAAATCTGTTGAGGTTGGAGAGTTAGAAACTTGTAGTATTTTAGAAGGAACTGGTTTGACAGGAAAATCTAATGTTAACAGGGAACAGGTTGATGGAATATTGAATGAATTTAAAGGTGCAGAAACAGAATCCGAAGGTTCAGAGCAAAAGGAAGAAAAAACACAAAAGCCACAAGAAGAGCAACAAACACAACAAGAAACAACCGTAGAAAAAGAAAAAAGTAATGAAATTGCTGAGTTAAGAAATGAGTTGAAAGAATTTGTCTCTGATGTAAAATTAGAAAGATATTATGTAACTGAAACTATACAACAGGTTAAAGAAGCAGATTTTCAAACAGGAAGAACATTGTTAGATGTCCATGGTAATCTTACTCGTGTTGAGCAAACTGTATCCAGGAATAAAGGAAATTCAATAGAATTTATAAACATCACAAAGAGAGATAGTTATAAATACAATGGATATTTTAAGGATTATAAAAGCCAAGTTGAATCAAACAAACCACGAGTTGATATTTTCAAATTAGGTATGGAATTTTCTGACACATTGCCAGAAAACATTTCTGAATGGCCAAGCTATATTGCAAAAAAAGGTGATAATTTTTATCCAACAAAATTTTATAGTGAGTTGAGCAACACAAAGGACAAAATTTATTCTGAAATAACTTTTGAAAAATCAGGTGATAAGGTGAAAGAGAAAGATAAAATATTTCAAATTTCAAATGGAAAAGAAACTTATAATATAGATGTAGATTATGAAGGAGAACTTCCTAAAAGTGAGAGCCAAGAAGGGAAAGATGAGTTTTGGTCTTGGTCAAAAGGTCCTGTTTGGTATGATAACGGAAATAATGATAAAGGAATTCTTTGGATATGTACAGAAGGATATATAATTAACAATAGTGGAAGTATTTTAACATCATCATACTTCACAAGTAGTTCTAACAAAGATCCATTTTCTATTCTTAAAGAAGTTGCATTTGAAAGTATAATTTTTGTGAGAAAAGACAATGGTGGAGAACCTGGTGAAGCGTTCTTCAACAGCAACATTGATTTAGTAGCAACACCAGATATTGCTTTAGCTTTAGTCAAAAAAATAGCGCCTTCTTTAACCAAATTAGATTTAAATAATGAAGAAAAATAAATTTAATAAGGAGTTTTTTATGAAAAAAGTTTTTACATTCTTACTAATAATTTCTTTATTTTGTTTTACCAAAAGTTTCTCAATTGACTTACCACAAGAAATTATAGATTTAGGACTTGACTTTATAGAAAACCCAGGTGATTTATTTTTTAATCTTCAGCAGGATATTGAAGATATAACACCCCTACCAGCAGGACAGATTGGTCTGCCAAAAAAATATTTTGGTTTTAGAATCAATGTCTTTCCAACATTTTTTCCTACAACCTTAGGTAATATCTCTTTAAAAGCAAGGTTTAATACTGAGAAAAAATATATTCCACAATTTGGTATTGTTGGTGGTTTGGGAAGAATACTTGCTTTAAATATGATACCTGCAAAAAATGATGAAGGTGAAGAAATTCCTAAGCCAGAAAACAATGTTTATTATTATGGTTTAGTTCTTTCTAAGACATTTGAAAACACAATTTTATATTTTGGTGCTAAATATTCTGAGTTTGTGTTAAATGTAAAACTTCCTGAAGAAGTTGAGTTTTATGGTTCAACTTTAAGTGAGATAAAGTTTAATTTAAATGACACATTTTTGTTCACAGGTATAATGTTGCCTGTTGGTAAAAAAGATAAAACAATAACAGCACATATGTCCTATGGATTAAAATATAAAAAAATTGTTGCACGTTTAGGTGCTGAATATAAACATCTACAATTAGGATTAGACATTTTCCCTGAAGGTTTATTTGTTTTCCATCCGTACATAGCATATAAATGGCAGTTTTAGAGTAGGGATTAGGTATCAGTAATCAGCGATTATTTATATGTAGGGCACGGCTTTAGCCGTGCTTAATTTTTGCAAACCTGAAAGGTTTGCCCTACATTGTTTTATACATTTTGTTATTCATATGTTGTAGGGCAATGTTTTAACCTTGTCCCCAATTTGCGGGATAGGGCACGGCTTTCTGCCAGAGGCGGACTACCTCAGGCATGTATGCAACAAAAATAGGTTATAGGTTTTGGGTTATGGTAGCCGCGGGATTTATCCTGCGTATTTTGTAGCGATTTGATTTATCAAATGTGAAAAATCCGACCCCGCGTCGGTCCGGGTTTCCACGTAATCCGCGGTTCAGTAATCTGCGTAATCTTTGGTGCTGGATATTTCATCTTATAATTTCATAAAAATCATAAAATAGTTAACAGAACTTAAAAAATATGAGAAAATTATGACTAAAATAAAAAAATACAATGTTTTAATTTCTTTAGCAATTTTTGTTTTATTTTCTTATTCTTTTTCTCAAAAATGGTCTCCATATTATTCATTTAATTTTTCTGAAGGATTATATTTACCATCAGTAGGAAAATGGGGGTGGACAACAGTTTTATCAAATGATATTGGTTTTATAATAAAACCTTTGGACCAACATACAGGTTTATTTTACTATCAACTAAAATACGAAGGACCTGGGCTTAAAAGACAAGAAGGTGAACAATTTGAACAAAGAGTGATGGCTCATACTTTAGTTTTACAATATACCTATAAATTAAACTCATCAATTTTGTTTAAAACAAGGTTTAATTATGGATACGATTTTTGGCGTTCAGGAACAAATGAACTTTGGGGTTTAGGTTTGTATGATAATGAAAGAATAGGGATAAATGAAGATGTTGAATGGAGAATTTCAAAAGATTTAAAACTTATTGGTAAACTTGGCTATAATTTTATAAAATTTCCAAATTATACAAGTTTAATTGAAGAATATATCTCTGGTTCTGAAGAGACAGCAGCTGGTAAACAGGATAATAATATGTATATTTTTGGTGTTAAAACTACTTATAAAATTCACAACTTAAATCTTTTAGTTATACTACAGAATTATTTGAAACAAAAGGTTTTAGAAGAACTTTCCGGTTCATTTTCTTACTCTGATGAAAAACAAAAAGACTTATCTTTTGAGTTAAGTTATTATCCTGAAGTGATAAAGATAGCATCTTGGATGACTTTCTCTACATATTTTTCTTTCAAACAAAAAGATTCAAATCAAGCATTTTTGTATTTAACATCTTATGATATTACAACTTCAACACCTATTGTTTGTCCTAATTACTATGACTACAACAAATTCTCTTTATCTTTGCCAATTAACTTTTATTTGACAAAGACAAAAGTTTTAACTTTTATGCCTGAAATGGAGATTACTTTATATCTTTCTCGTGAACCAAGGAATAAAGACAACAATTTTATAGAAGGTGAAAAACAAAAAAACCAACTTTTGTTATACTCCCTTGTTTATACCTCACAAAGTCAAGACCAACATAGAAAGGTTTCATTGTTTTACACTTATCAACAACAAACTTCTAATATGAAGTTTGAGAAATATTATCCTTATAATTATTCAGGCCATTATTTTGGCTTGAAGTTTAGTTATAGTTATTAGAGTGAAAAGAAATTTTATATTTTTTGCTTTTATACTTTTTTGCTTTTTTACTTTCACACCTGTTATTCCTGCACCACATATTTCTGGTAAATTCATAAAAGGTCAGCCAAAAGACAAAGTAAAACTCCTACCAGATGTGTCACATCTTCGTAGAAAAGGTGCGCCTGCAATAGAGATAGCAAAGGAGATAGAATCTGTTGGAACAAAAAAAATTGCTGTTATTGTTGTTGATTTTCCTGATAAACAATTTACAGAATTAGCACAAGCAAATACTACTTTTCAAAAATTAAAAGAATACTACTATGAAGTTTCATATGGTGAACTTAAACTTGATATAACATTTTTTTACAACGGTGGTTCAACAAAAACACTTACAGGGAACGAAACACCATATAGAATGACACTATATATGAGTTATTATGGTCAAAATACAAACGATACTTTAGCAAAACTTGTAAAAGATGCAATCAGTGCAACTGGTGGTGCTGTATATAAAGGATTTTACGATTATGTTATGGTACTTCATGCAGGATATGGTGCTGAATCAATGCGAGATCCGTCAAGTTATATCTGGTCTGTTTATGTTAATTGGACAGATGGAGCAGTCAATGGTTTTAGTGATGGAACAATAGTCCCGGAAGCAGAGTATAATGCTTCACCGGTAGGTGTCACCTGTCATGAATTTGGCCATCAATTAGGACTTCCTGATTTGTATGATACATCTGTATTAGGAGGCAAATCTGTGGTAGGTATTTGGTGTTTGATGGATTATGGTTGTTGGGCAGGGTATCCTCCAGGTAGCCAGCCCGCACACTTGTCTGCTTGGTGTAAAAAAGTTTTGTATTGGCTTGATGTAGATATAGTTTCAACTACAACAAAAAACTATAGTTTGCCATATGTTGAAACTTCATCCCAAGTTGTAAAATTAAAGATTTTGACAGCAGATAACCCAGAAAATGAATATTTTTTGTTAGAATATAGAAAAAAAACAAATTTTGATAGTTCACTTCCGGGTGAAGGACTTTTAATTTGGCTTATTGATGATAGTATCGCGTCTAATGATAATAGATTAAAAAATAATAATATTAATTCCGGTTATCCACACTTAGGTGTTGATTTAATTGAGGCAGATAAAACATCTGCAGGTGGTAATTTGGGTGATTCTGGAGATCCATTCCCTGGAAGTAGTAATGTTACTTCTTTTATTCCTCAAGATTACAATATACAAGCGTACAATGGCAGTCCTATACTTACATATGTTTCAATTAATTCAACAAATGAAAATTTTGCTAACTTTGATATTTTGTATGAAGAGTTAAAAATTAAAGAACTTGCCAAAGGTGAGGTTAAAATTGGTAACAACTATACTTATTCAGGAAGGTTGATGTTGATAGGTTTTAATCTTCCTGAGGCATCTGATGTTGAGGTCTTAGTTTACAATTTATATGGAAGATTGGTAAAAAATTTTGGCAAAAATTACTACCAAGCAGGTGAAAATAATATACAATGGATTGTAAAGGATGAAAATAATGAAGATTTATCTCCAGGATTATATTTTGTTGTTGTAAAAGGAAATAACATCCATAAAGTTGAAAAATTTATAATCAAAAAATGAAAAAATTTTTATTAATGATTTTAATATTTATTACAAAAGTTTTTGCTAATGATGTCCAAATTATTTATTTACCTTTAGCAAAGAGTGTATCTTTAGTGGGTGAAACAGCATTAGTAAATAATAAAGTATTCAATGTTTTAACAAATCCTGCTATGCTGAGTTATATAGATTTTGGTTATAGTTTAGAGTATAACAAATTGTTTTATTATGGAGATACAGGATATGATGTTTTTGGACTTTCTGTAAGTCAACCAGAAGGTGAAGTCGGTTTTGTTGTAGGAAATTTTTCTTCTGGGAAAATTAATGTTTATGATATCTTAGGGCAACCTACAGGTGAAACAGCTGAGTATTCAAATAAAATTTTTGCATTTGGCTTTTCTACTAATTTATCTTCAGGCAAAGATTATTTTGCATCCTTAGGTTTTTCTGGTTATTATATTTCAGAAAAAATTAATGTTGACACACAGTATTTTGGCTGCAATATAGGGTTAGTTTATGAACAAAGATTTCAAAATTCTATATTTAAGAATTTTCGTATAGGTAGTGTTATAAAAGGTTTGGGAATGAACAAAAATCTTCTTCATAATGAAGCAATATCCACACAAGTAGGAACTATAAACTTTATATTTGGTTATGAAAATTTTTATCCTGAAGCTTCTAAGGATAAGTTTAAAATTGCAACTACAGGTAAAATTTATTCTTCTAAAGATAATAATTATGAAGTAATTTTGAATTTAGGTTATAACTTAGGAGAGTTTACAAATAGTTTTTCTTCAGGTTTTGAGATAAAGTTAAAAAGAATATATTTAGGTTATTCTTTTGCCCAACATCAATATTTAGGTAGTTTGCAAAATATATATTTGAGTTTGAAGTTGTAAATTTTATTTTTTAAAATATAAAAATAAACCTGCCAAAAAAAATAAAATATTAGGTATCCATACAGAAATTAAAGGTGCCACAATGTTTAACTCTCCTAATGTTCTACAGAAAGAGAGTGTTATCCAATAAATTATTAAAGCAGATATTGTATAAACAAAACTTGTAAGTTTTCCATATTGTGAAGATAAATTTTGTCCTAAAGAAATTGATAAAAAAATTAAGATAAAATTTAAAAAAGATATTGCGTATCTAAAACTTATCTCTGTTAATACTCTTGAAATATTTTGTCCTCTTATTTTTAAGTTTTTAACAACATTTTTTAATTCTTTTATACTTAAATGGTCTAACTGCATAGTTGTATAGTCATATTGGAACTCTTCAATGTCTAAAGGAAGGTTATATTGATAAGTGTCAATAGAGGGCTCTTTAGATATTTTGTTTTTTTCAAATTTTCTTAATATACAATTTTTAAGTAACAAAATCCTTTCTTTTTTTATTCCATATTTTGAAAAAATCTGTGTATCTAAGTTGTTCTCATCATTGTATTTTTCTATTATCACATCAGCTACTTCGTATGTTTTTTTGTTATACATTCCTATGGTAACAAAACTTCTCTCTTTTGTGTCATAATAAAAAAGATTTTTTAATATATCAGTAGAAGATGGTTGATTTTTTATCTTTTCATTGAAAATTTTTTGAGATATATAAAATCCTTTAGTTGCTATTTTGTCATTTATTAAAAATGAACTTATAGATAAAACTACTCCTAATATTAACCAGGATAAGAAAAATTTTTTTAAATTTATGCCTAAGGTCTGTATTATAATAAGTTCTTTTGTATACATAAAGTTTGTTATAACAATTAAAGATGTCAACATTGTGGTTATTGGCAAAGTTTGTACAAACCACAATGGAACAAGGCACAAAAGATAATTTAAGATTGTTAAAATTTTAGGTTTATATGTTATAAAATCAGGTAGACGCCAAAAAAATTCTGAGGATGCAAAGATTAAAATAAAAAATAAAGATATTGGGATAAACAATTTTATAAATTCAAACAAAAAATATTTTTGTAGTGTTTTTGTTTTCATACGAAGGCTAAAAATAAGTATATAAAAAACAAAATTATGTTTGGCAGTTGCATTATTGTTCCTATTAAACTAAAAGATGGTTTAAGTTCTGTTCTGTCAATAATAGACAAACTTGCTGAGAGTGAAAAATAATAGATTAAGATTATTATTGCAGTAAAAACAAAACTTAGTGGTTTTGCATGTTTTTTTATTCTTAATGAAATGGAAATACCTAATATTGCAAAAATTATTATACTTGTTGATAAAGAATATCTTAAAAAATACTCTGATAAAATTAAACACTTATATTTTTTTGATTTTGAATTTTCAAACTCATCTAATAATTCTTTATTTGTCATTTCACGAAGTGTTTTTGTTTGTGTTATTAAAGTTTTCATCTGTTTGTTGTAGATGATGAATATGTATTTTCCAAATCTCAAGTGTGTAAGTTCAGATGGGTTTGTTTTATCAACTATTGTTATTTTTCCATCTTGAAGTTCAAATATAATATTGTCATTTATATCAGTATGAACTTTTGCAGATTTTGCATAAGTTGTCTGTATAAGGTTTTCTCCTAATGTGTTTTGTATAAAAACATTTAATAGTTTATCATCTTTTACCTTTTGCACAAAGAAATTTTTGTTGTCTAAGGTTAAAACAGAATTTTCTGAAAATTTTATATAAGGTTTAGATAGTATTGATGAAAAATATATTTTTTTAAAGTTTTTATAACTTTGTGGCACAGTATAGATATTAAAATATGTTAATATTATTGAGAATAAAACAGATAAAAATACAATGTTTTTTGTGTAAAAAATACTTTTGATGCCCATTGTGTGCAGTATAGTTAGTTCTTTTGTCTCATTTAAAGTAGAGAATGTTAAAAGTACGGATATTAAAAATGTTGTTGGTAAAGCAAGAGAGATTATTGAAGGAAGCAGAAACAAAAGTAGTTTTATTACAATAATTAAATCAGGTTTTCTGGTTAATATTGGGTTTATGATTTGATAAATGTAGTTTAAATAAAACAATGAGGTGATGAGAAAAAAATATGTTAAAAAATTTGAGAAAAAAGTTTTCAATATATATTTGTTCACAATTTTCATAATTTTCAAAATTTTTTGTAAAATATAGAAAAATTTTTATATTTTATATAGTTATACTAAATAACTTCAAAAATAACAACAAATTTTATAAAAAATAATGGTGAAAAAAAAGTGTGGATTTGTTATTTCTTTGTACTTAATTTTCAGTTTTAGCTTTTTATCGTTTGCACAAGAAGAAACTACTAGTAATGAAGAAAAAGTTTTTAAATTTGACCAAAAAAAATGGAACAATGTAAGACAAAAAATTGAGCAAAACTTACCTTTGTATGAAGAAACAGTTTCTACTACAACACCTCCTCCTGTAGCAACTCCTACTACTATAGAGTTTATTGAAGGAACACAACTTAGTATCAGTGGAAGAAAACTTATAGGTATGCAGATAAAATCAACGCAATATCCAAATCGTTCTGAGTACAATAGGACAGATGTTAGTATGAATCAAGAATTACAAGTTAGCATTCGTGGTAAAGTGGGAAAAAATGTAGATGTAAACATTGATATTGACGACACCCAACCGGACAAAAGGGATATATCTATAGTTTATCGTGGAGAAGGTGTTGATGTTGGGCCTGGTGCTGTTGGTTATAAAGCAAAACCAGGTGCTTTTATTCAGGAAGCAGCATTCGGTGATATACAACTTAGTTTACCTAATACAGAGTTTGTTGGTTATTCAAGGCAGGTTTTTGGTTTGAAAGTTACTGCTCAGTATAATCAAACTAAACTTTATCTTATAGCATCACAATCAAAAGGTAATTTTGAAACAAAAAGATTTACAGGGAAAACAGAGTTTGAAAGAAAGATTTTGTATGATATTTCTTACAAAAGAAGAAAATATTATGATATATCTTTTGGTGGTTATAAACCTAAGAAAGATACAATTGAAGTTTATTTAGACACATTGGAGACCACACGGGACCCCGCCACTTTAAAAGAGCTTACTGCAGAAGCATTTAGCATTTCTACTTTTACTTATAAAGGAAGTTTTGAAAAGTTAGCATTGGGTAAAGATTATATTATTGACTATGCAAAAGGTATTATAATTTTTACACTTGCTAACAGAAGCATCCAGCAAAACTGGGTTATAGCAATTGATTATGTTGATGAAAATACAAATATTAAACTTAGTGATTTATCTGGAACAACAAATTACATTTTGATAAAAGACAAAGAGGAAACAGATGGTGTTACTACAGAGTTAAAAAATAGATATGAGATTGGTAGGACAAATATTGTAAGAGATGATGGCACAGGAAATTTTTTGTTAAAAATTACAGATAAGAGTAACCGTGTATTAGACCCTAATGTGGATAAAATTCAGCCTGGAGATAAGCCAGTTCCCGTTTACAAATCTGTTAATGCAGGAGATATAATTGTGGATTTTGAAAATGGAGAATTTTATTTTTTATCTGATAAAAAACCTTTTGCAGATGACTGTTATAGTAAGACACCGGTAAGTAGATACAATATCCTTATTGAATATAGATATAGGTCTAAAACTTATTTTTTAAAACCATTCATAGTGCCGTATTCTGAAAGAGTTACAATTGATGGAAAAGTAAAGCAAAGGAATGTAGATTATTGGATTGATTATGATTCAGGATTTATTACATTTTTGAAAGAAGAAGAGATTACAGATAATTCAGTAATAGAGGTAAGTTATGAATATAGTATGCTTGGGTTGCAAGGGGGTGAAACAATCGCTGGAGGTAGGTTGGAGTTACCTTTGGCAAAGAAGTTTTTTGTTGGAACAAGTTGGATCGGTAGCATACCTTCAAAAGGGACGAATGTCCCTGATATAAGAAGCACACCAAGTTCTCTTCAAGTGTGGGAGACAGACGCACGACTTGTTGATTTTAAAATACCATTCTTACCTTTAAATATAAACTCCTTTTCTGGAGAATATGCTGAAAGTGAAAAAAACCCAAATATCTGGGATAAAGCAATTGTTGAAAATATGGAAGGGATTAATTTAGAAGACAGTGTTTCTACTTATAGACATATGTGGTATTATTCATCTTGTAATGATGTTTATATTCCCGGTTTATATGATGAAAAATTAGACAAGCTTGTTGGTGGAGAGTTAAATTGGGAGAATGAGAATGTTGATGTAAAAGAGATTTATCCAAATCCCGCAATAGGCAGGACTACTGATAAACAACAAGTTTTAAAGATAAACTATAATTTATACCAATCAACAGAGGTTGCAATGGTTTATCAGTTTTCAAAGATAGGTTTAGATTTTTCAAAAAAATTATATATAGAAGCAGAGATTTATAGTGATGGTAAAGGTGGTGAGTTATATTTAGATTTAGGACAGATGAATGAAGATATAGACCAGGATAAAAATTTAGACACAGAAGATCAAAATAAAAATGGTGTTTTGGATGTCGGAGAAGATACGGGTTTTGAATATAACAGAGGTAGCGATAAATATTTTATTAATAAAGGAAATGGTAAACTTGACACTGAAGACATTGATGGAGATGGTGTTTTAAATACTTATGACAAACTTGCAAGTCCTACAACTGGATACAAAATTGCAGATTTAGATTTTATTGGTTGGAAGGCGATTAGGATTCCGATTGAAGTTGATGATAAAACAAAATGGTCTTCTGTAAAACAATTGAGGTTAAGAATAAGAGGGAACAAAAAATCTGGTGTTTTAAAAATTGCAAAGATTTCAGTTGTAGGAAATAGATTTGAAGTTTTAACCTCTTCAACTACAAAGATTTATTCTGTAAATAATGAAAATGAACCAAGTTATAAAAAACTTACAGAGTTAGAAGAATATAGTTCTATATATGGTACACAATTTGCAAAAGAAAAAACAGTTGAGCAAGCACTTGCAATTGATTACAACTTTGACACAATAAACTCTTCTTCTATAGTTCAACTTCTTTATTCACAGGCACAAAATTTTTCTTACCACCACAAATTTAACTTCTTTTTATTTAACAAAACAGCAAATAATGTAAAGTTTAAAATCCGTTGTTATACAGATGCCAACAACTATGTTGAATATTCTACAATTACTGCTAATTTACCACTAAATGAATGGGTAAAATTTACCATTGACCAAGTTGATAGAAATTATGACAATATTCCTGATGATTGGGATGTTTCTAAAGACGGTTCTTTAGGTGGAGAGTGCAAAAGAATAGGTAATCCTAATTTACAAAGAATCAGTAGAATAGAGATAATTTTAGAAAATGTTTCGGGTGGTACACAGCAGGGTACAATTTATGTAAATGATATATATCTTTCTGAAAGTTGGAAAAGAAAAGGTATTGCAAAAAAATTAGAACTTAATATGTCATTACCAGGTTGGATAAACTTTGGTGGTAAAATTAGAAGTGTTGATAGAAATTTTGAGACATTTACATCTGCTATAACTAATCAAGACAATACTGCTACTTCAAGCTATCTAAATTTTATAAAACTAAACTTCATGCCAATAAATTTTCAAAGTAAACAAGAACAGACAATAACCCCTTCCGCTATAGATGCTGGCAATTTAGTTTCTACAATTGATGAAGGGAAAAAAATTTACACAGAAGGTAAGTTTGAAACAAATCTTAATATTTCAAAATTGCCACAATTAGGTTTTAATTATACAAAGTCAGTTAGTTCTGCAACAGCATTGTCAAGGACTGATATGAAGGATACTTTTAGGACAACTTTAAGTTATAAAAATCCTTTATCAAAATCTCTTCCATTAGAAAATATTTCTTTAGCATACTCTGAAGAAAAATTACTTTTGTATCCATGGCAGGTAAATATTTCTACTTTTCCCACTGTTGATAATACAAGAAATATAAACTTGAATCTTCCTTTTAACTTCTGGAATTTGCTTACCTTGAATCTTTCCTTAGGAACAGGAAATACATTTACCGAATTAAGGAAATTCAATAGAAAAATAGAAGATGATTTAATAATACCAAATTTAAGCAATAATAAAGATATTTTTGATTATTATACTAAACTGACATTCTTTTCAATCTCAAATTTACAGAAGACATATGAGATGTATTATACAACTTACTCTATTGTTATTAGCTCTTATGAAAAACGGTCCGAATGGAATACAGAACTCAACTCATCCATTAACATTTTACCATTTTTTAAGCCAAGTTTAGGATATAAAATAGGCATTGTTGAAGATTATAATTACTCAGCATCACCAAAAACTAAAGATGTTACAAGAAATACTTCAGGTTCTGCCGGAGTAAGTTTTATGCCTAAGGACATATTTAACTTAAAACAAATTCAAAGTCTGAGGTTATATTATAACTTTACTTTAACAGCAGGAGATAAGTATGAAAAATTGCCAAAAGATTATGAACTTTTGGATTTTTATAACTTCAAAAATTTAAATCTTTTGTGGTATCAAACTGAGATTGCTACTCCGACTATTTTTAGAACAAAACTTTTTGAACGGAAAGAACAGAGATTAAATACTAGATGGAAACTGTTTGAAGGAGTGCCGTTTAAAGGGATGTGGGAATTCCTTAACAAGACCGATTTAACTTTGTCATATTCTGATGCTATTGAAGAAAAAGAAGAGACACAAACAAAATCATATAGTTATACAAAAGTTTGGCCTGATATAAATTCTACTTTCTATGGTATAGAAGATTTAGCAAAAATATTTGTCAAAAAACAAGATGTTATAACAGATACTAAAGTTAACTTGGTTTATTCTTATAAAACTACTGAGGTTAAAAAAGTAAGTTTTGAAAGAAATATCACACATAAAGAAATTTTGAGTTTTAGTTTATTTAAAGATTATAATATTTTGTCAAGTTATGAAAATAATTTTTATGACAACTTTAGTTATCTTTTAAATTTACTCACTACTATGTCGAAAACAGATATTTTTGGTTTACAAGTTGGTCTGCCATTTTTTGGTCAGAGATTAACTCCAAGATATGAATATAAAAAAGAGTATTCTGAAGATGCAAGAAAACTGCCAACAAAGGATTTAACTACACATACTTTTGCTGTAAATCATTATGTAGATATTGTACCTAAACAAGGAGTTAACATTTTTGGCAAAACATTGCCTTTGCAAAATAGATTAAGAGTCAATTCAACCTTACAATATATACGCAGGGAGAGTTCTATTGATATAGGAAAGACCAATACTGATCAGGTTTCTATCTCATCAAAAGCAGATTATGATGTCTCAAAATATATAAATATTTCGTTAGGTTTAGGATTTGATTTAAATAATAACAGAGTTATAAAAACAGAGACAAATTACAGTTATTATGTAAATAGCCAAGTAATTATAAGATTTTAGCTTTTGTTGAAATTTTACATATTATTTATGTAGATAAATATATTGTAGCTGGTGGTTTGTAACTTGTTTAAATTACAAGTGACTAACGACAAGCGACTTCTTTTATAGAAAGGAGTAAAAAAATGAAACTATTTTTAGATTCTGCAAACATTGAAGAAATAAAAAATGTGTATTACTTAGGGATTCTTAGCGGTATAACAACTAATCCTACTTTACTTGCTAAACAGCTTACAAATATTAAAGGAGATGCTTTTAAAGAATCAAAAAAAGTTTTAGAAGAAATCTGTAAAGTAGTTGAGAATAAAGTGCCAATATTAGCAGAACCAGTCAGTGTTGAATATAAAAAAATTGTTGAAGAAAGTTTAGAATTAGCAAAAATTTCTCCACAAATTGTTGCAAAAATTCCTTTGACAGAAGAAGGTCTTAAAGCAGTAAAGGAATTAAAACAAAAAAATATTAAAACAGCATTTACTTTAATTTTTTCTTTAAAACAAGCTTTGATTTCAGCAATGGCAGAAGTAGATTACATATGTCCTTTTGTAGGAAGGTTAGATGATATAGGACAGGTTGGTAGTGATTTAATAAGAGATATTATGCAGGTGTATAGGTTTTATGGTTGTAAAACGAAAGTTATTGTTGCTTCGATAAGAAATATTGAACACATTATAAAATCCGCACAATATGGAGCAGATTTTGTTACTATACCTTATAAGCTTGTCAATGAGATGTTATCTCACGAATTGACTGATAAAGGGATACAAAAGTTTATAGAGGATTGGAATAATGTAAGTAAGAAGTAAGAAATACGGAGGGGGAGGGATTCGAACCCCCGGTCCCGCATAGCGAGACACTGGTTTTCAAGACCAGCCCCATAAACCACTCGGGCACCCCTCCGACAAAGTATGTAGGTGTGTATGTGTAAATGAGTTAATGTGTGAATGAGTTAATTAGTTCATAGTTAATAGTTAATAGTTGATAGTTCTTCATAGTTATGAGTTCATAGTTATTAGTTGAGAGTTTATTAGTTAATACTAATAACTAATCAACCCATCTACTCATTCACCCATCAACCCATTTACTTATATATTTGATTTATATAATCTTTTTTAAAAAATCAACTTTTCGTTTATCTTGAAAAACAATATCAGTTTTGGTATAAAACTTTAACAAATTTTTTTAACTCATAGTAAAAATATGGAGATAAAATCTGTTCGTGGAGTTAGAGATTTATTACCTCATCAGGCAGAGAAACTAAGATACATAGAAAAAGTCTGCCGTGAAGTGGTAGAAAAATATGGATTTGTTGAAATAATCTTACCTACAATTGAAGAGCTCTCTCTTTATCAACATAGCATTGGACAAACTTCTGATATAGTGGTAAAACAGATGTTTGAGATAGTAAACAGAGATGAAGATAGTAATAAAAAATTGGTATTAAGACCAGAAGGTACTGCCGGCGTTGTTCGTGCATTTGTTGAACACAATTTTAAAAACAATTTTCCTTTGAAAAGATTTTTTTATTTTGGTCAAATGTTTAGATATGAACGTCCACAAAAAGGGAGATTTAGAGAGTTTTATCAATTTGGAATAGAGATTTTTAATGAACCACAAATAGCAAGTGATTTGGTTTTGATAAATATAATTAACAAAATTTTAACTGTCCTGAAAGTTAAATATGATTTAGAAATAAACTCTATTGGTTGTAAAAAATGTAGAGAAGAGTTTGAAAAGATTTTGGTTAAAAAGTTGTCAAGCTTAAAACTTTGTGATGTTTGTAAAGATAGATTAAATAAAAATCCTTTGAGGATATTTGACTGTAAAATAGATGCAGAAAAATTAAAAGAAAAATTTAGTGATGAATTAAATATACAAAACTATCTATGTAATACTTGTAGAAATAGTTTTGAAAGAATTTTAGATGCTTTTAATAGACAAGGAATTAGCTATAAAATAAATCCAATGCTTGTCCGAGGATTAGATTATTATAATGGTTTTGTTTTTGAATATAAAACAGAACTTTTAGATGCTGCACAGAATACATTGTGTGCTGGTGGAAGATATGATGGTTTACTATATAGATTTTTAAAAGAAGATGTCTACGCTTGTGGTGCTGCTTTTGGAGTTGACAGAATTGTTGAAGTAATAAATATTGATAAGAAAGAAAATCTTAAAGTTGGTGTTGCTGTTGTAGATGATAAGTATTTACTTGATGGGTTTAACATTGGTGAAGAATTAGTAAACTGTTTTAAAGATATTGTGATAGTAGGACCTTTTAGCGGTAAAAGTTTAAAATCGCAGCTGAGGTTATTTAATAATGAAAACTGCAAGTATGTTTTGCTTATTGGGGATGAAATTAAAGAAAATAAAGTGGTAGTTAAAGATTTTATAAATAAAATACAACAAACAGTTGAGATGAAGAAGTTAAAAGAAATTATTTTATGAAAAAGATTTTATTTTTAATTATCTTATTTTTTGTGGTAAATCTAAATGCAGAGTTATCTTATTTTGATATCGGAGTGTTGAATTTATTGAAAGAAGATTATAAAACAGCCGAATTGATGTTTAAAAAATCTTATTTCTCAGATGAAGATTTTGATTCATTATTATTTTTGGCTAATGCTTATTTTTTAAATGGTAAATATAAATTAGCTAATGAGTGTTATAAAAAATTGTTAAATGATACTAAATATCTATCTGATGAACAATTTAAATCTTTTGTTAAGTTTATGTACGCAGAATCTTTTGTCTATTTAGAGAATTATAATAATGCAATAATTAT
>Ga0308421_1000727_pt1 | contig 18998 bp, 16 predicted proteins | sample HotsprSampleMS60_FD_203673 | JGI IMG/M metagenome (GOLD analysis project Ga0308421, IMG submission 203673) | Hot spring phototrophic mat microbial communities from Mushroom Spring, Yellowstone National Park, Wyoming, United States - 20090730_MS60 ...
CGGGGGAAGGAGCTCTGCAAACGGAGCCTTGCGGTCCTCAGGCCGAGGCCGCCTTTTCGGGTTCACCCACCCACGGGCCGGGCTGGAAGCCGGCCCTCTGAGGGTAGATGTAGTCGGGTGAACAACCAATAGGGTCGGGCTTGGAACGGGCCTGGAAGATAGGGCTGGGGCAGTAGGTCTGCGGTAGCCGTGCGGTGGTCCGACAGCGCCAGCAAGCTGGCGCACTCCAGACGCTGCGCGAGTTCGGAGGCGCCGTGCGGAGTCGCGGCAGCGCATGGACTGCGGCGGCTTGCCGCCGCTGTGTGTGCGATCAGGCCCCGGGGTGGAACCGGACCCTCCATGAACGAAACTGGAGGGACGCCTTCCACCGCGTCCCTTGGCCCGGGTGGAACCGGGCCCTCCACCGAATCGTAACCACCGGCCCGGGGGTGTAAGCCGGCCTTCCAAGGGGATGCTATCTCCACGGGTGGACGCAGGGGCGCTTGGAGCTGGAGCTGCAGGAGGGCCGTTGCAGGCGGGGAAACGGTGGCCCAGCGGGGTGGTCCATCTGCAGGAGCACCAGCAGCGAAGGAACGATCGGAGTGCGCAACCGCGCAAGAATGGGCCGGGCCGTGGGGCGGTAGATACGAGCTTGGAGGCAGGATGCGTGTGCAGTCCAACGGACCGGCCAGTTTTGGGCTCGGGCCAAGGAGGAAGCTCTGTGGGGTTTGGAGACCCTCTGGTGTACCGAGCGCTGGCGCCTGCTGTGCCCGCACAGCCGCCCCGCCAAGGGGTCCAAAAACTGAAATGCGCCGCAGTTCGCATCCCGCGCGCATGCGGACCTCCGGCGCGAGCTTGCCTTTTATGACTTGTCCCCGCACCGCGGCCCAAAACCGTGGCTGGCGAAATGTCTGTCCCCCGTTTGCCCTGCGGCGCAACCGGGCTTCTTTGCGGAGGCACACTCGGACGCCGGGCCGAACCGGGCACTGTCGCTGCAGTTCGTCCCAATTCCCTTGCTCTGGCCAAAACGCAGCCGTCCGGAATGCAGTCGTCCGCTGGGCCAAGGGCCTCTCGGTTCGGCCACGGGTTCACGCCATGGAATGGTGTGGCCTCAGCGGGCCTGACGAACGCGAATGGTGAATTTGCGCGCTTGTGCGTTCATCGAAACGAAGCGCACGTGTTCGGTGGCGTTTTCCGTAAGGATCAACGTTTGGAAAGGCGTCTCGTCGCCGGTGCTGTAACCATTGATGTCCTTGAATACGCAATTGACCTGCACCTCGATGCGCCGATTTTCGCGGTTGCGAATCTGTGCCGTCACCTCCAGGCGCCCGTCGGGCAGGATCCGCTCCTGAATGCCCGAGCAGGTCACCGAACGTTGCACCCCAGGGTCCAACAGGACCAACCGTTCCGTGGTCTCATAGGCAGGGGTCTTGGGCGTCTGGGGCAGATAAGGTCCCCTGTCTCGGGTCTGGCAAGCGGTCAGCAGACCAAGGGCCAGGAACAGTGCGGGCAGTACGATGATTTTCATTGGTGTTGTGGAGTGGCGGAAGTGTCACTGACAAACAGGACCACGTCCCGGCCCTCTGCCGGGACGCGGAAATGGATGGTCTTGGTGCGATCGGGCAGTGGCTGAGCGTTGGGGCCGAGAAATTCCACGACCGCTGTGTGGTCGCCCGGCGGCAGACGCAGTTGCACGAAACTCAGGAACTGGGGAAGGTTGTCCCAGGCACGGGTGTCGGCCTGGGGCATGGTAGCAGCCGCGAGTAATTTGCTGGCCAAGCCGGCCAGCACCAGGGCAGCTCCGGCTTCGTCCGCGGCACTTTTGCGGCCATGGCCGGCCACGGCCAGCACCGCGCCCCCCAGAATGGCTGCATCGCCCACGGTGTCCGCGGTGTCCTTGAACACGGCCTTGTTCCCCAGAATATGGTCCATGACCCGGCCGCCGCGGGTGGTGGCTTGAAAGTTGACATCGTCCACCGGAGCGGCGGTGACGGTCAGACCGGCCACTTGCAGGCGCGCCGATTTCACCGGGGAGGGCGCCGTGCGGAATCGCAGTTGTTCCCCATGCTCGCCCGCGGCGTATTTAAGCGGTCCGGGACCGAATTCCAGGAAAACCAGGACGTTGACAGACGGGTCCAGCGGAGGAAGCGTGGCACCCCGCACATTGGTCTGTGCACGGCGGAGGGCGTCGCTCGGATCGCCGCCCAGCTTGGCCGTGGCCAGGGCCTCGAGGAAGTCGGGCAACACCCAGTCCCCGGCGTAGGTGCGCTGTTCGGCATCACTGTCTTCGAATTGGGCGCTCCGAAAACAGGCCCGGGCGTTGTCCAGTTCGCCGTCCCGCCAGTATAAAATTCCCCGATAAATGTAGGCCATACTGCGCTCATACGGCTCACCGATGAATGGCTTGACCGATTCCGGCCGAAACAGGCTGCGTGCCCTGCGAGCCTCCGGATTGGGCCCATGAATGCCCTGCAGCGTCAGAAGGGCCTCATCCAACAAGGTCCTGGCCAAGTCAAAACGCCCCTGCCGCAGCGCCGCCGCAGCGGTCCGGTATTGCCACAGAACCCGGTCCCGCGCCGGTCCCTCGGCAATGGCGCGGGGGCCATCGACCAAGATGTCCCCCGTCAAGGGCGGCCCTTGTGAGCGGGAGGCAGCACAGCCCGTCAGCAGCCACGACAGCGTGACCCAGCTGGCCAAAAGCAGGATCGCCAACCACCTTGTCGCTCGAATCCCCCGGACGCTTGGACGGAACCCCTGCTGCCCTTGGTGACCGACATGGAAGCCCGGCTTGCAGTTCATGCGCGCAATGGCGGGCGTGGGAACCACGCTGCCCGCTCACCGATAGGCAGCGTCTTCCAAACCCTGCTTTTTGACTTCGGCCATGTCTTCCCAGACAATGGCACTGGTCCGGGCATCGATGAGCTGGAAAGCGTAAAGGATGTAATCGCTGGTGCCGGCCCGCGTTCGAGTGGACAGGCCCTCCAGCGTTCCGGTCAGGAAGTAATCGGCTCCCTTGAACTCCTGGACCTGGGGATCGGCCGAAGCGGTTACCGCTCCTTCCCGTTTCAGATTGCGTTCCTTTTCCAAGGTGGCCATGCGGTCGCGGGCCAAAAAGATGACCTTCCCCTGGGCACGGGAATTGAGCTGGGCCCGGATGCGTGTCAAGAAAATGTCCTTGTTAATGGGGAATCGCGTCTTGTTTTCCACCGGATCCAAGACCACCACGGGCGGCGTGGGTGCATTGGCGATCTGCGGAATGGCCAGGATGCTTCGGGCCATTTTGTCCGCCACGGCCACCAAATCCTGGGACTCGATCCCCGTGCCCGCTACGAATCCCTGCTCATCAGGATTCAATCGCGTGACCGGCACACCGGAAGGATTCTTGACGCCGCTGGAAGCACAACCGGTCAGCCAAAGGCTTCCCATCAACAAGGCCGAACAAAGAATCGTACTTTTCATGGCAGAGTCTCGTTGCGTGAACTTGCCTGTTCAAAATCTGGGTGCATCCGGCACACGCGGGGCATCCGGGACGGTCGGCGGCGCGGTCCAATAGTACGTCGAGGTCGCACTGGGCCGCGAAGTAATCTGGGCGTGCGGAGACGGCAACGAGGGCGGAGGCAGCAAGGGTGGAACAGGCTGCTGCAGAACTTGCGCGGAGCAGGGCGCCGCCGGCGCCGGCGCTCCTCTTTGCACCGTAGTTCGCACGCGGGCCTGTTCCTCGAGCAGCGTCCCAACCAAAAGCCCGGCCCCGGCTCCGATGGCCAGCCCCGGCCCCACAGCACGTGTACCGGCTCCGATCAGGGCTCCGGAAGCCGCTCCGGCCAACGTGGCGGGCAGCACGTAGCCCCCCGGCTGCCGTGGCGCCGGCTCCGGCGAGACCACCGGACCGAACGCAGGCGCGTAAGCGGCCGAGTAACCGATCCAGCCCCCGGATCGATCCCCAACATGTCCGTAACCGAAGCTCATCACGGACGTGCCTGTCCAGTCGCAGACGCCGGCCGGTGCGCTTCGATCAGCCGCCCCTGCTTGTTCGCGGCTCAGCCCGAGCAAGGTCCCCGCCGCCAATCCAATCCCCGCCCCGATGGCCGCCCCATTCCCAGAAAAGACCTGACCACAGTCAGCTCCGGCCAGACCGCCAATGAGGGCGCCCAGGGCAACGCCGCCCAAGGCCTCACGGGCCCACCCCTGGGCCTGGGCCATCCCGGGCACCACCAAGGCCCCCGCTAGCAAAAGCCTAAGCCATTGCAGCTTCATCTGTTTCATTCGACGCAGCGCGGACCACGCTATTCGTCAGCATCACTTTATCACGAAACGCCTCACCAGCAACAGCTCCCACCCCGTGGCTCCAAAGGAAGCGGCTCCTCTTTCCTGCCTCAGCAATCTGACTGACACCGAGAGAGTGGCCAGGGCTTCACCCCGCGGCCGCATTCAGGCGCCCGCCGCTGCAGGACGATGCGCCCCGGGCAGCCCGCGCCAGGGCCCGAGCTACCGCTTTTCGTTGCAACGCTCGGCAGGGCGAACACCCCAGCTCACGGCGCCGTTTCCCTCCCTCATGCGTGCTTGACGTCACTCGCGATACCGCAGGGACGGAGCCGGGTCCGCCGTTTATCTCGTGAGTTGGACTACTGCTGGGTCTTCAGCTCGATGACATCGTGCGGGGCAGCTTCGCGCATGCCGGCGGCGGTGACCCGGATGTAGCGCGCCTTCTTTTTCAGCTCGGCAAGAGTGGCAGCTCCCAGGTAGCCCATGCCTGCCTGAATCCCGCCAATGAGCTGGGCCAGTACACGGTCCACCGACCCTACCGCTTCTTTGAGGGCTTCGATCCCTTCCGGGGCGACCTTTTGATTCGGATTGTTTTCATGTCCGTACCGCGCTGCAGATCCGGCCTTCATCGCGGATAGGCTGCCCATGCCGCGGTACTGCTTGTAAAGTTTGCCACTGATCTCGATGATTTCCCCCGGAGCCTCGTTGCACCCTGCAAACAGCCCACCACAAACCACGGCATCGGCCAGCGTCAGTGCCTTGACGATGTCTCCAGATTTGTTGATGCCGCCATCGGCCAAAATGGTGACACCCAGGGAAGCCGCAGCCCGACTGCACACGTACAAAGCGGTCAACTGCGGGATTCCTACCCCGGCCACCAGCCGCGTGGTGCAAATGGAGCCCGGGCCCTGCCCCACCTTAATGATGTTGGCCCCGCAGCGGGCCAGATACTCGACCCCTGCGGCGCTGGTCACATTGCCCGCAATGATGGGCAACTTGGGAAACGCATCGCGCAACAGACGCACCGTCTCCCCCACGCCCTTACTGTGGCCATGGGCCGTCGACACGGCCACCACGTCGACCCCGCGCTCGACCAGGGCGGAGACATGGTTGAGGATGCGTTCCCGGTCCAATTCGCCAAAGGCGTTGCGCACCGCGCTGACGGCGGCGCCGCAAATGAGCCGGTACTGCGCGTCGCGGGCCGGTTTGAACTGGGATTTCCGCTCTTGGGCAATTCGCTCCACGTCATTCATGGTGAACAGCCCGCGCAGCTTGTCCTCTTCGTCCACCACCAGCAGCTTGTGGATGCCCGGATGTTCCGTGAAGAACTTGTCCGCCCGCGCAATGGGATCGCGGCCCAGATCCTTCTTTTGAATGGTGTGCACTTGAGCGCGCGGGGTCATGACCTCGGCCACTTTGCGCTGGGCATAGCGGGGTTTGACCACATGACCGGGCAACAGGCCCACCAGCCGCCCCTCCGGGTCGACCACGGGGAAGGTGCTGAATCCGTAGCGACGCTCCTCAATCAGTTTCACCACGTCACCCACGTATTGATCTGGGCCCACTTTGATGGGGTCGGGGATCATCCCGGGCACGTGGTATTTGACGCGGCTCACCTCGGAAAGTTGCTGGCGCTCGGGCATGTTGTAGTGGATGAGGCCCAGCCCACCGTTGAGCGCCATGGCAATGGCCATTCGCGACTCGGTCACGGTATCCATGTCGGCCGAGATGATGGGAATGTTCAGGACCAATCCCTCTGCCAGCCGGGTCTCCAGTTGGGTATCCCGCGGGAGAATCTCCGAATAAAGCGTGGCCAGCGTGACGTCGTCGTAGGTCAACGCCACGTGGGCGTTGGCGGCGAAAAACTCGTCCGCCGGAAGATAGAATTGGGCGTCCAGTCCCTGACGTTTTTGGGTTGCTGCCATGCCAGAGCATGCCGGCAGCGGCCCGGCTCGGGCAAGTCCGAAGTCGCCCGCCCGGGCTGACACGGGTGCAGCTCGAGGGAATTGCCCTGCAGCCCCGGTTCCGGGAAAAGCGGTGAAGGTTTCGAGCTGCCGTATCGCTGATTCGCACTCGAGTGGCTCAAGAAAGGCGCAAAGTGGACCAGTCTGGCGAATCTACCATCGGGGTGAGCGAAAAGACCTTTCGTACAGTGCTTCGCTCCAAGATGGGCCCGGTTGACACGAACACATCCCTCGCCAGCGCTCCGAGCTTGCAAGCGTTTGGCCTGGAAAAGGGCAACGGGGCGCAAACGAGGGCGGAGGGCCACGGCCGGGACATGACAGGCAACACACGTGCACCGGAAGGCCCGCCTGGGGATGGCGGGCACGGCCCCCGCCGCAATGGCTCGGCCTAGCCCCGAGGTACGCCCGACTCAGGCAGGACGCGGCATCAATTGGGGAGCGGGAACCTGAGCCGCGGGACCTGGGGGGCTCCCCGGCGCCGCGGGCGCCTCCACGGCCTGGAACGGTTCCAGCTCCTCGCCCTTGCGGACCAACCGGGCACTGTTGAAGACCACGATCAGGGAGCCGACGTTGTGCAGGATCGCCGCTACAATGGGGTTCAAGTACCCGAAGGTGGCCGCGGTCAAGCCGGCGATGATGAAGAACACGCCGAACAGGAAGTTCTGGTTGATGACCACACGGGTGCTGCGGGACAGTTTGACCAAAAACGGCAGCCGGCGCAGGTCGTTGTTCATCAGCGCGATGGTGGCGCTGTGGATGGCCACTTCGCTGCCGGCAGCCCCCATGGCAATGCCCATGTCCCCCGCAGCCAGCGCAGGCGCGTCATTGACACCGTCCCCCACTACGGCCACGCGGTAGCCCTTGGCCCGCACCTCGCGCACAAAATTCACCTTATCCTGCGGCAGACAGTCGCCACGCACCTCCTCGCAGCCGATTTCCCGCGCCACGCGCTCTGCCACCGGCTGGCGATCCCCGGAAATCATAGCCACGCGGCGGACGCCGGCCTCTTTCAACTCCGCCAGGGCGGGTTTGGCTTCGGGGCGGACCTGGTCCTGCAGACCGATCCACCCGATGCACTGCCCGTTCCGCGCCACAAAGACCAGGCTCCACCCTTCAGCCTCGTTGAGGTCCACGGACTGGAACAGCTCGCCATTGACGCCCTGCTCCCGCAACCATTGAGCCCGCCCGACCAAGATCAGGTCCTCCCCCACGCGGGCCCGTACGCCGCGACCGGGGGTTTCAGCAAAGTCAGCGGGCTCCAAGAGCGGTACCTTGACCTCTTCGGCCAATTGGGCCAGGGCCTTAGCGGTAGGGTGATTGCTGTATTTTTCAGCCGAAGCCGCCAGCCGCAGCAGTTCGGCCGGCTTTACTCCGGATACCGGCGCCAACCGACTGACGGCCAGTTGCCCAGTGGTCAACGTACCGGTCTTGTCGAAAATGAAGGCGTTAATCTTCGCCGCTGCCTCGATATCGGCCACGTTCTTGATGAGAATCCCCAGGCGAGCCGCGGCCGAAAGGGCGGCCACCATTGCCGTGGGCGTGGCCAGAATAAAGGCACACGGACAGGCCACGATGAACACCGCAATGACCCGGTCCAGATCCCGAGTAAAGGCCCAAACCAAGGCCCCGATCAATAGGACCAAGGGCGTGTAAAAGCCCATGTACTGGTCCACAATCTTCATGATCGGCAGCTTCGTCTTCTCGGCCGCCAGAATCAGCTCCCGCACCCGGCCCAGCGTGGTGTCGGTGCCGGCACGGGTCACGCGCACTTCCAGCACACCGGTGAGGTTCTGAGTCCCGGCGAATACTTCGTCCCCCGGCTTCTTGTCCACCGGCAGTGACTCGCCAGTGATGGTCGCCTGGTTGAAGGAGCCCTGGCCGCTGACGATCACACCGTCGGCAGGCACATTGTCCCCGGGCCGGATCCGGATGATGTCGCCCACGGCCAGTTGACTGGCTGGGACTTCCTCCTCGGTGCGATCCGGCCGAAGACGGCGCGCCTTGGTGGGCGTGAGCTTGATGAGAGACTCGATGGAAGCGCGCGCCCCCTCGGCCGTGCGGGTTTCGATGATCTCCCCCAGCAGCATGAAGAAGGCGACAACCCCGGCGGTTTTGTAATCGCCCGAGGCGAACGCGGCCAGCACGGCAATGGCCACCAGTTCATTGATGCTCAGACGCCCGGCACGCAGGTCGCGCACAGCCGTAACCATGATCGGATAACCAAGGATGATGGCCCCGATCATGCCGCTGGCGCTGGCAATGGCATGGCTCTGGTCCAATAGCCAGTCCACCAAAAAGGCGTTGATCACGAAGACCAAACCGATCAGCGTCTGCCAGAGTCGGACCGGCGCATGTTCGTGGTCGTGGCCACAAGCGCAACCGGGCCCGTGCTCGTGAGGCTCGTGCTCGTGGACGGGTTCGCGTCGACTGAGGAGCGAGGTAACCTGCATGGCGACTTCAGCAACAATGGCACCGCAGAACCGCAGCGCAGCGGCACGCCCGGTCAGCGGCCCGATGGAGTTTCCAGTTTGGGCGGTTCACGATTTAACAATAGCCGAAGTTCGCGGGTTCGACCATCGGCGCGTTCGGGCAGGAAAAATTTGTCCTGCACATTGGTGAAAACGCGGGCCATGGTTTCAGCCACGCGTTGCTGCATGTAAAGGTCCGGGTTGCGCTCGAACTGGGCCAACAGGCCCTCGAAACGGCGGGCCTCCGCCGCCAACGTTTCCAGGTAACGAGTCGTTTCCGCCTGCGCACGGCTGACCAATGCGGCTGCCTCGGAGAGGGCGCGGTTGGTGGTTTGGTTGGCATAGCTGAGGGCCTCGTTCAGCACCTGGCTGCGACGCAAAGCCGCCTGGACCACCTGATCGAAGGCCTGTTTCAGCTGCCGGGGGGGGCGGCTCTCCACCTGAAGCTGTTCCACCGCAATGCCCAGGTTGCGTTCCTGGGCCAAGGCGGTAAACCGGCGCAGCACTTCCTCCTGAAAACCGAGCACGTTGCGCGTAAGGATATCGTCCACGGAAAACCGGGCTGCCGCATGAACGAGCGCCTGATTGAGTGTGTTCAGCACCGCGTTGGAAACGCCAGCCAGGTCAAAGGTGCCGTTGGTCCCGCCGCTGAAGCCGAAGATGCACTGCAACGGATCCTCGAACCGATACCGCAAAATGGCACGGGAATGAATGATGTTGCCGTCGGCCGTCAACAGGTAGCCGTCCACCCCAGGGATCAAAGGAGTACGCGAGTCCACCGGGGGGTCGGTCCCCGCCGCCTCCTGCTCCGGGGTCACCGCGTACCAGCCGATGGTACTGCGCAAGGTCTGGATCTCGGTGATCGGGACGCGGATGAACTCGTCAATGGGATAAGGGAAAGACCAATGCAGACCCGGGCCCAACAGAGCCGCCTCCCCTTCTCCCACCGGCCGGCCCAGCCGCAAGATCAGGCCCCGTTCCTGTGGACCCACGATGTAAAAGCCCGAAGCCAGAAACACCACCACCAGGACCACCATGAGGAAGCGCACGATGGCAAAACTGCTGTGCAGCGCCTCCTCCAGGGCTTGTGACCCCGCATCTACCGGTCGGGGCGGTGGGACTTCAGGACTCTCTGGGACGGGGCGATCGGCCATGGCTCTCACCGGGCGTTTCGATTGGTCAGGAAACCTTGGAAAAGGTCGAAGGGTGGCGTCCGCTCGTCAAAGATCAGCGTGGTCCTTTCCTTGAGCGCCTGCTCCAGCGCCCGCAAACGCAGCTCGAAATTGGCCAGGGCAGGATTGCGCTCGAAAACGGGCAGGATCTGCGCTGCGGCGGCCTCGCCTTCGCCACGAATGCGCGTGGCCTGTGCCTCGGCAGCCGCAAGGATCTCCGCCGCCTGACGGTTGGCCGCAGCCCGGATCTTTTGGGCTTCGGCTTCGCCCTCGTTTTCCAGGCGGCTGACCAGCACCTTGCGTTCCGAGGTCATGCGGTCAAAGACCGTCTGGGTGACACTCTCCGGCAGCCCGATTTTCTTGATGCCGAGAAACTCGATCCGGATGCCCGTGTTGTTGGTGCGCAACTGGGCGTTGACCAGCTCCAACATCTCGCGTTCGATCTGGTCAAACTTCAGCCGGGTCGGATCGGCATTGAGAAAGTCCGAAAGATGGTACCGGCCCACCACGGCGCCCTTGGCGTTGCCCACGACCCCCTCGAGCATCCGCTCCGCCGCCGCGATCGAGCCCCCGCCAAACTTGGGGAAGAACGCCTGCGCGTCCTCGATGCGCCAGCCCACGTACACGGCCGTAAGCAGGTTGTTGTTGTCGGCCGTGAGACCCTCCGTGAACTTGTCCTCGAAGACCTGGACGCGCCGGTCGAACTTGTACACCCGCTGGATGGGCCAGGGCCATTTCAGATAGGCGCCCGGCTCGGTAATGTTGCGGGTGGGCTGACCAAAGGTCGTCACCACCGCCACCTCGGACTGCCGCACCTGAAACGTAAACAACAGCAGTGCGAAGATCAGGACCAGCACTGCCCCAACCACAAGAGTGACAACGGGTCGTTTCATGGCCAAATCTCAGCTCACGGGCGCGACGCGGGCAGGCGCACGTCCAACAGGTCGCTTCGAACCCGATCCTGCAAATCCAGTTGGATCAGATCCTGCGTGTTGGTGGTCAACAGCACATATTTACGTGCCCCGGCCACTGCCGGAACGAAAGTCTCAAGATAGGCCCGCAATGGATAAACCGAGGGGGCCGCACGATAGGCAGGTTCCTGATTGGTAAAAGCCGCTGCCCGCGCCAAGCTGACCTGTTCCAACTGAACCCGCTCGGCCAGGGCCGTATTGGTCAGGACGAAGGCCTGTGCCGCAGCCAAGGCATTGGTCCGAATCGCCTCCGCCTCGGCATCCAAGATGCGCGCCTGCCGCGTGTGAACGGCAGAGACCACCTTGGCAAATTCGGGTACCACCTTCACCGGAGGATGTATGCCCTGCAGACCCACAAACAGTATCCGCACCCCCAACTGCTTCTCTTCGGCCACCCGTTGAATCCGGGCCCGCAACTCCTCCGCAGCCCTGCCCCGCCCCGTGCTCATAATCTCATCCAGATCGGCACTGACCAGGTAGCGAACGATCTCGCGCGTGGCCAGGTTGCGCAGCAATCCCGTCGCGTCTTTGTGCCCGTAAGCCCACTGACGCACGTCATGGATCTGGAACTGGATGGGCACGTTGACCACCAAGAAACTGACCGGAGGCGCGGTTCGCTCCGTCCCCTGGCCAGGGCCCGCCCTGGACATCCCCTCCCGGTGGGCCACCATGAAGAGGTCCTCCTGCCCGTGTGCCGTCGACCAAGCCACGGTGCGCGTGTCAATCACACCTGGCTTGGCTTCCTCCGGTTCAATGCCCACCATCAAGCTCTGAATCTCATCGGTTCGGTACCGGTACACCCTCTCCACCGGCCACGGCCACTTCAGATGCAACCCCGGACCCAGCAGAGCCCGATCCCCCGCCGGCCGACCCCAACGCTCCAACAACACAGCCTGGCCCGGTTCCACCACCACAAAACTGGTCGACACCATCAAAACCCCCAGTTGGAGCAACAACAGCCAGCCCAGCGCACTCTCCAGAAACTTGTAAAACCAGGTCTCCGAAACCTTGAAACCGAACTGATAATCCAGCGCCTCGGCTGCAGTGGTCACCAATCCTTCCGGCCTGGCCAAAAGCCCCACAAACCGGCTCTCGTACACCGGCCGAGGCCGCTGCCCCCGGATCCGCGGCCGGTAGATCTCCAGAATCAAATTCAGCAGGGTCTCCACCGCCACCAGGGCCAGCACCCCCAACAAGACCCGAGCAGCCCAGTAGTCCGCCCGCGGCCACCCCGCCTCCACCCCCACCACCGCCGCAGCTGCCAGCATGCACACGTACGCCCCGAACAGCACCGAATCCCCACTGGGCCGCAAAAGCCGCTGATCCTCCAATCGCGCCAGGGTCGAAGCAAATTTGCCCAACAGGAACAGGATTAACGCAAACAACCCGAAGAACGACATCGCCACCAACGGCGGAGCCACCGGAGGCAAGGTCTGGCGGTCCAACCACCGCCACATCCACCAAACCCCAACCGCCTGCAGACCGAACAACAGCAGGGTAAAAACGGGAACGAAATACCGCTCGAATTGCTCCCGGGCACGCCGGGCGGGCAACAACTCCGATTCCTCCGATTCAAACAGCGCCGCTTGCCCTTTGGACCGCACCAGGTCCTCCAGTTCGAGCCGCTCTTCCGCCTCCTGCTCTTCCAACCGGAGCTGGAACCAACTGACAAAGGCAACGAGCATCCCCAGCCCCAGGTGCAGCGCCGCCACATGCCCCGCCAGCGAATTCACATACCGGGCCGCGGCCAATGCCGCTGCCCCCACCGCCAGCAGAGTCAATAGATTGATCAGACCGTACTTTTGATAGCTTCTTCGCATTCGACCCGGTGATCGGGACCGGCACTCTGCCTGTTCCCCTGCTTTGGACCGGACCACCCCGACCTGCGTTGCATCGGGTTTCGGGCGCCGGCCCCCACTGGTCCGAGCCGTCTCCACGCCGCCGGTCAGGGCCGCGCCCGCCGGCAAAAGGCGCGCTCAACTCAGCTCCCTGTCCTCGAACAAGACCACCGCCAAAGCCAACAAGGCGCCCACAAACCCAACGGTATAGGCGAATGCTTTCGCCACGTACCCCCAGTGAAAGGCGCCGCGACCCGTCTCCAACAGGTCCGCCAGCCAGAAAAGCTGCCAATTCGGCAGGAGGGTGTAAAGCACCGTTGCCCACCACGGCCCACCTTCCAGCGTGCCCCCCATGCGGCTGTACAGGTAATCCGCCACCAGTCCCAACAAGAACACCGCTGAACAGACCGCCAACGTGGGGATCATGTCCAAACGGGTCGAGCAGGTCACCGCCACGGCTGCCAAAATCCAAACCGCAAACAAAATCAACAGACCCGCCGGGATCATCCGGTAATCGTACTCGGATTGTTCATAAAGCGTAGGCGCATGAGCCGAGACCTGCCCAATCAAAAGGGCGGCCACGGTCACCATCGGCAGCAGGGCAAACACGGCGTGGCTCACAAACGGCCGCCGCAAAAAGTAATTGGCAAACGCCCCATACAGGTAGGCCACCGCCACGGCCCCGGCAAAAATCGCCAACGCACGCACATCCGTCCGCCCATACGCATCGAAGGCCATCCGCCCGGCTACCAAGGCGGCCACCACATTCACATACGTCAGCACCGCCAGGGCCCCCGCCAGACCCAGGTACTTGGCCAGCAGGAAACGGCCTTTGCCGACCGGCTTGGACAGAACCGCCAGGGCCGTCCCGGTCCTCAACTCCCGCGCCACGGACGAAGCCGCGCTCAACACTGCCCCGGCCAAACCGCTGATCAGCGCCACGGCCAACGTGCTGTTCTTGACCAGCTTGGGTTCGTCACCGAAGGCAAAATAGTACGGCACCGCCAGGAAGATCTCGAAAAGAGCCGAACCGGTCATCAGCAGCAGGAACACCGGCTGCCGGGCCATCTCCATGAACGCATTTACAGCGATGTTGAGAAACGGTCGCATCGATTCGCGCGCCCGCCTCAACATACGAACCGACCCTCCAGCCAGCAAAGGACATTTTCCGGACCTGCCCTGGCTCTGGGGCCTCCGCCTCGCAGGCGCCGGAAGGAGGAAATCCGGCCGAACATAGCAGTAACGCCACCGCCGCTGCTCCGAGGTGGCGCCCGGTTGCCGGGTCACGAACGGACTGCGGGGGTACTGCCTTGCCCCACAGTCTCAGCTTCCGGGGCCAGGACAGCCCTCCTGACTGCCTCGTCCCCGCAGCCCAGATGGACCGGTCAGCCCCCTTCTGGCGGCAATCTCACCCGCCGCCGGCCGGGCCCGCCCTGGGGGAAGCAGCCCCTGCAGGTTTCCGGACCCGCCCGCACACCGAGCCGCCCCCGGCCCTCCGGTGAACCGGCGATACTCCCGGCCGCTCTTGCCGGTTCTCTCAACGGGCTCAAACCGTTAGCCGCTGAGGAGCCGTACCGGCAACGCCAACCGGCCGAAGGCTGCGTAAGACCAGAAAATACCGCCCCGCCCCGCCGCCCTCACGGCGCCGTGGAACGGGGGATCAAGGCCTGCACCACCTCGGCGTTATACGAGCATCGCTCGGCCCGGAGATTCTCCGCCAGCCCGAACAGGGCCCGCAGTGCCACTTCGCGGGACGGCCTGGGCCCCTGGCCGTTCCAAAATGCAAGCACCTGTTGGTATTCCGCTGGCGGCACCACGGTGTAAATGCAGGAGCGAGACTCGACCTTCTTGTGCGGCCACCAAGCCCACCCAATCCGATGGCGCTCCATCAGGGTCACACATTCGCGAAACCATTCATTCGAGTTCTCCCCGCTTTCCCCCAGCCAGATCGGCACACGGTACTTCTCCCGCAACGCCAAATAGGGCGCAATGGCCTCGTCCGTGTTGGGATTCCAATACTTGTGAAAACTGAGCACGAGGTTGTCGTCCCACGGACCCGGGAAGCCCCGATAATTGTTCCCCCAACCGTTGCCCCCCAGAATGATCATGTGGTTCTTGTCGACCTCGCGGATGGCCCGTGTGATCTCCTGGTACAACGCCCACAGCGGCGCATTGGTCTGGTCCTCGCGCCCATGCCGTTCACGGCCTTCGAACGACCAGTTCGGCTCGTTGATCAGGTCGTAACCCCCGATCCAGGGCTCATTTGCATACCGCTCGGCCAGCTTGCGCCAGAGCGCAACTGTCTTGGCCCGGTTCCTCGGATCTTCCCACAACGACGGGCGGTTGGTGTCCCGATCGCAGATGTTGACGTCATGGCCCTGTCCGCCGGGGGCTGCGTGGAGATCCAAAATCAAATACAGCCGGTGCGCCCGACACCACGCCAGCAAACGGTCCACCAGCTCGAAGCCGGTGGGCAGCCAGGTGTGCCGGTCCGGGTCGGGCTCCTCTTCCACCGGGAGCGTGAAAAGATTGTAATGCATGGGCAGCCGAATGGAATTGAACCCGGCCTGCGCCAAAACCTTCACGTCGGTTTCCGTCATGTGCCGGTCCCGCCACAGAATGTAAAAGCGCTCGGTCGCCTCCGCCCCGATCAGGTCCACGATCCGGGCCCGAATTCGGTGCTGGGGGTTCTCACCCTTCAACCGCAGCATGTAGCCTTCCTGTAGCATCCACCCACCCAACCCCATCCCGCGCAGCAGCACCTCCCGACCTTCACCATCCACGATCCGATCGCCCTGCGCACGCAGGAAACCCTGCCCGAAAACAGGAGCGCTCACCCACAGGAGCAATAAAACCCAGGGAAACAACCGACAAAGGGGCACAACAGACACTTGCATGGCTCTTGACATGGTTGTGAACTCGGACGCTCCGCGGCCTTCAACCCGGCCGAGTGTGGCCCGACCCATTCAAGCTGGACCGGCCTCTGCCGTCGAGCCCGTTTCGAACCGAACCCGACAAGTCGTCGCGGCTGGTTTTCCACTGGTCGGACACAGTCGTTGGGTAGCGAACGACGAACTGTCCCCCTTTGCCCCTGGCCCGCACCATCAAGCTGCCCTCCCTGCGGCCACGGAAGCGCAGCAGGCAGGCGCCCTCCCAACCCTTCGCGAGCCTCTGGGGCCATCTGTCGGGCGTCCGCCCGTAAAGTCTGAACTGGCTTGCCACTACCGTCGCTGCACCCAACGCCGTTGTGACTTCTGGGCCATTCAACCACCATCCCCAGGCCCTGCTTCCTACGCGTTCCCGTTTGCCAACGGCCCAAAAGCGACGGCCGCCGCGGCCCCGTACCTCTCGCCCATTGGCAGCGATTGCCATTGCCCCGACTCACTCCGCCGGGACAGAATACTGCCCGTATGCAACGCAAGCCTTCCCTGATGCCCACAGGCAGCCGACTCCTCTGGTGGTTGCTTTGCAGTTTGACACTGCCCGTCGCCACGCTCGCCGGAGCAGACTCGTCCGGAACGAACCCCACCCTCTGCGTGGTCACCTACAATCTGCGCTACGCCAGCCCCACCGGACCCAACGCGTGGCCCCAACGACGTCCCTTGGTCGTGGAATTGATCCGACAATTGAACCCCGACGTCATGGGCACCCAGGAAGGCCTCTATGCTCAGTTGAAGGAACTGGCCGCAGACCTCCCCGACTACGACTGGATCGGACTGGGCCGGGACGGAGGCAGTCGGGGTGAGTTCATGGCCGTGTTCTATCGAAGGGCCCGGTTCGAACCCCTGGCCTTCGATCACTTCTGGCTCTCGGATACGCCGGAATTGATCGCCTCCACCACGTGGGGCAATCGAAATCGGCGCATGGTCACCTGGGTGCACTTCCGCGACCGTCACACAGGCAGGGACTTCTACTTCTGGAACACCCACCTCGATCACGAGATTCAAGCTGCTCGCGAAAAAAGCGCCGAACTGATCCGAAAACGCGTGGCCGCTCTGCCCGCAGATCTGCCCGTGTTACTGGTGGGCGATTTCAATGCCGCCGCCGGGGCCAACCCGACCTACGACATCCTCACCCGCGACGGCTTTTTCGCCGACACGTGGACCCTGGCGCACGTGCGCGAGGGCGAGAACCTCGGCACCTTCAACGGGTTCCAGCGCCTCCCCGTGGGCGAACCACGGATCGATTGGATTTTGGTCCGCGGCCCAGCCGAAGTGGACCGGGTCCGCATCGACGCCTGGCAAAAGAATGGGCAGTTTCCCAGCGACCACTTCCCCGTAGCAGCCTGGCTGCGTTGGCTCACACGCCCGTAAACCGGCGAGCGGCAGGTGCGCCCCCCAAGATCCTGCGCCCCCAGAGGGGCTCCAGGTGCAGAATGCCTGCGCCCCCACCCAAGCACCCAATAAGTCCATCCCAGCAGCCCCGGTGCTCCTCGGGCCGTCCCGCCGTTCCCCCCACCCGCTGCCCAAGCCCCCGCGGCAAAAACGCCGCCCCACTTGAAGCACCGCTGACAATCCCGGGCCCTGCCCTGCGCATGGATCGCTGGGAACCACGGGCTGGGGCCACCCAAGGGCTCCGCTTACCCCGGGCTCCGCAGACTTGACGTGCTCCGGCTCACGGGGTAAGGAGGCTTCGAAGTAGGGGAATTCGTTTACCCTCCGGCGGTTCGGAAGCCAGTTTAGCTCAGAGGTAGAGCATCCGATTTGTAATCGGACGGTCGTCGGTTCGAATCCGACAACTGGCTCCAGCTTTTCTACCGGGCCACGGCCTCCGGCCGGTCCACGAACCCGGCCCTCTGCCAACCTCCTCAAGCCTCTCAGGACTTGCGCCGGAACAACGTCTCGCTGTCCAACAGGTTGAGCGCCGCCAGGTCCAGGCCGGCCCCCGGATTGCGTTCGCGGGCTACCTTCAACTGGGCCGCCAGCCGTTCACAGGCGCTGTTGGCGTAGTATTTCACCGCCCCTACACTGCCGCCGGCCGGGAAAATGACCACCAACATGCAGCCCCCGTCCACACAGCGCATGAACAAACTGAACTGCTCGCCCTGCTGATAGGTGCTGAAAAAGTTGGGCTCGTGCAGCAAATGGGCGATGCTTTGGTTGGCCATGAAGGCTCCCGCGGCCAGAGCCGCCATGGTGGTCAGATCGAACTGCTGATCATCCCCCTGATGCGTGATCAGGAACCCGGCCTGGTCTGTCAACAGTGCCGTTGTGGCATCGCACTGCGCCAACAGCTCGCGCAGGATGCCGTCCAGAACCTGCACGTCAGATTCCAGCAACTGGGGCAGCGGGGCCATGTCATGCGTACTGCGGGATGCTCTGGTGGATGAATTTGTGCAGCAGCAGCCGGGTGATCATGTTCAGCGTCTCGAAGACACCTTCGCACCGGCTGGCACAGGCCGTAAACGAAGGCACCTGCACATCGCGGTTGTTGAGCACGTATTCCAGGTACTCCACCGGCGCGGCATTGGGCAGGTCACGCTTGTTGTACTGCAACACGTACGGAATGTCGTCCAAATCCAGCTTCAGCGAACGCAAATTGTCCACCAGATTCTGAAAACTCTCGACGTTCTCGGCCATCTTCTCGTACTGCGAATCCGCCACGAACACAATCCCGTCCACGCCGCGCAGCACCAGTTGGCGAGTGGTGTTGTAGATCACCTGTCCCGGCACCGTGTAGAGTTGAAACTTGGTTCGAAACCCGCGGATGGACACCGCCTCGATCGGCAGGAAGTCGAAAAACAACGTCCGATCCGAACTGGTGGCCAGGGAAACCAGCTTGCCCTTGTTGCCCGCCGCGGTCTGGACATGGTCGTGGATCTGGACCAGGTTCGTGGTTTTGCCCCCCATGGCTGGGCCGTAGTAGACGATTTTGACCTGCAGTTCGCGGGTAGCCTGGTTGATGATGGCCATACGAAATCAAGTAGTTTTGGGTTTTCGATCCAGTTCGGCTGCCAGGGCCGCCAGCGCCGCCGTCGGCAAGGGTTCCCCCGCCCGCCCAAACGCAGCAAAGAAAATGTTGTTGACCCGGAAAATCTTCCAGGGCACCTGGCCCACGGTGAAACTCAGATTGTTCAGTGCCCCCATGCGAAGTTCCTGGGTACACTGACTGACCTTGGTGTAAATCTGCGGCAGAAACGCCGCCAAAGTGTCGCTGTTCAGGTGGGGCGGAACCTGACTGGCCACACTCAGCCCATCCGGTAGGGCAATTACAGCGCCCTCGACCCCCTCCAACGCGGCAGCCCGACGTACGATCTCCTGCGGCGTCGCCAACCGGCGCATCAGTTCGGTGCTGCTCCCCGAGGCCGGCGAGGCCACACCCTGGGAACTGGCCGCAACCGCGT
>Ga0308421_1000736_pt1 | contig 18917 bp, 9 predicted proteins | sample HotsprSampleMS60_FD_203673 | JGI IMG/M metagenome (GOLD analysis project Ga0308421, IMG submission 203673) | Hot spring phototrophic mat microbial communities from Mushroom Spring, Yellowstone National Park, Wyoming, United States - 20090730_MS60 ...
ACGGGGTCAACCTTCCCCCAAAGCCTTGAAATTTTCGGAGTTTTCGATAACTCTTACTCAGGATCCCCACCGGCTGTAGCTGAGAGCGTTCATATTTACACATGGATGAACAAGAAGTTTGCTATTTGTGAGTTCTTTTTAACAAACGAAACAGGGCAAGCCAACGATTTTTACGTTTCTCTTGAATTGATATCACAGATAGGAGGGACCTACGAAAATGATACTTCTGAAATTGTTTCTGAGCGGCTTGTTTGTATGCACGATGGAAGTGCAAACTCTGCGGTTGGTTTTTTATTACTCGTCCCTTCTGCAATGTATTCTTACAGAGCAGATCCTTGGGGCAATCATCAATATGATGATTCATACTACTGGAGTATGATGACTTCTTCTCAAAGTGATAACTTTGTTGTTGGAGATGCAAGCGGTCTCTACGGTGTCCTGAATGCCGGGCTTTACCGTTCGGTTCCCAATGGTGGGTCAATTCATCTTGTGATAGGTCTGGTTTACGGGCACAGCGTAGGTGAAATTATAAGTGTATCGCAGGAGTGCATAGATTACTATCAGCAGTATTTTGGTGTTGCAGAAAATCCTCAATTGCTAAGAATGACGAACACATTTGTTAAAAACAACGTGCTCAGCTTCTATTCTGAGTACGACCATGCGACATGGTCTATTTTAGACGCATCAGGAAAAGTAATTGCAACCGGGCAAATTGCAAGAAGAGGCCTTAACACTATCACCCTTGGGGAGTCGATCCCTAAAGGCGTTTACTTCATTAGAGTCGAAGGTGCAAATTATAATTCTTGGAGAAAGTTTGTAGTTATACAGTGAACTATTGGTAAATGTGACAATGAAAAAAGTAATAATTTTATTAATAGTTTTGTGTTTTGTTTCTGTTGCCAATTCGAGAGGGTATATCCTAATTGATGGTGGAGGCTCTCAAGGAATTGGGACATCCCCTTACTACCCCGGTACATGGTCTGACTCTGCTTTTAAATGGGCACTAAGCAAAATAGGATATAATAAGGATTTTGTTGTTGTTTATTATGATAACTACGATGCTAATTGGTGGAGTACCTATCTTCGTTCTCTTGGACACACCGGAAATGTTAAAGTCGTAAAAGTGCGGAATGCAGCTCAGGCGAATAATCCTTCTCAGTGGCCAGATGTGTTTAACCAAAATACTGGTTTCATCTGGTTTCCTGGAGGGGATCAAAGCAATTACGTTCCGATTTTGAAGAATACGAAACTTGGGGATTCAATAAAGGTTAGATATTTTCGTGATAATATATGTATCGGAGGGACTAGTGCGGGGGCGATGATTGTTGGCGAGTACGTTTCCACAGGTAGTTCACGGCCTAATGAGGCAATTCGAAACCCTTATAATTATTACCTCAGTTACGATAGAAACGTACTGCCTCTCCTGGAAAACTATCTTGTTGAGACTCATGTGGCCGAGCGTGGAAGGCTTGGTAGAATGCTGGCTCACCTTGGAAGAATAGAAAAGGACTACGGTGAAGCCGTATCAATTCTTGGGTTGGACGATTGCACTGCTCTCTGTGTTGATTCTAATCTCATTGCAACAGTGATAGGGACTGGAACAGTAAGCATCCTGCGAACGTCCTTATCTACGAGGAGAGTGGTACAATCAGGAAGGCCTTTGGTTTTGACCGATCTATATCTGGTCAGGGCTGGTGATAGATTTGTTCTCGATTTAAATTCAGCTCAGGTTATAAGTATTCCCTCAACGGCAGAGACCATTACTACACCTCCAAACGCGGTAATTCCTCCGCCCTCAACTATATTTCTTGTTGGAGGAAAGCCCGATCAAAGAATAGATCAAAGTACGCCACTTTCGCAATTCCTAAATAGTTGTGGTGTTAATCCAGTAATTGCTATAATTACCGCTGATACTAGTAACGATACGATAAATATGTACCGTAATAACATTATTTCACTGGGTGCATCTCGGGTATATTTAGTGGAGTTATCGCCATCTCAGGTTAATAATCCTCTTTTTTCTCAATATATTGAGGCTTCAAACGGGATAATATTTCTTAAGAACAACCTTCAAAATGCAGGCCAGTTGTTAACCTCTTCGAATCTTGTTTCGCAGAGTTACTGGCAAAAGATCAACTCTGGAACTTCCCAAATGTTCATCGGCCTTGATTGCTGGCTTGTAAATGAAAGGGTTATTTACAATACAGAGTCTGGAGATTACAATGCGTATCATGGCAGGCTGATGACAGCTCAGGGACTCAATCTAATACCCGGCTTCTTCGTTTCTCCTGCAGCCTTTGTTCCAGAGAATTCTTCACCATCTTACAGATATATAGAGTCAAAGGTTGATGGTTTGCTGTGGCTACTAACATATTTTCCCGGAAGCCTGGGACTTCTTTTGGATGGTGCAAGTTATCAATTTTCAAATGATGAGACCTGGGTCAAGATCAGTCCTGACGGGGATATGCGCATATATTCAGGAGGTAATGGGGCACCCGTAGTTATTGTGGATGCTTTTCAGAATCAATACATGGCAAGAAGCACATGGAAAATGAGAACATCCAGTGCAGGTCCAAGGCAGAACGGGCAATTAACGCCTATTCTTATGCATGTTCTGGATACAAATTATTCTTACAACATCACAGCAAGAGGGGTTCTCAGCACCATTGAACCGCAGAGAGAAGATCAAGGCTTTGATTTTCAATATATCGGGACTGATAAAATAAAGGTGTCCTGGAATTTTAAAGGAATGTACAGGTATGGCTGTGTCTACGATGTGAGAGGGGACTTAATGGATTTTTTTTATCTCAACGGAGTCAACAATGTTATTATTTCTCTTCCGAAAGGGAAAGGAGTATACTTTTTAGAGCTGGTAGGTCCTGGAAATAGGAGTGTGTCAAAGTTCGTAAGATTTTAGACTAAGTCGGGAAAAATCTTCAGGTTTCACTTTTTATAATTGTCAAATTCCCGTTTTTTGCCTGAGCTATCAGTTTCCTGGATAGTGCTCTTTTTGTTAAGTTTTATTTTTTCTCTAATTTTTCTAACATTTTCTTTGCCAGGTTCAGATATTTGAAATCTTCCCTGGTTTGAGGTTTAAGACTTACCGCTTTCTTTAAGGAAGCAATTGCTTCATCGGACTTTTTCTGATGGTCGTACACCCTTGCAAGCTCATAATGGTACTGAATTCTTCCTGGATTCAAGATTGTAGCCTTCTTAATGTACTTCTCAGCATCCTCAATAGTTCCCTGAGGAACCTCGCCAAAGAGAGTTTTTGCGAAGCTCCTCAGAACGGGGTTCAAAGTTGCAGCTTCAAAGTTGTATGAGCCCCAGATGAAGTTGGCAAGGTCATTGTTAGGGTTCAATTTCAGAGCCTTGTTAACGGCGTCTTTAATGATCATCGCATATTTTACCTTTTCTTTACCGCCCTTTGAAAGCGCAATCCTGCCGTTCACTGCAGCTATATAAGTCCATCCCCAATCGCCCTCAGGGTTTACCTGAGTGGCCCTTTGAGCGAATTCAAGGGCTTTGTTAAAATAGGCTTCTCTCTCTTTTTCATTTTCAAGCCCTTCGCCAATGTTAAGATAAGCCATGGAGAGTCTCCACAGGACTTCGTAATTTCCTTTGTCCTTCTCGTATGCCATTTGATACTGTTTTAGCGCTTCCTCATATTTCAAAACACTGAAGAGGGAGTCGCCCTTCTGGATCAAAGGATCTACCGCCATAGTTAGCATTAGTAAAGCAACCATTTTTAACCTCCTTTTGCAAAATTATAAAAGTTGATTGGTGAAGTTCAAATTCTTATGGTATGTTTTCCCTGTTGCCGATGAGCCCGCTTTCTATTTTGGCACTCCTACTTCTTCAAAATTAGACCTACTTGAACTTTTTTCTATTTTAGTTCTGATGCCCATTCGAGCCTCCTCTTCTTGTTGTAAGCCCTGTCAAGCTCCCTTTGTAATTTGATTATCGCTTGTGTTAATTTTACTATCTTTATGTTATCCCCCGATCTCTCAATCTTCCTTTTTATTTCTTTACACACGCTTTCGTCTCTTAACTCCACCCGTTTAACGGTGCCTCTATCTCATATCCACTTTACCTTTCTCCCGTTAATTTTGTGTTTCTCGCCATTTTCATTGACTATGACTACATTGCGTTGCTCCTTGTTTAAAAGGCAAAAGGATGCAGTACGGTCGCCGTTTTACTATTCTGTTATTTTTGATGAAACAATCCCATTTCAAGTAGATTAATTTTGAGGAACACCGTTGACTTGACAAAACTATTTCAGTACAATATCATTTAAAGATATTATGAAGCAAGTCGCCTTATTATACTTGGAGTTTGGTATTGTTGTGGTGGATTTGACTTTTTCAATTTTAATGAGGAAAATTTATTTATGCTTGTAATTGCTATAGGAGGCAATACTTCAAGTAGAACTGCGCTCAAGCTCAGGGATTACCTCACGGAATATTTCTCCCGCGAACCTTCTATGCTGATTATTCCTACTGCGACAAGTGATCCGGCGAATTTTTCGGAAATTCAGAGTTTCTGGGCCAAGATTTTCAAGGATGTATGCTTACTCCCACTTCATAAAAAAGTTAATTCCTTCCTATCAGAAGAGGAATTGCATAACAAGCTCCAAAATTACGATTTTGTTTTTTTCTCTGGAGGCGATCAAAAACGAATAATTCAGCTAATAAGGGGTCATAGCATACACCGGTTTTTGCTTGAAAAAAATTCAAGTAGTCTTTTTGCAGTTGGGGGTACGAGCGCTGGAGCTGCTGCCCTTGGAGATTTATGTATCCTGTCTGGATCTCCGGCACGTTTTGAATCGATTAAGATTACGAGTGGCCTTGGTTTGTTGAAAGGGTATGTAGTGGATCAGCATTTCAAAGAGCGCAAGCGATTTGGAAGACTTATTTATGTAGTGCTAAAATGGAAGATCAATGGAGTAGGAATTGATGAGGATACTGCTGCAATTTTCAGGTCTGATGGGGAGCTGCTTAAAATTTTGGGCTCAGGCTTTGCGTGGTTTTTTGAATATGATAAGGATGGAAGGCTGGGCTTGTGTTATAAAAAGGAGGCAGAAGGGGAGGTATAAGCCATGCGCAAGATATTTTTGTTAACTTTGGTCCCTGGCCTGCTTTGTGCCGGGACAACGGGGCTTATAAGGGGGAGGGTAGTTGACGGAGAAACAGGTTCGCCGTTACCCTACGCCAACGTCCTCGTCGAAGAATTAAGGAGAGGTACTTCGACCTTAGAGGACGGTAGCTTCTATATATCCCACGTTCCTGCTGGGACGTATACTGTAACTGCTTCTATGGTGGGTTATGCACCAATGAAAATAAAAAATGTTGTAGTCTATCCCGACAGAAGCGTAGATTTGACGTTCTATCTTCAGCCTCAAGTTTATCAGACTGAGGCGGTTGTTGTGGAGGCCACCAGAATCGAGCTGCAAAAGGATGCACCACAAACTATGCGCTCTTTTTCTGGAGACGATGTTGGAGCTCTTCCAATAAGAGATGCAACGGACATCCTGGCTATGGCTGCCGGTGTTGCTGTCAGGGGTGGCGAGATTCATCTTAGGGGTGGGCGTGAAAATGAAGTAGCATATTACGTGGATGGTGTCTCTGTGAAAAATCCTCTTTACGGTAATCTCGGTGCTAATATAAACCGAAATGCAATAAAAGAACTGGTGGTTCTGGCTGGAAGCTTCAGTGCTGAATACGGCAATGCCCTGTCAGGAGTAGTGAATATCATTACTCGGGAGGGTACTGATCGTCTGAAGGGTACTGTAAGTTTTAGAACAACGAACACCTTAATAAGGCCCGTGGTTAATCTTGATCCTCTGAAGTTCAATATTGTTAAGTATGACGGCTATTCTCACGATGAATATGAGTTTTCCCTTGGTGGTCCAATCACGAGTTTTGCCCGATATTACATTTCTTTTTATAACCTTGAAAGAGGCAGTTATTACTTGATTCCCGAACCTCCAGAATCTTACGATAGCATTTATGGATATGATTATTCAAAGGAAATGTCTTTTCAATCGAAGCTTACCTTCCTTATCCGAAAGAACGTGAAACTTAATATTTCTGGTTTCTTCAACGATGAAGATTGGAAACCTTATGCTCATAGGTATCTTTTGATTAACGAGAATTATGCAAGGCGTCAGCGACAGGGACGCCAGCTGGTGTTAAACCTTAATCATCTGGTTAATGACCGGGTGTTCTATACTTTTTCCGTTGGTGGTTTTTCCAGAAAATATATACGAAAAGTCTGGATTGATTCTCTGAAAAGATATAAAAATCCTGATGAGTACCAAAATAGAATGACTGATCAGAGAGGTGAGTTTTATATCTCAGGGGATGACGATTACTGGCATGAAGATAGCACCTTAACTCTCAATGCCAAGGGCGACCTTAGTATTCAGTTAAACAAGAGTGATAACATAAAAACTGGCTTTGATGCAAAGATTCATCACCTGTACCTTTATAACATTGAAATGCCTTGGCGTGCACACCCTTATATGGATTATTACAAACAGTATCCTCGCGAAGTAGGGCTTTATGTGCAGCATAAACATGAGGGTGACATTTTTGTTACTAACATCGGTGTTCGATTTGACTATTTTGACCCTAAAGTAGTTTACATGCCAGACCCTTATGACAGTACGACCCGGAAAGTCGCGAAACCAAAGTACCAGGTGTCACCAAGAATTGGTATTTCGTATCCATGGTCAGAAAAATCTCTTTTCTATTTTTCCTATGGGCGTTTCTTCCAGATCCCAGATTTCTATTATCTGTATGAAAATTTACAAAGGGACCTTCTTGTAAGGTATCCCATCATGGGGAATCCCGACCTGGAGCCTGAAAGAACGACGGCCTTTGAAGTGGGCTTCCAGCATTTGTTTAGTGAGAATATCCGCTTTAATGCCGTTGCTTACTACAAGGACATAAGAAACCTCGTAGGTACAAAATTAGTTCCAGAGGGTCCTGGGATACCACTTGCATACACTGTCTATAAGAACAGTGATTATGCTAATGTAAAGGGAATCGAGTTGGAATTTTATGGAAAGTATGGTAACGATCTAACCTACTCTTTACAGTACGCATACTCAAAAGCAGTTGGAAATGCTTCAGACGAATGGGAAGGATATATGAATGTAATTTCCAATATTAGTGAACTGGACCAGTTTTATCCTCTGGATTTTGATCAGCCGCATAAACTTAATGTTTTCGTTACCTACAGGTTAGTTCCTGTTGATGCCCATGTCTCGGCTTCTTTTGATTTTGCTAGTGGTTTTCCTTACACTCCCGTTGATAGAGAGGGTTATCGTGGTCCGAAGAATTCCGCCAGGATGCCTTCAAGGTACAACGTAAACCTCAGGATATGGAAAGATTTTAAAGTTGGCTTTGCAAAGATTGGATTTGAAGTTGAGGTTAAGAATTTGTTGAATACCAAGAATGTCGTTTATGTCTATCCTACAACGGGAAGCCCTGATTATTCAGGGCTTGGTCATAGCCCTTCTTATGACAAAGACCCATCAAATTATGGGCCACCCAGGAGAATTTGGATTGGAATTAGGGGGGCATTATGATGGCAATATTTTTGTTTCTAACTCTTATGATTGGGGATAAACCCGCTCAGAGATATGATGGTATAAAGGGTCCACTCGATAGGGCGTCTAATGTCCATAAAGAAGGTAGATTGTGGATGTACTTCAATAATTATGGAAAGCTGTACCCACCTAACTTCAATATGCACAGTGGAGAATGGCCTGCTGGCTCAAATCATGAGTATATATATCGTATGGGTCCTGTAATTGGTGTACCTTACAACGTGGTGCATTCACTTTTCAGAACATCTGAAGAGTTTGAAGCTATCGGAGGTCTGAATTCTGGAATGGGCCTTATCGCTATGTCAAACGATTCAACGACCTGGCCTTCCTATGGTTGGCCTCGGAGAGATTCTCACGGGAATCCAATTATAAAATCACCTGAAGATTCTTATTGTGCTTTTTCGGATTCGAACAATTTAGTTCAACCTCTAAACCTGATTATCTATCAATCTGGGTATGCCTTTGGCTTCAGTTACGCACAAGATTTTGTCTTCTTCGAGTGGGAAATTGTTAATGCTGGTTCTGACACATTGAGAGACGTATATTTTGCACTCTATTGTGATATCGACGTTGGAAACACTCCAGGTGGAGCTCCTGAATACGGTGATGATAAGGTGGTTTTCAACAAAGCAGAGAACTGTATTTATTTCTACGATGCCAATGGGTTTTCAACGGACTGGAATTCACCTACGGGTTACTTCGGAGTAAAAGTGCTCAGGACACCTACAGTTGGAGGAAGGGAGCTGGGAATAACAGATTTTCATTTCTTTCTTTATGATGATGACCCATTCCGTATTGCTGGCCTTGATACCGTTCAATATAAGCTTATGTGCAGTGATTCAACACTTAAAAATGATCCCTTCTGGGGGCCAAGATTATTCCACGGACCAGATATTCACTTTGATGACCATAACCTGATAAGTCCTCGTGGAATGGATCTGGTTGCAATTATATCTGTTGGTCCATTTTCCCTTGTTCCCGGCATTCCTCAGAAAGTTGCAATAGCTGTGGTTGCTGGAGAGGATGAAGCAAAAATTCTGAGTAATATGAAAACCGCGGAAAATATGTACAAAAATGACTTTGTGACCGCGGTTCCACCCCCGAGGCCTCTTCTCAGAGCCCTTGCCGGTTCCGGGTTTGTAACCTTGTTGTGGGATGATAAAGCTGAGTATTTTGTAGACCCGTTCAGTCAAAAGGTCGATTTTGAAGGATATAGAGTATGGAGGAGCAGGGATAAGGGCCTGTCATGGGATCTCCTTGCAGAGTATGACATAATTAATAATTTTGACTCTTACCACTTTGTTATCCCCAGGCACCTTACTCCAGATCTGGGTGGGACTGATATCACATTTGTAGGTTTCCCTTCAGGTTACGAACAATTCTTTGCAAATGCAACTTACCACATCGTGTTTCACACGAATAGGGTGTTTTCTGTTTATAATGTAGAGAGTGGCGAAAGATTAAGATTTTCGCCGAACCTGGGAGATGGCTTTGCGGTCCTTGATCCTACTGGTACTGTAGTGGTGGACAGCTTGTATACATCTGGCAACATAATTTACCTTCCGGGAGTGTTTTTAAGAATTACTACGCTGGGTAGTCCACCTTCCCCCGGTGATCTGTATGAGGTGAAGACGATAAGGATGGACCCAGGAAAGAACACGGGAATAGTTCATTGCTATGTTGATACTAACGTTATAAACGGTTTCGAGTACTGGTATGCAGTCACCTCCTACGATCTTGGAGATCCGCTTATACCAATTGAACCTCTGGAATCACCTAAGACTGGTGGCCCAGCAAGTCCCAATGTGGTTTCAGTTATTCCAGGGGCTCTCCCCGCAGGGTATACACCAGCAAAAATAGCAAAAGTGAACCACTTACGTGGCAATTCCACGATAAATCTAAGCGCTGAAATAGCAGATTGGAAGGTACCTGAAAGAGATACTGTACTCATTACCTTTGAACCAGGGATTTACACTGAGCACTTCATATCGTCCGGTGCTATATCCGTTTTTGTAACAGATAGTAGTCTTGTTCGTTCCTACATATATAGAGTCTCCATTGATCAACTTGGATTTATGGATGTAAAATGCATTGAGGAGGATACCCTCCTTTACAGAAGAGTCCCTGTAAGGGAAGGGGATTCAGTAACAATTGGTGGTTACACTTTGAAAATTAACAAGCTTGATGAAGTCAAGGGTAAGGCATTTAGCATTATGTTTTACGTGAGAATGTCTAACGGTGATACCACATCCAGTTATCCTCTCTTCTTAGGCTCCTATAGCCCTGTTTTCAGCGGAATTGTTCTTAAATTTTCTTCTGTGAATAAGAGAGTTGATTATGTTACTCTTGAAGATGCATATTCCGTAGAAATTTCACCCATGGAAATAAATCCAACAGCGGAGATGCTTAAGAGAGTCAAAGTAGTTCCAAATCCATTTATAGTAAAAGCTCCATGGGATATTGCAACTCCTCAGGGTCTGGTTAAGCATAAAGTGCAGTTTATAAATCTACCACCTAAATGCGAGATCAGAATTTACACAATTGACGGTGATCTTGTAAAGACGCTGTATCACAATTCTGACACAGGCTTCGAAGACTGGGATCTGACCAATGAATATGGTTCATATATTGCTCCCGGGATTTATATATATTACATAACAAGTGAGTGGGGAGAAAAAACCGGGAGACTGGGGGTGATAAGATGATTAAAATAATACTTTTAGTGTGTTTATTTTCTTATGATAAGATTGGAATGTCAGGTGCTCAGTTTCTACAGATTGGAATGGGGGCACGTGCCCAGGCTCTTGCAGGTTCGGTTTGTGCGGTTGGAGGGGATGTCACATCCATTTATTGGAACCCTGCAGGGCTTTCCCAAATATCAAACTACGAATTTTTTGCAGGATATTCACGGTGGATTGAGACTATTACCTTTGCCCAGTCTGCCTTTGGCGTTCGGAGAGGCAATATTTCGTACGGAATACAGCTAATTTCTATGAGTATGGATCCTGTTGAGATAACCACCGTCGAGGAACCTGAGGGCACAGGGGCTTATTTTTCTGCTTCAGGAACTGCTCTAGGAGGTGCGGCTTCCCTTATTCTTACTGATAGATTAAGAATCGGGTTTGGAGCAAAGGTGGTACATGAGCAAATTTACAACTGTACTGCTGATGGCTTTGCCTTTGACTTTGGTTCAATATTTGAAATGGTTAAAGGCGGGCTTACAATTGGAATGGTACTTTCAAATTTTGGAACGGATATGCAGTTTAAGGGTCGCGATCTTGCGATTGGATTTAATCCTGAATTTCTTGGAACAACCTACTACGAGACTTCCAAATATCCCCTCCCACTTGTGATGAGAGTGGGGTTGAGTTATCCCTTTGAAGTTGGCCAGAATGCAAAAGGTCTGGTCTTGATACAATCCGAGCACCCAAATGATAATAGGGAGAGGTACTCTATAGGGTTCGAGATAGAATTTAATAAAGTACTCGCTCTCAGGAGTGGATACATTTTAGGGCATGACACCCAGAATTATTCAGGGGGCTTGGGCTTGCTAGTCCCTATTCCGTGGGCTATAGTTTCAATAGACATGGCCTATGTGAGCAGGGGGCAATTAAAACCCCAGATATATTTAAGTGTGAGTTTTAAAGGGAGGTGATTGAAATGAAGAAATTGGTTTTGTGTTTAATTCTAATGTTGCCTGCAGTTTCTGTCGCAAGGACAGTCACAATAAACACTGGTATGTTCCAGGTGCAGTTGAATGATTACGGTAGAATCAGGATTTTCAGCGCCGATGGTACCAGGAATATGGAGAGAGTAAGCCTTCTTGCTGGCTTGAATGCCTCAGATGTGTTTGATTATTATGAAGATGCTGGAACAAGAAGGGCTACAGATTCTACGGGGTCTACCTTCCCCCAAAGCCTTGAAATTTTCGGAGTTTTCGATAACTCCTACTCAGGATCCCCACCAGCTGTAGCTGAGAGCGTTCATATTTACACATGGATGAACAAGAAGTTTGCTATTTGTGAGTTCTTTTTAACAAACGAAACAGGGCAAGCCAACGATTTTTACGTTTCTCTTGAATTGATATCACAGATAGGAGGGACCTACGAAAATGATACTTCTGAAATTGTTTCTGAGCGGCTTGTTTGTATGCACGATGGAAGTGCAAACTCTGCGGTTGGTTTTTTATTACTCGTCCCTTCTGCAATGTATTCTTACAGAGCAGATCCTTGGGGCAATCATCAATATGATGATTCATACTACTGGAGTATGATGACTTCTTCTCAAAGTGATAACTTTGTTGTTGGAGATGCAAGCGGTCTCTACGGTGTCCTGAATGCCGGGCTTTACCGTTCGGTTCCCAATGGTGGGTCAATTCATCTTGTGATAGGTCTGGTTTACGGGCACAGCGTAGGTGAAATTATAAGTGTATCGCAGGAGTGCATAGATTACTATCAGCAGTATTTTGGTGTTGCAGAAAATCCTCAATTGCTAAGAATGACGAACACATTTGTTAAAAACAACGTGCTCAGCTTCTATTCTGAGTACGACCATGCGACATGGTCTATTTTAGACGCATCAGGAAAAGTAATTGCAACCGGGCAAATTGCAAGAAGAGGCCTTAACACTATCACCCTTGGGGAGTCGATCCCTAAAGGCGTTTACTTCATTAGAGTCGAAGGTGCAAATTATAATTCTTGGAGAAAGTTTGTAGTTATACAGTGAACTATTGGTAAATGTGACAATGAAAAAAGTAATAATTTTATTAATAGTTTTGTGTTTTGTTTCTGTTGCCAATTCGAGAGGGTATATCCTAATTGATGGTGGAGGCTCTCAAGGAATTGGGACATCCCCTTACTACCCCGGTACATGGTCTGACTCTGCTTTTAAATGGGCACTAAGCAAAATAGGATATAATAAGGATTTTGTTGTTGTTTATTATGATAACTACGATGCTAATTGGTGGAGTACCTATCTTCGTTCTCTTGGACACACCGGAAATGTTAAAGTCGTAAAAGTGCGGAATGCAGCTCAGGCGAATAATCCTTCTCAGTGGCCAGATGTGTTTAACCAAAATACTGGTTTCATCTGGTTTCCTGGAGGGGATCAAAGCAATTACGTTCCGATTTTGAAGAATACGAAACTTGGGGATTCAATAAAGGTTAGATATTTTCGTGATAATATATGTATCGGAGGGACTAGTGCGGGGGCGATGATTGTTGGCGAGTACGTTTCCACAGGTAGTTCACGGCCTAATGAGGCAATTCGAAACCCTTATAATTATTACCTCAGTTACGATAGAAACGTACTGCCTCTCCTGGAAAACTATCTTGTTGAGACTCATGTGGCCGAGCGTGGAAGGCTTGGTAGAATGCTGGCTCACCTTGGAAGAATAGAAAAGGACTACGGTGAAGCCGTATCAATTCTTGGGTTGGACGATTGCACTGCTCTCTGTGTTGATTCTAATCTCATTGCAACAGTGATAGGGACTGGAACAGTAAGCATCCTGCGAACGTCCTTATCTACGAGGAGAGTGGTACAATCAGGAAGGCCTTTGGTTTTGACCGATCTATATCTGGTCAGGGCTGGTGATAGATTTGTTCTCGATTTAAATTCAGCTCAGGTTATAAGTATTCCCTCAACGGCAGAGACCATTACTACACCTCCAAACGCGGTAATTCCTCCGCCCTCAACTATATTTCTTGTTGGAGGAAAGCCCGATCAAAGAATAGATCAAAGTACGCCACTTTCGCAATTCCTAAATAGTTGTGGTGTTAATCCAGTAATTGCTATAATTACCGCTGATACTAGTAACGATACGATAAATATGTACCGTAATAACATTATTTCACTGGGTGCATCTCGGGTATATTTAGTGGAGTTATCGCCATCTCAGGTTAATAATCCTCTTTTTTCTCAATATATTGAGGCTTCAAACGGGATAATATTTCTTAAGAACAACCTTCAAAATGCAGGCCAGTTGTTAACCTCTTCGAATCTTGTTTCGCAGAGTTACTGGCAAAAGATCAACTCTGGAACTTCCCAAATGTTCATCGGCCTTGATTGCTGGCTTGTAAATGAAAGGGTTATTTACAATACAGAGTCTGGAGATTACAATGCGTATCATGGCAGGCTGATGACAGCTCAGGGACTCAATCTAATACCCGGCTTCTTCGTTTCTCCTGCAGCCTTTGTTCCAGAGAATTCTTCACCATCTTACAGATATATAGAGTCAAAGGTTGATGGTTTGCTGTGGCTACTAACATATTTTCCCGGAAGCCTGGGACTTCTTTTGGATGGTGCAAGTTATCAATTTTCAAATGATGAGACCTGGGTCAAGATCAGTCCTGACGGGGATATGCGCATATATTCAGGAGGTAATGGGGCACCCGTAGTTATTGTGGATGCTTTTCAGAATCAATACATGGCAAGAAGCACATGGAAAATGAGAACATCCAGTGCAGGTCCAAGGCAGAACGGGCAATTAACGCCTATTCTTATGCATGTTCTGGATACAAATTATTCTTACAACATCACAGCAAGAGGGGTTCTCAGCACCATTGAACCGCAGAGAGAAGATCAAGGCTTTGATTTTCAATATATCGGGACTGATAAAATAAAGGTGTCCTGGAATTTTAAAGGAATGTACAGGTATGGCTGTGTCTACGATGTGAGAGGGGACTTAATGGATTTTTTTTATCTCAACGGAGTCAACAATGTTATTATTTCTCTTCCGAAAGGGAAAGGAGTATACTTTTTAGAGCTGGTAGGTCCTGGAAATAGGAGTGTGTCAAAGTTCGTAAGATTTTAGACTAAGTCGGGAAAAATCTTCAGGTTTCACTTTTTATAATTGTCAAATTCCCGTTTTTTGCCTGAGCTATCAGTTTCCTGGATAGTGCTCTTTTTGTTAAGTTTTATTTTTTCTCTAATTTTTCTAACATTTTCTTTGCCAGGTTCAGATATTTGAAATCTTCCCTGGTTTGAGGTTTAAGACTTACCGCTTTCTTTAAGGAAGCAATTGCTTCATCGGACTTTTTCTGATGGTCGTACACCCTTGCAAGCTCATAATGGTACTGAATTCTTCCTGGATTCAAGATTGTAGCCTTCTTAATGTACTTCTCAGCATCCTCAATAGTTCCCTGAGGAACCTCGCCAAAGAGAGTTTTTGCGAAGCTCCTCAGAACGGGGTTCAAAGTTGCAGCTTCAAAGTTGTATGAGCCCCAGATGAAGTTGGCAAGGTCATTGTTAGGGTTCAATTTCAGAGCCTTGTTAACGGCGTCTTTAATGATCATCGCATATTTTACCTTTTCTTTACCGCCCTTTGAAAGCGCAATCCTGCCGTTCACTGCAGCTATATAAGTCCATCCCCAATCGCCCTCAGGGTTTACCTGAGTGGCCCTTTGAGCGAATTCAAGGGCTTTGTTAAAATAGGCTTCTCTCTCTTTTTCATTTTCAAGTCCTTCGCCAATGTTAAGATAAGCCATGGAGAGTCTCCACAGGACTTCGTAGTTTCCTTTATCCTTCTCGTATGCCATTTGATACTGTTTTAGCGCCTCCTCATATTTCAAGGCACTGAACAGGGAGTCACCCTTCTGGATCAAAGGATCTACCGCCATAATTAGCATTAGTAAAGCAACCATTTTTAACCTCCTTTTGCAAAATTATAAAAGTTGATTGGTGAAGTTCACAAATTTTTAGTGGATATTTTCCCTGTTGCCGATGAGCCTGCTTTCTATTTTGGCACTTTTTAATCTTTTTATGTTTGCGTTTATAATATTAAATAGGTATTTACATGGCGTCATTTAAGCGAGTTTACATCGATCCCCTTACTGGAGCATATAATAGGGCTTTCCTCGACGAGAAAACTGCTGAATTACTCCAGAATGCAAGGGATGAAGGCAAGGTATTGTCAGTCGTAATGTTTGACATCGATTACTTCAAAAGAATCAATGATCTTTATGGTCACGCGGTAGGCGATCAGGTATTAAAAGAATTTGCAAAATTTCTTAAAAATTCTTTAAGGGCAGGGGACATCCTCATACGCTACGGTGGAGATGAATTTCTTGCAATATTGAGTAATGTTGGTTATTCTGATGCCTTTAAAATTGTTGAGAGGATTCTGGAAAACTGCAAGAAGCAAGAGTTTGCAAAATTGAGAATCACTGTAAGTGCTGGTATATCCTCTTTTCCTAAACACGCAGATAATTGGGAGAGCCTTTTTGAGCTTGTCGACAAGAGTCTTTACTTTGCTAAGAGGAATGGTAGAGATAGAGTTGGCGTCTTGCAGAATGTCGGTCGGGTTATAATTCCTACCTATGATATTGTGGGTCGAATTAATGAGATCGAAAAGATTATAAATTTCGTAGAAGGCTCAAAAAAGGCTAAAGTCCTTCATATTATTGGAGAGATAGGGGTTGGAAAAACAAGGCTTGTAAAAGAAGTTTTGAACCATCCACAACTCAAATCCTTCGATAAATTCGAGAGTCTTCTTTCACCTTCAACAAAATCCATAGTCTTTTATCCTGTTAGACAATTGGTAAAATATTTGGCACAAAAGAATGATTCAATTCTGAAAGAGCTTCCTCCCAGTTTGCTAAGTGAAATTTATAAGCTGAACCCTCCAGAGAATAGCGAGCTGGGAGAGCTTTTTTATGTGGATAAATTTAGGTTATTTGAGGCCCTGAAAGAATTGCTTAAAGTTTATACCCAGAAGGTTTCCCCTCTTATAATTTTTATCGATGATGCTCACTGGATTGACGAGTTTTCACTGGAATTATTAAGCTACATTTTTAGGTCTGAAGACGCAGGAAATTTTGCAGTTATCTTCGCCTCTCGAATTGAGGAGACTAAGGAAGACCTTATTAAAAAGTTCTTTGGGTTTTTGCGTAGGGATTTTATGGAAATACGCCTTATGCCCCTTGGAAAGGAGGAGTTGAAGCAACTTACTGTAATGGTCTTTGGGCAAAGTGTTCCTGATTTCTTTATCGATTTTCTCTTCCTTAAGAGCGGTGGGAATCCCTATATTGCCTACGAGTTGATTGAATCGTTAACGAAATCCGGAGATGTTTACTGGAATGGCGACTCATGGGAATTTAAGAAGGATTTCGATTTTGATGTGCCTTCCACCCTTTTGGCATTGACAGAAATGAAAATTGCTTCCTTAGGGGCAAAGGAGCTCAATGTTCTTGAATATATGGCGGTCTTTGGAAAACCCGTCGACCTTGATCTGCTCTCGGATTTTACGGGTTTGAGGTACGAGGAACTTATACCCATTATGGATAGATTGGAAAATTTAGGGTTTATATCGAGGGATTTCGCTGGATCGTACTATGTACCTGAGGGTGTTTTTGTGGAATGTCTTTGTGAAAAATTAAGCGAAAATCGTCGGGCTATAATCCATAGCAGGATCGCTGACGTGCTGAAAGAAATTAGTCCGGAATCCGTTGAAGAGATTGCCCAACATTATTATAAGGGTGGCAATTTTGATGATGCTTTTGAGTTTTTATTGAAAGCTGCAGAAAGGGCAATTAGTTATTATGCTTTAAAAAATGCCATAACTTATTATTCCTGGGCCCTTGGATGTCTCGAGAAAAAACGTAGGGTCGAAGAGAAGGATAAGAGAAAAGCAGAAATTTTAATAAAACGCTCAAAACTTTATTCGGAGGTTGGCGATCGAAAGTCCGCATTTGTTGACGCTGAGGAGGCTTTAAATATCGCCCTAAATGCTAAGGATATGGAGCTTCAAGCTGAGGCGAGTATGCAAGTTGGTGTGAGTCTCCTCAATTTGGCACGATATTCTGAAGCCATCGAAAGACTGCAACATGCAAGCAGTTTGTTTGAAAAATTAAGGGATTTCAAGGGCGTGGTGGAATGTGACCTTCATCTCGGTTCGATCTTTCAGGAACAATCCAAATACAAGTTAAGCCGGTCTTATTACACAAGAGCCTTAGAGACGGCAAAGAGTATTAATGATGAGGACCTGATAATGAAGGCCGGTTATCAACTGGCGTCTCTCTTTGTGGACATGGGGAATCTCGATGATGCGGTTCCTTTACTGAATGAAGCATTAACGATTTCAAAAAAATTGAAGGACAAGAAGTTTGAGCTAAAGATTTCTAATCAGTTGGGTATCCTGTATGTGGAAAAGGGTGATCTTGATAAAGGAATAAAGCTTTTGCAGGATTCTCTCGAATTATCAAGGCAACTTTACGATCTGAGGACAGAAGCTGTCATTAGCCATAATCTTGGGATCATTTTATTCAAGCACATGGGGAAAACGAAAGAAGCAGTTGAGTACTTAGAAAGGAGCCTGAATGTCTTTTACTTGATTGGTGATAGGGTATCGGAATGCATAGTGTTGAGCTCCTTGGGAACGATTTATAAGTCTATGGGCAAGTATTCTGCAGTTAAGGAGAGTTTTTCGAAGTCTCTCAAAATCGCAAAGGAAATTAAGGCTGAAAGGCTCGTTCTAACAGCGTCTTTTAATCTTGCCAATCTTTATTTGGATAATGGCAGATTGAGGAGTGCTTTTCCGAAGCTGCAATCCTCTTTGCGTCTCGCGAGGAAACTCGGTCTAAAGGACTTCGAAGCCAATATTCTGTTATCCTTCGGTGCATATTACTATTATATTGGGGATTTCAAAGAAGCGGAACGTTACTTGAAAGAGAGTGCCAAGGTGGCTAAAGAAATAGATCAATTAAACACTTTTGCTTTAGTTAATATTGCTTTAATGCAGGTTTACATAGATTCTGGTGACCTCAGGAAGGCTTCGGAGTTGGCTGAGCAGGTTGAAAAAGTGGTGCAAAAACTTATGAATGAAGTCATTCAAATCGATTTTCATCTACTGACTTTGGAATTGGATTTCTTGCTCGGCAAACCTGTTGGCTTGAAAAAGGTAAGCACGATTATTGAGAAGTGTAAGGCCCTTGGACTCCAACCGAGACTCGCGGACGCCTTAGTACTTGCGGGGAGGATCACGGCGAGAATGGAGGCCATGGAAAAGGCCCGTGAATACTTCGAGAAGGCAATAGCAATATTGAGGAAGATTGGTAATGCCTTTTATTTAGCGAGGGCTTATGCTTTGTATGCAGAAGTTTTAAGGTACGGTGGATTCAAGGAGGAGTCTTTATCAAACTACCAAAAGGCTCACGAATTATTCAAGAACTTGAATACCTCTACCTGGACAAAGATATTGTCAATTCCTCAACCTAAGTAGATTTCAAGATTCCAGCTCTTCCGGATAGGGGTAAAGATAGGCCTGCTTTTCAATATACTGGTCTTCAAATCTGATAGCGAACTCTCT
>Ga0308421_1000737_pt1 | contig 18906 bp, 16 predicted proteins | sample HotsprSampleMS60_FD_203673 | JGI IMG/M metagenome (GOLD analysis project Ga0308421, IMG submission 203673) | Hot spring phototrophic mat microbial communities from Mushroom Spring, Yellowstone National Park, Wyoming, United States - 20090730_MS60 ...
GCGCAGCAGTTGGCGCAGTCCCCATCCTTCGACGAGGAGCAGCAGCGTGACGATGACCGCGCTCGCAACGCACCACTGGCAGATGGCATGGATGACGAAGAGTTCGAGGTAGGTGAGATACCCGGAAAAGAGCGTTCCGGCGAGCGCGATGCTGGTGTTGGCGCTGGTGAGGAGTTCGGTCTGGTGAACGAGGCGCCAGCGCACGACGCCCAGCCCGAGCAGCACGAGGTACATGAGCAGCCCCAAGAGGGCGATCGGAATACCGCCCAGCTTGGCATAGGGACTGTTCTGCACGGTCGCACAGTCGCCGAGGCCACAGACGAGGAGCGACTCATCGTAGGCCACGAGCGTGAGATACCCGGCCACACCAGCTCCAGCCAGAGCGAGAGCAAGCGAGACTAGCTGCCAGCGAGGACGACCGCTCACTTCAATGCCTCCTCGATGCGCTGGGTGAGATCACTCAGACTGCGGATGGTGAAGGGCGCGCTCCCGTTCACGCTGAAGGACGGCGTCGCACGGACACCGAGCGACTGGGCTTCGCGCACCATCTGCTGGACCTCGTCGGCGTGCTTACCCTGGCGGAGACAGGAGCGGAAGGCATCGACATCCAGACCGGCGACGCGCGCGATCTCCTCCAGACGCCGATCGGTGAAGGCCCCGACGTTCTCACCGGTCTGGTTCGCGTAGAGGGCAGCGTGAAACTCCAAGAATTTCCCTTGATCGAGTGCACAGGCCGCTGCTTCGGCTGCCCGGACCGACTCCTTGCCGATGAAGGCGAAATCACGGAACTCCCAGCGCACTTTGCCGGTCACGATGTATTGCTCGAGAATGGTGGGGAAGAAACGCTGCTCGAAGCTCTTGCAGGCCGGGCACTGGTAGTCAGCCCACTCGATGACGTACACGGGAGCGTTGGGGTCGCCGAGGACACGGCCGCTCTGCGGGACACTGGTGTACTTGGAGACATCGGGCATTTGGATAGCGGCCACCTCGCGAGCGCTGCGCTGGCTCCACCAGATCCCGACCCCCACCGCGACCAGGGCGATGACGACGGGAACAGTGATGAACAGCACGCGACGCTGGCGAGCCCGCCGCTCGGCTTCCAGCTTGCGCTGCGCCCGGCGCGGCACGCGCTCAGCTTGGGACGCTGCAGGCGGCAGGTTCTCGCGAGACGACGACATGATGCAGACTCCTCTCCGCAGGTAGCGCATCGACTTTCCTGGCCGGAATCGTACCAAACACCAGCCTCTGACCTGGATCGCTGGATCGGAAGGGACAGGTGGCAAGCCGGCAACGAGTACACTCAGGCTGTGCGGGAGACGCAGACCAACATGCCAAAGGAAAACGCGCCGACGCTGACTGCCTGCGAACAGAAGATGCTCGAGCCCAGCTGGACGGCAGCCCTTGCCACAGCGAGCGGTCGCCGCTGGCTCCGGCGGGCCGTCCTGCCCGTCCTCGAAGGAAGCCGCGCGACAGCGCTAGCCAATCTGCTCCTGGGCTTTCGCGATGACTTCCGATGCCAGCAGCGCGACTTCTCGACACGAGCCGTCGTTGAGCGAGCGGACCAGACAACGCTCGCTGCGAATCTGGAATGGCTCGCCGGGAGCAATGCCGCGCTGGCGCTGTGGGAACGCTTGGCCGAAGAAGGGATCACTCGCCTCGTCTCAGCTGCCCTGCGCGCGCTCCGCCGGGGCGACACCCGAGCGCGGGAACTCGTGCTGACCGTGCTCGTCGCCGATCCAGCGCGGGAGATCGTTCTGCCGCCCTGGGCCGAGCGAGCGCTGCTCGTCATTGCGCTGACGGACCGCGACGAGGTGGTCCGAGGTGTGGCCGTCGAGACAGCGGTGGGACGGTGGCCCGAATTGCTCTTGCCCAATTGGCAGCACTGGACGCGCGACGGGAGCGGTCGAGCTCGCCGGGCGACCTGGCGCCTGGCGTTGCGCGTCGACGCACGCGCTCGGATGCAGGCAGCAGCCCTCACGTTCGCCGAGGAGGAACCCGCAGACGTGCGCGCTGACGCGCTCTGGGCGCTCGGTCAGGTCCTCGCTACTGCGGAGATCGCGCCGATCCTGGCCAGAGTGGTCCAGCATCCGCGACCAGAACTGGCCGAGGCAGCCGCAGAGCTCCTGTGGGCGCGACACCGGCATCCGGAACCGGCCCGAGCAGCCCTCGCCAGTCCACACCCGAGAGTGCGCGAGATGGGGAAGCGACTACTGGATCCCCGGCACGGATCTCCTGCTGCAGGCGGGTCCCGGCCAGGAATGCCCTTTCCCTGGTGGTAGCTGGGCGAACCGGACGCTGTCTCTCCACCGGGCGATTCCGCCCCTCCTCGCCGCGCCGAGGCCGCAAAGCGCTCGCTTTCTCAGCAACACTGTCTCCTGTGCGACCGTGCGGAGGAGAGCGCGAGCGGACAAGGCACCGTCGGCAGCAGCTGAGATCCTGATCACAGTCGTCGTTTGAACGAGGGTCGTTCCGCCCGGGTCGGTACGGCCCCGCAGTATCGGGCGATGTGGCGCCTCGTGCTCAAAGAGCTACGCGCTGGAGCTGCAACCGTTCCGGCAAGATCTGCGCAGGCTTAGGAGTTTCCCCGACGGGAGCGCGCTTCGCCGCGCACGACGATGACGCGTGGCTGCGAGGCCCACTCATCCCGATCATCGCCACGAGGGCGCACTGTCAGCGGGGACACTTCGGGCTCGGCAGGACGGCTGGTGAGCGACCCGCTGGCTCGCGGCACGACACCAGTAGCCGAGCGAAGATGCGACGAGCACGGACTGGCCACGGTGCCTTCCTCGCCGGTGACAGCCGTGCGCTCGACCAGCGTCCACGCCCCGGACAAGGACGCTGGCGCAGCGAGCAGGAATCGTGGCCGGTTGCGAGTAGGATGGATGCTCAGCTGGCACTGTTTCCGCCCTCCCACTCGGCGAAGGTGACGATGTGGATCTCGATTGGTCGATCGAGCAGGGTCGCGAGCACCTCGCGGACAGGCGCGAGCCAACGCCGCTCGAGGTGGCGCCGGACCGTCGCGCTGGGAACACCGAGCACGACCGGTCCGGCGTCGGATGCAGCCAGCAGTCGAGCGGGTCGGATGCATTCGGCGATGGCCGAAGCTGGTAGACGCTCGCTCAGATGCTCCTGAGCCAACGACCAGAGCGGGGCGAGTCCGGCGGACTGCTCGCTGTTCGATCGCTCCAGCAAGCTGGGAGAGTTGCTCAGAGGGACCGCTCGCGAGGAACCACCCGGTTGGGAAGGAGAAGATTGCGAGCGAGTCAGCCGTGCGGCGAGCGCTTCCTCGAGTAAGGTGACGAGTCGATCGAGCGTCTCCGGCGCGAGGAGCCCGTCCACGTGAAGACCCGGAACGGCGGAACTGGCGAGAGAGGACGCTGGCTGAGAGCTTACCGCTCGTGTGGTCGCAGTGCTCGACCGAACGGCGTGACGCGTCCAGCGAGCGAGGATTTCGCGGATGCGCTTCGGGGCGACGTAGCGCGAGCCGGACGCGACGGCTTCGCGGATCGCGGCGACGAGGAGTTCAGCTGAGCTTTCACCGCGTGCGCTGGCCAAGGGGAGGAACTCCCGCTCGAGTTCGGCCAGGAGCGTCCGCTCCAGCGGTGATGCGGGGCGTGCGTTCGCCGCTTCGTAGCAGGCGATGACGTGCGGCGACGGTTCGAGCAACGGACCGGCACCGCCGGCTGGCGGCTCAGCCACTTCCTGAGGATCGCGGTCAGTCGTCGTAGTCGTTGGCTCACCTTGGTGATACATCGTGTCGTCAGGAGCAACACTGCTTGCCTCCTCTCTGTTGGCCGGGCCAACACTGCTTCGGCTCTCGCTGGGGAAACCATCGTCGCTGGGTGCAACAACGGTCGGTGAACCACTGTTGCTCAGCGCAACATCGGCGAGCTGAGCAGTGTCGCTCTGGGCAACAGTGGTGCTGATCGATGCGGCTTGCTCGTCGCTGGCTGCTGTGCGCTTGCGCCGCGCGTGACCGGCGCGCGTACGAGCCGAGGCGCGGGCATCCTCAGCGGCTGCTCGGGCGGCCAGCTTTTGCCAGAGGGGGTGCTGGCGCACGACCGGAAGGATCTGGTGCCAAACGTTGTCGCGATCGATCGGGGTGAAGCGAGGGGAAAAGACGTGTCGGATGTAGCGGTAGACGGCGTCGTCACGGGCGGCCAGGTCGACGACGCGCAGCACTGCCTCCGGGGTGAGGACGAAGCCGTCGGGGCGATCTTTGACGCGGTAGAAGTTGTGGGGGACTCGCCATCGACGACCGGCCTCGTCGGTTCGCGTGACCATTTCCTTGCGGATCTCGATCAGATCGAGCGCGACCAGGATCTTGTTGATGGTGATCAGTTCGGCACGATCCTCCCCGTAAAACGCTGCTTCGGCCTGCTGGGACGGGAATGCGTACCCACGATAGGGTGAATGCTCCCGACGGTCGGTCCAGACGGTATAGGAATTGAGCAAACCGACCCCCTTGAGACCGATCAAGGGCGCAAACTGCGTGATGATGGTGTTCCAGTGCCAGAACCAACCACGCCGACGAACGTCGTCGCCGCTGCGCTCGGGCTGCTCACCAGCCGTCAGCGGTGGATCGGGCATCGGGCGCTCCCCTCTGCTGCGCCACCCAGGCGTCATGATAGCGCCACGCAGTACTGGATTCAAGTCACAGGCTGTTTTTTTCCATTTCCTCCGCAATGTGCGTGGCTTATCGATGATGATCCACGCGTCTCCGGTGATGTCCGGACGAGCGATCCCTGCCGCTCGTGGTGCCACGCGAACGGTGCGCAGTTGGCCGAAGTGCTTTTCTACCGCTCGGTAGGTGCGGTGATCAACTGCATGCCGGCGAGCGGTGCGGGCACCGATTCCTGGTCCACTGGGCACACCGGCGCGCCCGCGGGGCGTCAGGTGGCCGGCACGTCGGGTGGGACGCTGCGTCGCTATCGAGGCCTGACCGGTGCGGGCGCGCCGGTGCGTTGTCGGGCTTTGCTGGCCGAGCCCGATTCGACGCCGAACGATCAGGCGGAAGGCAGGAACCGACTCCTCCGGCGCGCGGTGCCTGGATGCGGACGAGGAGGAAGGATTCGGTCAGCTGGCGCAGGCTGGTCGCGCCGGTGACGGTGCGGCTGCTCGCCGATCGGCTGTCCGTTGGCCCGCGCCCGGCTCGCGATCGCTGCCAGCGCAGTCGCACGGGGGAGGCGGTTGGGAGCTGGTCCACCGCGCCCGGGCGCGCCGAGACGCACGACCGCGCGCGAGAGGCGGCTGGTCAACTCGTGTCCAGCGAACCGGCGTCGTACGGCTACTGAACAGCGCGCGCGTCACGAATGCGTTTTCCGATCCGGCTGCTGCCCTAGCGGAGCAGGCTGGGCTGGTCGCGCAATGATCCGCCCTCACTCAAGGACACAGCACGAAGGGTCGGAAAGCGGACAGGCAGGATCGAGGCGCCGACACAACGCGAGTGGGCGAGACGGGAGACCCAGTCGGAGAGTGAACAGGCGGGATGGAGATTGGCTCACTGGGTGTCGAGCCCGGGCTGCTCGATCGGGCGCTGTGGGGACGCTCGACGGACGAACGGCGTCCGGGCGAGCGGGTAGGGGTGGCACGGTGCCGGAGGCCCAGTCGAGCGCGCTGTGCCGGTCGTGCGCGACGTTCGGCCCTGGCCGCGGAGGGGACCCGCGGCGATCTCGCTCTCGGCCTCGCTCTGCGTCAGGAGAGTGGCGGGATCACGCGGACACGTCGGCGCACTGGCAGGGAGAAGCTCAGCGCATCGGGTGCACCGACTGGTTCATCGCAGCTGAGCCGTTTCCCGGCACGGGCTGCGCTGGCTGGCTCGGTCGAGGCGCGAGGCCGAACAGCGCAGCTCGACAGGGATCGGTACCGCTCGTTCTCGATCGGGCGGAACCAGCTTCCGCCGCGCGATCGGGCAGTGGGGGGGCGATCGCAGCGGCCGAGGCCGGGAGGGAGCGAGCGTGGCGAAGGGACAGAACAGTCGGGTGGTGGTCGCAGAGCAGGTGGAGACAGCGTCGGAGCTACTCTTCGGGTACGAGTTCCGCTCTGGGTGGGGGGATCGGGCGTTCGTGACGTTCGCCGGCATCAACGTCGTGGGGCTGATCATTTGGGCGATCATCGCCGTCAACTCGCCGACGATTCATCCATGGCCATGAGGCCCGGCTGACGAGGCTACTGTCGCACGAGCCTGGCACCGGCTGCTGCCGAGGGCCGACTGGTCCGTGAGGTGCTCTGGCATGCGGTGATGAGCAGCCTGAGGAGGGCTCCCGTGTGCGCGGAGAGGGACACGAACACGGGGGGCGCTGTCGCGCCGGAGAGAAGTGACCGTTCGGTGAACCGGCCGGTGCGAGCGCGGAGGTGCTCGATCGCGGATGGCGGAGACTCGTCGAGGGAGCGCTGGTCGGGCCGCTGCTTCCTGCCATGAGGAGCCGTCGGGTGTGTCGGTACGCCAGCCATGGTGCTTCAGCGGTGCGCGCGCGGGTCGCGCCTGACCAGCGGCCAGTGGCGCCTCCCGGCCCGTGACGCGGAGCGACGACGCAGCGAGCGAGCCGCGTGAGGGTCGGAGAGGCCTCCCGCGGGTGACCGGGGGGTGCGATATGGGCAACGCGCGAACTCGCTCGACTCATGAACGGCCTTACCAGGGGAGCCAGAGCGGCACGTCGTCAGCCACCAGCCGCGGCCTGAACACTGATGGAGCGACGCCGAACGGAGCATGCTGCGTCGATAACGCCGGCGGTCGCTGGAGTCATCGCTGCTCCGCCGTTGCACTGCTGCGTCGGGGAGGTATCCGGTCCCCCAGCGCAGAGCGGAACCCCTCCCGGCACGACCATTCGAGCCGCGTCGTCAGCTCCAGCGATCAGCCCTCGTTCAGTCTCGTCCTCACCAGACTCGAGCCGACTGGCGCGCGTGCTCTGGGGACTCAGCCGGTACGATCGCCCGCCAGACTGGCTGCGTGCCGACTGCTCGTCACGCGCTTTGCTGCGTGACGAGTCGCTGGACTTTCTTCGAGCGATTCGTCACGCGTGCCGTTCACGCGCTTCCCCATCATCGTCGCGTGCTGCCTCCCGTGCGATGTGCGCACTCCCGTACCGGACCGAGGCTGAGCGGGAGACGACTCGCACGGTGATCGGGTGCGTGGAGAAGCGTCATACGCGAGGTGTCGTTGCGGTCAGCGCGTCCCACTGCTGCTGCAGTGGCGTGGCCGAGCGCTGGGGAAAGGCGTGATGAAGAGCGTAGAGAGTCGCGTCCACAATTTGCTTGACTGATCCAGTTGCCGGTGCTAGAATGGTTGCGTGACGATCGTGCTGGAGGGTTAGCGATGGCGATCTTGCTTCCGTACCGGACCGATCCACGCTTGCTGTTCCAAGTCATGGAATACGCCAAGGGAAGAGGCATTGACCGGAGTCTGCTGGAAGCTCGCTTGGGCGGTGGAGAGCCGTTGCGGGAGACCCTGAACGCGCTGGAGCAGTTGGGATTGATCGAGCGCGATGCGAGCGAAATTCGGCTGACGGAGGCTGGGCGACGACTGGCTTATGCCACCGATGCGCTCGAACGACAGCGCGACTTGGCACGGGTGGTCTTGAGCTACCCGCCGTACGGTGGGGTCATCGAGCGAGCGCTGCGCGAGGGACTGAGTGTGATCGATGGTCCTTGGGTGGAGCGGGTTTGGCAAGTGGAGATGCGGCTGGGCCAGCCCCGCAACAGGGTCGAGGAAGCGCGCACCTTCTTCTTCAAGTTGGCGGAGGAGGCGGGGTTGGGGATCTTTCGGCGCGGGGTACGCAGCCAGCCCTCGCGACTCGTGTTAGCGCCGGACCTCGAGGAGCGGCTGCGAGTGCTGCGGCCGCTCCTCAGTGGCGGTGGGGCCGAGCCGGAGCCAGCACCACGCGAACCCGCCGCGGTGTCGGGTGTGACGACGGTATCGTCCGAGTTGGCTTCGGCGCCAGTGCCGGAGCGAACGATAGCCGCACCGGCTGGTGCCGCGGTGACGATCACGGTGTCGGTCGACCTCACGGCCTGGGAACTGGAGAAGATCGAGGCGTTCCTGCGCCTCCTCGGCGTGGTACCGACTTGTAGGGAGCGAATGGCCTGAGCAGGCTGCGGGGTGTTCGGGTGCGCTGCCTGGCTCGACGCGGTGGAGTAGCGATTCGACAGAGGCAACGAGGATGGTCACGTTGGCGACCGGCGAGCGGGTTCGACTGGAGGCGGTCAGCCCGGCTAGCTCGAGAGCGCGGCGCGATGCACTGGTCGAGCTGGTCAGGGCAAGGCCTGATCCTGGAGTCGACCCTGGCCGGGGAGGAGAAGCCTGCTCGGTTCTCGACCAGCATGATGAGCGAGCAAGTTACCCGGCTGCGAGGTAGGGACGAGGCAGGCGACTGACTCTGCTCGTCGCTGCGCCAGGTGAGCGAGGGGCCCGGCAGGGGCGTACTGTTACGGCAGGAGGGTTTCCGCTGCGCCGGGGAGTCCGTCTCGAGCATAGCCCCTGGATGGAGACCGTGCGGCGTCGATCTGTTTCTGGAGGCCATGAGCGTTGTTGGCGGGGGAGAGTCGGCCTCGGACCGGCTGGTCAGCTTCGCCGCCAGGAGGAAAAGTCGCGCGGAAGGATGGCTGTCCCCTACCGCTGCCGACCATCCGGGTCGAGGGGTCTGAATCGGCGAGGGGCTGAATCAGGTGGCGGCAGCGTCGGTCATCGGGAGAGCACCGGTATTTTCTGCCGAGGGACGGGAGCTGAGCACGCACACGGGATCACCCGGCGGTCCAGGCCACGCTACTGCGGATTGGCACCACGAGCAGCTTCGGTAGACGGGCCAGTGAACGCACTGCGCAGCGGGTTGCGATTCGCCCGCGGTCGCTCGTCGGACCGCCGAAGCCGCGAGTCCCACCGGATTACCGGCGCATGGGGCCGTACCCAGAGCCCGGCAGACCGTGCACGAGCCTCGCCGGATGAGCTGTCGACAGGGCCTCCGAGACTCCCGGTCAGGGGACATACCCTCTACCCGGACCGTGCTCGCCGCGGCCTCGAGCCGCTCTGGGTCGGAGAGACGAGCAGCAAGTCTCGTCGCCGACAGGGATCGGCGCCGGGGACGATCCACGCGAATGGCACTGCTGTCGTAAGCGTCAAACCGCACGCCAACGACTCCACCGGTTCCTCCAGCATCCAGAACTTGGCACAGTGGAAAAACACGCGTACTGGTCGATCTGCGCGCGAATGCGGGCCGGGTACTCCGACTGCCCTTTCGGCCACTCCGCTGCTGCGAGATGGCACCGGGTTGCCGACGGCTTCCCACGGCGGGTCGTTCTGGACGCTCGGGTTCTGAAAAGCTGGCGCGTTGGGCGAATAGGAAGAGTCTCTGGGCGTTGACCAGGTTCACCACCCGATTGCCTTCGCCGTGGGCGAGGTCCCGATTTCGGCTGGAAGCGACGACCGTGGGCAGGGTAGCGGTGGTTCGTTCCCCTACAGCGTGCGCGTCGCAGAGCATCTGCTCGCCTGGTTGAGGATGGGGAGAGGGATGTCAGGGGAGTCCTGTGGTCATGCTGTGTGTGACTTCTGCGCGAGCCGATCGTGCTCCACAAACTCGTGTAGGATCCCGGTCTCAGGGCGGCTCTTTCGGCTACGTCTCGCCGGCGAGGGGAAGTGCCTGCACTGTGCTGCCCGAAAGGACCGCCACGTGGGCCGCAGTGCTGACGGTGACTTCGATGCAAGTCGGCAGTCAGTTTTCTGGTGCGCATCCCCAACGAATGCCTGCTCGCGGGTCGGCGTTTGCTCCCGTGCCTGGCTCGGCCTTCGGGAGGGGATTGCGAACCTGATCGATGGGACGAGCCCTCGGGAAGCCGGGTGCGAGAAGCGAGCGGCGTTCTCTGGAGAACAGTGCGATCGTGAGAGGAAGCAGTCTTGCGTCCTCGTCGCTCTCGAGGACGAACGGCGGCGAGGGGCGAGCTGGCGGTCACTTCCAGCATGCCCGGAGCTCTGGATGCGGCGGAGCTGCTGCTGCGCGGGTGCAAGACAGCCTGGTTTTGGTCAGCGCAGACCAGCGCGCTACCGCGCGCAACGACATCGGCAGATGGCTCGGCACGGATGGTGCCCGGGTGGAAGGAGGAGCGCAGCGCCTGTGGATGGGCCGAACGGTGAGACAGCCGGAGGCGAGAGCGGAGTCCTCCCTAGCCGGGGTCATCCGGCGCAGCTCCTCAGCGGGTGCGCGTGGTCCCACGGCGGCCGAGTTGCAGGCCGATCGCTGCATTGACGAGCCCGAGTATCAGCCAGAACAGCGCAGGTCGTGAAACCTGCGGGCGTCCGGTCGCCGGCAGCAGCTGATAGCCGGACACGGCAGGCTCGGACTCTCGGCCGGAGCGACTAGACTCGGCGTCGGTGGTCGTTGGCGGAGACACCGGGACGATGGCTTGCCGGGCTGGCGAGCCAGCCTGGTCTGGTGGTGGTCCTGGGTTTGGTGGGCTCTGGCCGTGCCGGTCGGCACGAGTGCTGCCGCTGGACCCGGCGCCGTCCGCGCCGGTGTCGTCGCCGAGTGTGCCATGGTCGCCGCCGGCGCCCGCGCTTCCGCCTCCGGAACCGCCACCCGGTTGGCTCAGAGCACGGTTCGTGATGCCGAGAGCGCACGTCAGAGTCAGGTGGTCACCCTCGGGAACGATTCGGCAGCTGTCGCCACCAAATATCGAGCCGAAATCCTCGAACACGTCGGTCACGAAGCCATCGCTGGGTGCCCACCCGCTCGGAGTCTGCTGCTCCCTGATGCTGATCGCTCGTAACGCCAAGCTGCCCAGCACCGTCGTCGGGTCGATCGTCGGCTGGCAGGTGACGAGGAACTGCGTGGCCGGACAGGTGAGCTCGACGGTCGCGGTGTGCTCCTGACCAGTAGCCGTATCGACCCCACGGAAGGTCACCTCGATAATGGCCGGCTCATCCGGCAGCAGGGATCCAGCCCAGGCCTTGGTGATAGCCAGACGGAGGGGTAGATTTCCGAGGCCGGAGTGGTCGGTGAGCGCGACCAGGACGAGCAACTCGTTGTTGGGGGAGCCTATCCAAGAGGGCGGCGGCGGTGACGATGGGCACGAAGGGTCGGGGTCGCTCCAGCACGGATTCGTCCACGTGCCTGGACCAAACATCACCTGCCAGCCGTGCGGTAACGCGTCCTCGCTCAGGCTGATCGGGCCGTGGTTCGTGTGCCAGTCGTGGAGCGTTATTTGGGCAGGCTGGCAGCCGACCATTACGCCGAACCGGTTCGGTGGCGGGCAGTCCAGCGCAGCCGATCTGCCGGGGTAGGTCAGGGTGAAGCGCGCTCCACTCGATGGGGGCTGGATCCCGGTCGAAAACGCGTGTACCCGAATCTGGAACGAGCTTGGCACGTTCACCACCGTGACAGCGCAGGATGATGGCTGGCATGCTGGGCTGGTGAGATCGACTGGGCCGATACCGCTGATCGGCGTCCAGCCAGGGGGCGGAGCTGGCTCGCCGATGATGACCGAGCGCGGTCGCTCGGGGAAGGTCAAGCTACCGCAATCGGTGGTCGCGTTCGGCCCAGCGGGACAAAGAACAGTTTGCGTGACCCCATCGACGATGACATCGAGCATGGCCGGCCAGGCGAACGTCATGCCCATGAACGGTACCTGGCGGTAAAGCTTGCGGAGATGAAGCGTAAAGGGGAAGGGACGAGCCAGGTTGTCGACCAGCAGCTGGCAGATGATCCGCGGACCGGTAGCGGCTTGCTCGAGGTGACAGGCGGGAGGTTGCGCGAGGTCACTGCAGCTGCCGGGGAGACAGCCGAGCCAGGCGGCGATGGGGCTGGGCCCGCCGAAGCCGCTCCCCGGTATCCAGCCATCCGGAGGGTTTGGTTCGGAGATGGTTAGCCACGTCTGGTCGAGCGGTAAGTCAGGGTAGGTATCGAGCAGGTGCGTCCCGCACTCCTCACGTGCGTGCAAGCCGGGACAGTTGAAGGTCAACGTGCGCAGCGGTTGGCCGGAGGAGTCGGGGACGTCGACCGTGACGGTCGTCGCGGAGCCTGGAGTGCCCGATCGAGCCAACGCGTGATAACCATGAGGTAGACGGGATACTGGCTCGGTTCGTCGCTGGGGCGATCGCTCACCTGTATCGTCAAGTGGTTCCCGCCGGAGAGGACCCATCCTGGTCCCTCGATGAGGGGGTGTTCGCGGTCTTGGTGAACGACCGTGCTGGAGTCCCACGAGCCGGTTCCGGCGAAGGTCTGCCAGCGGGACGGGATCAGATCTTCTTGGAGGGTGATTGGTCCGCGAGTGTCGAGCCAGTCGATCAAGGTGATCGGCGACGGCGTGCAATCGACGAGCGATTGGCCGGGAGGCGGTGGCGGGCAGTTGATGGTCAAGGAGCCCTGGGGTGCAGAGAGTGTCAGTGTTGCACTCATGGGCGGTCGAGCGCCGGTGCTGGACAACCAGAGCTTCTTCTGGATCGTCACGTGCAGGTCACGGGCTCGATTGACGACCGTGTGTTGGCAGGAGGGCCAGCACGTCGCGCTTGACAGATCGCCGAGGCCAGCGATCGGTGTCCACCCGGGCGGCGAGTTTGGCTCAGTGATTCCCAAGGTGGTCGGTGAACTGGGCAGGGGGAGCGGTTGACAGCGAACCGGCGACTGCCCGGTGGGACAAGCGACGGGGTAGTCGATCCCATCGGCACTGACGACGAGCGTCGTGGACGGTCCGGCGGTGTCGAGACCCAGGACGTCCAGCCAGCGCTTGGTCAACGTCAGGAGTGCCGCGGGGCGGAACTCGTTATCGATCGTCAGGAGGCAGGTGCGCCGAGCCGGTGAGACAGTCGTATCGTCGGTGCAGAAGAAGTCGCTTCGGTCGCTCCCCACCGTGAAGGGGCTTCCCAGGTTGATCGGCTGCCAATGGAGGGGCGGAGACTCGTGGACGGTCAGCTGGTCGGCGACCCGCAGCTGGCCGCGCACGACACCACAGGTTACCAGCTGGCCAGGCGGGGCGGGCGGGCAGGTGAGGCGCCAGGTGGCACCGGTTGTCTGGTTGGTGATGGTCACGTGCGCCTCGTGCGGCGGCAGCTGACTCATCGTCAACGGATCGCGCCACACCTTGCGGACCACCAGCTGGAATCCAGCTGCCCAAGGCGCTTTCCGGATGCTGTGGGAGAGGACTATGCGATCGCCCGGTCAAGAGACACACGTATGGGAGGGAATCTGGCGGACCGACTCGTCTCGACGCAGTGGGCGGCCGACCGGCGGTGAGCCAGGCGCGGGCGACGAATGGGCTGGGTCGGCCTTCCGGACGGGAAGCCGTACCGAGTCGACTCCGGCTGCCGATTTGCGCTGCGGGCACGTCATCGTTGCGCAGTGAGCGTACTGGTCCGAACTGAGTACGGAGCGAGGGCGACGACGTTCTGCCTGCTCGGCGCGCAGAAGCGTTCTGGCAGGCGAGTTCCTGGCCGTGGTCCTGGCGCGTTCGTGATCGCCCGGTGCGGTGGAGCAGCCGGGCGGTGACTGACCTGTCTTGGGAGGCGCTAGCGAGGAGGACCGCCAGGCGGGTGAGCGAGACAGCCGACCGACGCGAGCGCACGCGCCATTATGGTGCCACCAGGTCGCGGCTGCTCGCCCGTGATGACGAGGGATCGGGAGCGGACGAGCACGCTTGCGTAACCGATGGCAGGGTGTCGCGAGCGAGGCGGACCTCCGGTCTCCCGAGCGCCGTGTGCGAGCCGGGGAACGCTGCCGACTGCTCCGACGACAGGAGCGGAGAAGAGCAGCGTACGAGCCGGCACTGCGGCGAGCGAGCAGCTTACCTGCTGACAGCACCGGTCGTCGTTCGGGCTCATGCTCTCCCTGAGACAGGTTCCGGTCTCCCGCACGCCATACCCTGCGCGTAATCGCAGTCCCAGTGGCGGAGCTGCTCGAGCAGGTGAGCGTGCTCGACTCCTTCCGCCACGACGGGGATGCCACGATGATGGCAGGACTCGATGACCGATGCCAGAACGACTTGAAAAGGCTCGTGCGTGGCTGCCAGGACGACTGACTGGTCGACTTTCAGGAGGTCGAGGGGGAGTTCGGCCAAGGAGAGCAGGCTTTGCGGCCCGCTGCCGAAGTCATCGAGCGCGACAGCGAACCCACGCATCCGGAGGTCTTCGAGGAGCCGCGCGAGCAAACGCAGATCGGCTAGGGCCTGCTCGTCGGTGATCTCGAGTGTGACGCGACCAGCGAGATCCCCGTGCACAGCGGCTAACTGGCGAGCGAAAAGCTCCGAGCGCGTGAGGAGCGTAGGAGGCAGGTTGACGTGGACCACGACACCGCGCTCCGCGACGACGCGGGCGCTGTCTAGCGCCGCCGAAAGGAGCTGTTGGTGCCGGTCGAGCTGTTCAACGGTCGACAAGAACAGACGGGGTCGGAGCAAGCGCTGACCGGCGCGGAGTCGTGCCAGGAGTTCCACCCGAGGTGCAAGGGAGTCCCGCAAGGGAACGATCGGTTGGGCGACGAACGCGAACTGACCAGCGATGACCGCTGACGCGATCTCCGTAGGCGAGGGAGGATTTGGCCACGCCTCGCTCGGATCGAGCACCGTGACCGTCTCCTCGGTGCTGAGTGCGATGTCGCGCAGACGGTGGAGCAGGTCCGCAAAGGCTGCAGCGGTGGATGGGAGAGGATCCAGTCCGACGAGCGCGAAGTCCACGCGCGTACCGAACGGCCAGGCCGAGAGGAATGGGTACGAGCGGTGGACGCGACGGGCAGCGTCCTCGAGTGCGGAAGCCACCGTGTCTTCCGGTCGTGCTGAGGTGACGATGAGCAGGGCCTGTGGACTGATCCACGACAGGTGATCCGGCTCGAGTGCATCCTGGATAGTCTTGGTGAGGGAGGCGCGGATGGCCGCGACTGCTGTCTCCTGATGCGATCCCTGAGTGAGGAGCGGGAACCGGAGGACGCCGATGCTGAGGAGAATCGGTCGGCGGCGTGCAAGACAGTGGAGGAGCCGAACGAGTGCTTGCAGGGGAGACTCCAACGCGGGTGACTCGGGTGGGGAAGCCAGGAACGGGCACGGCGGTGGTAAGACGTGACGGAGAAGTTCTGGGAAGAGATGGAGGAGCACGATTGACGGATCCGGTTGCCCAGGGAGGGGGATGCGGACAGCCCGAGCTGCGAAGCGTTGGAGCTGGCAGTTGACGACGAGCGCGAGTGGAACGTCCTCCACTGCTGAGTCTTCTGCCAGTTGCCGCCGCAGGCTGTCCCAGTTCGGGAAGGCAGGCAGGAGGTCATCGAGTGGACGAGCAGCGACGTCGGTCCGGCTGACCAACTGGAGGAATGCCGGGTTCGCAGCGAGGATTCGCCACTGGCCATCGAGAAGACACGATGGGATCGGCGCCGTGCGCCAGACCTCATCGACCAGCATGGAGAGGGGGACGTTGTCCAGCGCGGCTTCGAGCACCGCGCGGAGTTCGGTGAGTCGCTCGAGGTCCGCTGTTCTCCCGATCGGGGCTGGGAGGTCGCACCACAGGATCCCGGCTGGCTCGCTATCGTTCCAGCGGAGCGGTAGTGCGACTCCCGGGGAGCGGAAGAGCGGTGGAAGCCGATTCGCGTCGTCGCCGAGCTCGTCGAGCGGCAGCACGGCGACCTCCGGTGTCGGGCAGAGCGCTGTGGCCGCCTCACCGGAGAGTTGGAGCGGGATGCGGGTGCCCAGTTCGTTGCGGGCTGCGACGAGGACGTAAGTGCCCGTGGAGGGGTCGCGCAGCCACAGTGCGACGGCCGAGACCGGTAAGCCAGCCAACGCCTGTGCTAGGCTCTCGGGAGCGATCAGCCGACTCGGCGTGTTTTCCACCATCCTGGTAACGCCTTCCACGAGGAGAGACTCGCCGAGGATAGTCTATCGGAGTGGCGGACAACAGGCAAGCGTGTTGACAGGTAAGGAGAAGCTGTTCCGAGGTGATCGCCGACTCTCGAGACGCCGGTCACCGCACACTTGTCCAAGAGTTGCAAAGCTTCTCAAATCTTTCGGGCAATGATTGGTAAGAAGTGGCCTGCTCGCCGTGTTATCGAGAGAGAGACAACACGGAGAGACGGTCTGGTATGCCATTTCGGCAAGATCCGCACCGTTTTCGTGTATGCCGGTTACCGATCTGTCCGACGGTACGATGTGGTGCGAGGGTTTCAGCTGGAACAGGCAACCGGAGCGCTGCCGGTCCGCCCTCATCGCCGGATCGGTCGCCGCGACAGGATCAGGGTGCAGGCCACCTAGTGTCGTGCATGCTCGGCTGGGGGCCGGGGCAGGCGGTGCACGGTCAGGATTGGTGGCTGGCGCGATCGGCTGCGCGATGTCGGTCGAGCGCGACGGCTGGAGCCCGATCGTTCGCTCGGAGCGAGCGATGCCGGATCGCCAACAGCACGGTCGGGAACAGGAACGGACGAGGGGGCGCTGTCACAGCGCCCCCTCGTCCCGCAGCTCGCCGTCATCACCGTCGCTGACGGAGGCGGCTGGGTCGGAGAGCGAGACCGGCAGCGACTGCCAAAGAAGCCGCGAGGAGAGCGATCCACCAGGCGGGAGACCACTGGCGTCCGGTCCGGGGCAAAACTTGTGGGACCGACTGGTTCGACGCGCGGGTGTCGGTCAGGCGCTCCTGCCCAGTCGTCTGGTCCGCGTACTCCAGGTTCTGCGCGGCCGGGTCGTGGGCCTGCGTTCCGTCACTGCTCGTGCCACCACCTCTACCGCTGCTGCTGCCGCCTCCTCCGCCCCTACCGCTGCTGCTCCCGCTGCCCCCACCACCGCCGCTGCCGCCGCTGGCCCCACCGCTGCTGCCGCCTCCTCCGCCGCTCGCGTTCAGCGTGTTGGTCAGGTCGATCGTGCAAATCGGCGGTCCTTCAGGGTCCTTGGGTGACAATCGACACGCTGGAGGCAATTCGCCGCAGGCGAAGCCGTCGCAGCCGAGGAGCTCGAACAAGCCTAGAAAATCGTAGGACCCGAAGGCACCGCCAGGCGTCCAGCCGGGTGGCCCACCAACTTCGGTTATGGACATGACGAAGTCGGCGAGATCGTTGTCCGCGAGCGGACGCGGAAAATTCATCTGGAAGCAAACCTCGCTCGGTGCCGAACCGGGGCAGGGGAAGGTACGGGTCTGGTGGAGCCAGTGGCCCTCCGGCCAGAAGGTGACCTGGATCGTGGCACCGCTGGTCGGCCGCGACGGGCCGATCCAGGCTTTGCGGAACTCGAGCACGAAAAACTCATTTGCTGCTGCTGGTGGTTGCGGGTCGCGGGTGTTCAGGTTGACCGTCCGGATATAGAGGGCGTTACCGCAAAGGATCCAGCGGTCGTCGGGACCGAAATTATAGTAGCAATAGCCCCCCGCTCCTGGCGGCTCGCTGCCGTCCCAGGAACCGAGGCCGTACTCCTCGACCGCGACCCAGTCAGCGGGGAGGGTCACTTCGTTCAAGGTGATCCACCGATCGGCTGGAGCGAGGTCGATCCAGTCTTCGAGGACCAACGGGTAGGGTAAACATTCTTCGCCGGGAGCGTTCGCTGGGCAGGTAAGGGTGAAGGTCCCCATGCCGGTCTCGAGCGTGTAGGTCGCGCCGGTGGTCGGCGGTTCTGGACCATACCAGAATTTTTGGAGATAAATCGCGAGGTCCTCGAGCTGCAGGATGATCGGGATCTGGCACGGGTTACCACATGCCGCGAGGTCGCTGGCATCGTAGAACCCTGGCCCGCTGATGACTCTCCAGCTATCGGTGAGCAAGCCGGGCGGATCGATCGTGACCGTGCGGGGAAGGCCGGAAAACGGGCCGATCCAACCGCACCACCCAGGAGCAGGCCCATAGTTGCACCATGTGGTGACGGTCGTCGGCGACACCCCGTCGTCGATCGTCACCTGGACCGGATATCGACCGCCACTAGGGGCGTCGGACGATGGAGCGATCCAAGAAGGGTTACCGAAGACGTCACGCGGCTCGAGGTAGAGGAGCAGGTCCCACCTGCTGAGGGGTCCCGGTGGCGTGTCGCGCGAGCCCTTGGGCGAACCGTTCGGGTCGGACTGGTCCTTGCACTCGGTGCCCTTGCAGTCCGGGCCTATATCGGTCTCGTGCTTCTCGGCCTTTTTCTCTGGGGGTGGAAAGCCGGGGCCGACTCCCTCCTCTGCCGCGGTCGGCAGGAGCGGCACGAAGGCAGCCAGCACGAGTGCCGCGATGATCGACAGGTGAGCGAGCGAAGACTACCGCCTGGACCGCTGCATGAGAAACCTCCTCGTCAGGCAGCTATACCCTTTTTTAGTATGCAGGTAGGGTCGTCGCTTGTCAAGGGCTCAGTCGGTGCGCGTGGTCGGGAAACGCTCGTCATCGTCCGGACCGACTGCTTCGGGGGAGTGCCACCCTGCTGGCGGTAGAATCGAGGTGGAGGCGAGGTCTGCGCGCGGGAAGGAGTGCCGCGATGGTAAGCCGCAGGTCGTGGAGCAAGCGCCTAGCGTGGGCGAATGCCGTGGCGATGGGACTGGTGCTCCTTTTGGGGGCAACGGTCACCGCGACCGGATCGGGTTTCGGCTGTGGGGAGTCGTGGCCGCTCTGCCATGGCCGGTTGCTTCCGCCGCTCACGGCGGAGGGGATCATCGAGTACAGTCACCGGCTGGCCACGCTGGTGAGTGGGCTGGTTCTGGTGGCGTTGCTCGCGCTGACGATCGTGGAGCGGCGAGAACTCTTCGCCCAGTGGGAAACGCGGATCGTCGCGGGGCTGCTGGTCGGGACGCTGCTCCTGCAATCGGCGCTCGGGGCAGCGGCAGTGCTGGCGCCGCGGCATCCGCTGGTCATGGCGGTGCACTTCGGTGTCTCGCTCACTGTCTTCGCCAGCGCGCTCCTCTTGGCGCTCGTCCTGACGCGGGGCGAGTCGTTGCGGGCACGCCGCCGATTCCACGTGCCGGCTGGGGTTGTCCGGGCCACCTGGGGACTCCTGATCGGG
>Ga0308421_1000739_pt1 | contig 18861 bp, 11 predicted proteins | sample HotsprSampleMS60_FD_203673 | JGI IMG/M metagenome (GOLD analysis project Ga0308421, IMG submission 203673) | Hot spring phototrophic mat microbial communities from Mushroom Spring, Yellowstone National Park, Wyoming, United States - 20090730_MS60 ...
GGGGCCTGGAACGCATCCGGCTTCACTGGGGGCAGACGAAAGAGTAGCCGCATCTCTCCTCCTCCCGCAAGAACGGATTGCCTCCAACATTATACCCCAATTTTACCAACAGGTGAACAATCACGATAAAATATCATCCTTGACTTTCCTGCAAAAACTCACCGCAGAGACGCCGAGAGCGCAGAGTTTTACATCAGTATAATCTCTGCGTACTCTGCGTCTCGGCGGTGAAATGACCTTTTTGCAGGAGACTCATCCTTCGTATCCTTTGTGCGGCCTTCGTGTCCTTCGTGGTTTTTATGAAACGGTGCTTGGGTAGGTAGTTACCTTGCATCCTGCATCCTGCATCCTACTCCCTTTTCACCACCCGCGCGCCCAGTTTCTCCACCGCCGCCTGTACCAGTCCGTCATCGGCGGGGGGTGAGGGCGAAGGGGACGGGGGGGCAGGCGGGGAGGTCCGAGGCTGAGGAGTCGGGGCACGGGCCGGGGTCGGGCGCGCCGGGGACTTTCCGCCAGAGCCCGCCAGCAGTACGCAACGCACCCGTACCGGTCGGCCCAGCAGTTGGGTCAGCGCGTCCTCCACCGCGCGCCGGTTGGCCTCCTCGTCCACCTTGTCCCGGTGAAAGGGGTAGGCAAAGCCAATCAGCAGCGCCCCTCCTTCCACACTGATCGGCTTTCCGGAACGCATCAGCGCTTCCAGGGAGTGGTTGACGGAGCGCAGGATGCGTAGCAGGTCGTTCCACCGCTGGCCCACCTCCTCCAGCGAGAATGGTGCAGGTTCCGGCGAGGGCGGTTCCTGGACTGGCGGGGATGCGGGGGTCGGGGTGGCGCCCGGGGACGGGCGGGCTGGAGGGGCGGCGGGTCGCCCCGTAGCCCGGGCCGGGGATGGGGCCGGAGGGGGTGTCGGTTCGCGGCGAGGCGACGGCCCCTGCGGGCCTGCGCTGGCGGGACTGGTCTCCTCCTCCGGCAGGGCCGCTTCCACAAAGGCCAGTTCCAGCGGGAGTTGCGGCTGCCAGGCCGCGCGCGCGTCCGACGCCGCCTGCCCGAAGAGGCGGACGGCGTGGGCCAACTGCCGGGGAGAGAAACGCGCGGCCTGGCTCTGGACCGTTGGGCGAAGACTATCAGGGATGTAGAGGGGGACGGGAGCACCCAGGCGGATCAGCATCAGGGCCCGCAGGTGGTCGGTCATCTGGCGGGCGAACTGCCGGGGGTCGGCGCCCCGGTCGGCGGCCTCGTTGATGACGGCCAGCCCCCGGGCCACGTCCCGCGCCGCCAGCGCGTCGGTGAGGGCCAGGATGGCGCCCTCGTCGCCGGTACCGAGGGCCGTCCGTACCGCCTCCACGGTGACCACCCGGTCGGTGTAGGCCGCCAGTTGGTCCAGCAGACTCTCCGCGTCCCGCATGCTGCCGGTGGCGTGGCGGGCGATCAGGTTCAAGGCGTCCTCATCGGCCTGGATACCTTCCCGATCGGCGACTCGCCGGAGCCGGGCCACAATGTCCGCCAGCGGGACCCGCCGGAAGTCCAGCCGCTGGCAGCGGGAGAGGACCGTCGCCGGGATGCGGTGGGGTTCGGTGGTCGCCAGGATGAAAATGGCGTGGGATGGCGGCTCCTCCAGGGTCTTGAGCAGCGCGTTGAAAGCGGCGGTGGAGAGCATATGGACTTCGTCAATGATATACACCTTGTACCGGGCCTCGGCGGGGCGGTATCCCACGCGCTCCCGCAGTTCCCGCACGTCCTCCACGCTGGTATTGGAGGCGGCGTCAATCTCTATCAGGTCCATCAACCGCCCCTCGTTGATCGCCCGGCAGATGGCACACTGGTTGCACGGACGATGGGCCGGTTCCGGGTCCAGGCAGTTGACGGCCTTCGCCAGAAGGCGCGCGGTGGTGGTTTTACCGGTGCCGCGCGGGCCGGCGAAGAGATAGGCGTGGTGGATGCGGCCGGAGAGGATGGCATTGCGCAGGGTCCGTACGACGTGCTCCTGCCCGACGACCTCGTCAAAGGTTTGGGGACGCCATTTGCGGTACAGTGCCTGAGCCATAGGATCACCGGTTTGGCGGGCCGGCCCATCTCCTGCGGTCCGCCGGTCGGGTTCTACGGTACGCCGCCGAAGAAGAGGCGGATCATCATCAGCACCACGCTGATCACCAGAGGGAAGAGCAGGCCCATCGTCCAGTAGAAATGGCTGCGCACTTCCGCCCGCAGGGCTTTCTGTCCCTCTGACAAATCGGCAATCCGCCGCTCTACTTCCGCGAAACGGTGGTCTATTTCTGCCCGCATCTCTGCAAAGCGGCGGTCCACTTCGGCAAAGCGGCGGTCCACTTCGGTGAAGCGCCGCTCCATCTCTGCCCGCAGGGACTGATAGGCCTGGGCCATCTCCGCCCGCAGGGACTGCTGGCCCTCCGCCATCTCTGCCCGCAGGGACTGGTAGGCCTGGGCCATCTCCGCCCGCAGGGACTGCTGGCCCTCCGCCATCTCTGCCCGCAGGGACTGGTAGGCCTGGGCCATCTCCGCCCGCAGGGACTGCTGGCCCTCCGCCATCTCTGCGAAGCGGCGGTCCACTTCGGTGAAGCGCCGCTCCATCTCTGCCCGCAGGGACTGATAGGCCTGGGCCATCTCCGCCCGCATTTCTGCAAACTGGCGGTCTATCCCGGTGAAGCGGAGGTCCATTTCCCGCATCACGCGGGCGATGTCCTGGCTGTTCCGCTCTATTGCCGCTTCCAGACGGCGGAGTTCGGCCGCCAGCCGCTGATCCCGCTCGTCCAGGAAACGTTCAAAGTAGGGCGGAAATTGAATCTGGACTCGCTCCAGCACCGACTCCTCTATGTCTCCCTGAGCGGTCCGATACCCGGGTCTGGGCTCCCCGACTCTCGGCCCCTCGCTCATCTCTCCTCCTCGTTACGTAGCACAGGATTTATCCTGTCCGACGCAGGATAAATCTCGCGCTCCACCGATGATGCTGCCCGTATCAGAAGGTTACCCCTCGCGTGTCAGCCGAACCAGGACGGCATCCCCTTTGGTGAACATCTGGTACGGCGTATCTTTATACAGCACCGTCAACTCCTCCGGGCCCAAAACCAGGGGAACCCCGCGCGGCGCTCCGACCTCATAAATGATCACCGTACCTTCCAGCGATAACAGGAGGGCATCGTAAGGGTGCGGCTCTATCAGGGGCCACTCGCCCTCCCCTCGCATCACCTGGATGGCTGAGCCCTCTATATAGGTGACCGTGCGGGGCTGGAACGGCACCCGCAGGTTCTCCGCCACCGCGTTCAGGCTGATCCGCTGGGGTGGGCTCTCGCGCGTGCCGTAGAGAAACCGGCGCCCGTTCTTTCGCTCCGGCATCACCGCACATCGGATCAGGAGGACGGTGGACGGGAAGGGGGAACTGGAGCGGTGGGCCAGACCTTTGTGGACGATGGCCATCTCCCCCGGGCGCAGGCGCACCTCTCCCCGTTCTGTCTCCAGTAGGATCACCCCCTGGTGGACCCAGAAGAGTTCGTCCTGATCCAGATGGCGGTGCCAGGCCAGTATCCCCTGGCAGAGATAGAGGCTCACCATCAGGTCGCCGACGAGAGCCATATCTATCATCGCGAAGGGGCGGTCCAGCCGACGGGCTACCTCTTTCAGGTTCAGTTTTTCCAGCGGCATCCGCGTTACTCTTTCCCGCCTCCCTCCGGCGTGACACCCAGGATACCGGCCAAGCCGCGCAGGAACTCCACCGGCACCGGGAAGATGATGGTGGAGTTTTTCTCCGTGGCGATTTCGGTCAGCGTCTGGAGATAGCGGAGTTGAATGGCGGCGGGCACCCGTCCGATGGTCTCAGCGGCCTGGGCCAGAGTCTGGGCGGCCTGGAACTCACCTTCGGCGTGGATGATCTTCGCCCGCTTCTCCCGCTCCGCCTCCGCCTGTCGGGCCATTGCCCGTTGCATCGTCGCCGGGAGTTCCACGTCCTTGATCTCCACGATGCTCACCTTGACGCCCCAGGGCTCGGTCTGCTCGTCAATGATTTGCTGCAACTTGGTGTTGATCCGCTCCCGGTGGGCCAGCAGTTCGTCCAGTTCCGACTGACCGATGACGTTCCGTAGCGTGGTCTGGGCAATCTGCCAAGTGGCCCGTTTGTAGTCCTCCACCTGGACGATGGCGTTGTTTGGCTCCACGACGCGGAAATAGACCACTGCGTTGACCTTGACAGTGACGTTATCCCGGGTGATGCACTCCTGCGCCGGGACGTCCAGCGTCACCACCCGCAGGTCCACCTTGACCATCCGGTCAATGAAGGGGATGATGAAGAACAGACCCGGCCCCTTGGCCCCGACCAGTCGGCCCAGGCGAAAGATGACGCCCCGCTCATATTCCTGGACGATTTTGATGGCGGCGCTGGCGATCGTGACGAGGAAGAGAACAGCGGCGGCAACAATACATCCTACAGTCGTTAGTAAGGTTTCCATGACGCCCTCCTTTTTGGGAATTTATAAGGGGAAACATGATAGAGTCGTTCTCTCTGATTATACCCCAAGAAGGGAGGAGTGCAAATCATATCCCCATAGAGCCAGGGCCTATCAATGCTCTAACGAAGATGCTCGTAGTAAGCCACGAAGCGAAGCGGAGTGGCGTCCAAAAGGCTCGGAACGGCACTCCGCTGGCGCTCCGTGCCTGACTACGAACGAAAAATATTAGAGCGCTGATAAGCCCTGCCATAGAGCATTTGCTCTTTCGGGGAGTCTGTGGTACAACATCGTTCAGTCTAACTAACGCCAATGGAAATCGTCCTTACTGGGCACTTCGTGCCAGGTGTCGGCCTTCGCCGACCTCCATGGTGGTGTCGGCGAAGGCCGACCGTTGGCCTGCAACCCAAGTGGGCTGACTTCAGTCAGCGCCTACGTTCAACCAATGGAAGAAGCGCCTCTTTACCAGCAAGTCGCCGAGGCGATCCGGCAGGAGATTCTGAGCGGGCACCTGTGCCCCGGTGACCGATTGCCCCCGGTACGGGAGATGGCCCGCCGTTGGCATTGCGCCGTCGGTACTATCCAGCGCGCCTACCGGGAACTGGCCCGCCAGGGGCTGGTCGCCGGGCGGCGAGGACAGGGGACGCGCGTCGTCGGTGAACTGAGCACCCCGGCTCCTCTTCGCCGTGCCGCACTGGTGCACCAGGCAGAGGCTTTCCTGCTCCGTGCCGTCTCCGAAGGATACGACCCGGCGGAAGTGGAGCAGGCGGTGCGGCTGGCGCTGGACCGCTGGCGGGCGCTGGTCCGGGAACCCCCGGCGCCGGAGGCGGGCGTCCTTCGCTTCGCCGGAAGCCACGACCTGCTGCTGGCCCGCATCGCGGCCCAGTTTCCCCTTATCGCTCCCGGCCACGCGCTGCGCCTGACCTTCACCGGCAGCCTGGGCGGGCTGATGGCGCTGGCAGAGGGAACGGCCGACCTGGCGGGCTGTCATCTCTGGGATGCCGAAAGCGATACCTACAACCGCCCCTTTGTCCGGCGGCTATTGCCCGGCCGTCGGGTCGCCCTGCTGACGCTGGCCCACCGGCGGGTGGGGCTGATCGTACCCCCGGGGAACCCCCTGGGCCTGCGAGGGCTGGCCGACCTGGCCCGCCCGGACCTGCGCTTCGTCGGCCGACCGCGCGGGACCGGCACCCGGGTCTGGCTGGATGCCCGGATGCGGCGGTTGGGGCTGGAGGGGCCGGCCGGCCGGGTGGCGGAGGTGGCCACCCATTCGGAACTGGCACAGGCGCTGGCGGAAGGCCGTGCCGATGCCGGACTGGGGATTGAGGCCGCTGCCCGCATCTACGGCCTGGATTTTATCCCCCTCACCCGCGAGCGGTACGACCTGGTCATCCCGGCGGAAATCTGGGAGTCGCCGCCGGTGGTGGCCCTGGTGGGCTGGCTGACCCCGGACGCCGCGGGCGCACTGGCCGCCGACCTGGGTGGCTATGAGACCGAAGCGACAGGGAGAGTGGAATGGGTGGAGGGATAGAGAACCACAAAGGACCCAAAGGAACACAAAGGTTTCCAATTTCGCGCCTTTCGCGTCTTTCGCGCCTTTCGCGTCTTTCGTGCCCATGAATCGGACGCTGGCACAATGTTTGACCGATGTGGATGCCGTGCGGCTGGAGGTGATTGCCCGCCGCTGGGGGCTGGAATACCTGCCTGACCGCCGGATAGAGGCCGTTGCCGCCATGGAGGCGCAGATGGGAGACCCCCAGCGGGTGGAAGAGATATGGGCGTCCCTTTCCCCCCAGGAGCGGGCCGCTCTGGAGTTTCTCCACGCCGTCGGCGGGGCGGTGGCCTGGCCCACCTTCGTCCGCCGCTGGGGGATGGTGCGGGATATGGGCCCGGGCCGGCTCCGGCAGGAGCGGCCCTGGGAGTCTCCGGCCTCGGTGGCGGAGTCCCTCTGGTACCGGGGGCTGGTGTACCGGACCGTCGTGGAAGGCCCTACCGGCCTCTACGAAGTGGCCCTGATCCCGGACTCTCTGCGGGCCCTCCTGCCGCTCTCCTCCATCCTCCTTTTCCGTCTGACGCCGAGTCCCCCGCCGACCTCCCCCGTCCCCCCCACCGACGCGCTCCTGGATGACCTCTGCACCGTCCTGGCCTACTTCCAGGTCCATCCAGTCCGCGCCGCCGCGGGGGGAAAGTGGCCGTCCTCTGCCGAGGCGGACCTGGCGCGCTACCTGTGCGACCCCGACCCGGAGCGGTGGGCCTTCCTGCGCCACCTGATCCAGTGCCTGGGCTGGCTGCGGGTGGACCGGGCCGGGCACCTCCGCCCCTCTCCGGAACCGGTGACCGACTGGCTGCAGGCCCCTCCGGCCCGTCAGCGGCTGACGCTGGCCCGGGCCTGGCGGAAGGACCCCACCTGGGACGACCTCCGCCGCGTCCCCACCCTGCGCCCGGAGGAGACCGGCTCCTGGCGCAACGATCCCCTGCTGGCCCGGGAGGCCGTCCTCCGCCACCTGGCGGCCTGCTCCCCCGGGGAGTGGTACCGTCTGGCGGACTTCGTCGCCGCCGTCAAAGAGGCCGACCCCGACTTTCAGCGGCCCGACGGCAACTACGACACCTGGTACATCCGGGACGCGGTCAGCGGGGAGTACCTGCGGGGGTTTGAGAACTGGGACCGGGTAGAGGGGGCGCTGATCCGCTACATCATCACGGGACCGCTGGCCTGGCTGGGGATGGTGGCGGTGACGGACGGGGAAGACGCCTGCTTCTCGTTGACGCCCACCGGCGCGGCGTTTCTGGGAAGGGCGGACCCGCCCGAAGAACCGCCCCCGCCTCCGATGAGCATCCGGCCCGACTTTGTCCTAGAGGTCCCGGCGGGGCAGCGGTACGAGCGCTTCCAGGTGAGCCGGGTGGCGGAGTGGCTCCACATCGGCGACCCCTCCCTCTACCGGTTGACGCCGGCCTCGCTGGAGCGGGCCCGCCAGCAGCGCATTCCGCCCCAGCGGGTGGTGGCGTTTCTGGAGGAGGCGACCGGGGAGCCCGTCCCTCCCGTGCTTCGTCGGGCGCTGGAGCGCTGGGCCCAACGGGGGCCCGAGGCCCGACTGGAGTCCGCCATTCTCCTGCGGGTTCAGGACGAGGCCCTGTTGAGGGAACTGGCCGCCGCGCCGGCCACCCGCCGCTACATCCGGGAAATCGTCGCCCCGACCGTTGCCCTGGTCTCCCCGGAGGACGCGCCCAAACTGGCGCAGGCGCTGGTGGAACGGGGCATCCTCCCAGACCTCCCCGGAGAGGATCGGAGAATCAGAGAATCGGAGAATCAGAGAATCAGAGAATCAGAGAAGAGTCTTCGCTGATTCTCCGATTCTTTTGATTCATCTGAGTTGACGTTCCACCTCCGCCAGCCGCGCGTCCAGTCTTTCCAGCAGTCCCTCAATCCCCAGTTCCTCCAGGTCTATCCGTACCGGGACCTGCAGGTTCACTGCCAGCGATGTCTCCACCGACAAGGTCCGGCTGATGGGGATCACCACCTCCACGTGGATAGGCACATTGGCCCGGATGGGTATGCTAATCCGCCGTTCCCCCAAGAGGGGGATGTTCAGGGGGACCTCTACATCGGTGGAAATGGGCAGGGTGGTGTGGATGGGGACCTCAAACTTCTCCCGGATGGGAATCTGGGCACTGATGGGGAAGGTCTCCTGGATGCGGATGGGGACCTCCACCGTCTGACCGGGGAAGGTGGCGAGGGCGGCGCGGGTCTGGGTGACCGCTTCCAGCGTCCCCCTGCGCAGCAGAGATGCCTGGTAGTAGGCCAGCCCGCCGAGGGCCAGGGCCGCCAGCGAGATCAGCAAACTGAGGGCAGAGAGCAATGGGCCGGCAGCGCGTCTCATAGGGTCTCTCCTGTGTGAGCCTTTAGCCGTCAGGGTTTAGTCGTCAGCCGTCAGTGGTTAGCCGTCAGCCGTCAGCCGTCAGTGGTCAGTGGTCTGTTGTCTGTCGTCATCATCAGGGGAATCTGCACGCCCCGGGGGCCGGTCGCCGGGTCCAGCCCCAGCATCACCGCGAAGGTGCGGCGGTCCACCCCCTCGGCGATGAGGCGGCGCAGGTGGCGGAATTTGACGAACTGCCAGCCGCCCCCCCAGGCGGCGCGGGCCAGGCGCGGGTCGCGCCGGAGTTTCTCCGCCAGCAGTTCCGCCCGCCCGCCGGGGAGGATCCGGCAGGGACGCCCCCCGCGCGGTACAGGAGGACCGGTCACCACGTCGCCCAGCACGGCGGTGGCGGAGAAGCGGAAGAGATAGACGTCCCGCCCTCGCTCCCGCCAGCGCAGGTCCCAGCCGCGCCCCCGGGCCGGACGGTAGCGGAGACGTCGGCCCAGCGCCTCCAGGTCCCGCCGCAACGCCTCTATCTCCTCCACTCGCCGGATCGGGTCATCCTCCTCCCGCAGATGCCAGATTCCCCCTTCCTCCACACCGTAGGACTGAAGGCAAAAAAGGACCAGCGACGGTTCTGGAGTCAGGGGGCCGCTCAGGGCGCGGTAGACGGCCAGCAGGAGGTCATCCGTCGTCCGGGGACCCTCCGCCAGCAGCGACCGTACCATTTCCTCCACCCGGTCGGCCAGGGGAGAGGGCAGGTCTTCAGCGTCCAGCTCAGGAAACCAGAAGAGGTCCGTCTCCAGCGCCTCCAGGTCCAGACCCTCCCACCCGCGCCGCACCGCCTGGGCAACCTCGCCGAAGGGACCGTTCCACCCGCGTCGGGCCAGTTCGGTGTGAACGGCGGCCAGGAGGAGGAACCGGGGGGTCGGTTCGGCGCGCGCCCGCAGGGTCTCCATGATGGTTCCGGCGACCGCGTCGGGGGCGGCGGCATTGGGGGTGGCGGCATTGGGAGCGGCCGCCAGGGCCGCCCCTACAACCGTCGGGACATCCCCTGCGGATGCCCTCCTTGCGGGTGCCCCGGCGCGGCCCTTCCACCGCCAGACCAGGCGGCATCCGACCTCGGTACTGGCCCCCCAGCCCGCCAGTTCGTACCCGGCGGCGGAGGCGGCCTGGCAGGCCGAGGCGACCAGGTTCTCCTCCGATTCCGCAAAGAGGAGGACCAGATAGCCATCGGGGGCCAGCAGCGGACCGACGGCCGCCAGGGCCGACCGGAGGGCCTCCTGGTGCCAGTCCCATTCCAGCCGACGGCGGCCCAGGAGGGGGCGCATGGCCTGGGAGGCTGGGGATTCCCAAAGCCAGCCGGCCCAGAGGGCGGAGAGGGCCCAGAAGACCCCGTCCGGACGGGGCGGGTCGGCCAGGATGAGGGAGACACTGCCGGGAGGCAACTGGCGGGCCACATCCCGGGCCGGCAGCGGGAGCAGGGTGTAGGCCGGAGTGGGGTCCGCCAGCAGGTCCTTCAGGCCGGGCGCCCGTCGGACGATTTCCGGGGCCCAGCCCGGAACTCGCGCGACGGCCTCCTCCAGCAGGTACCAGACGTTGCGCTCCAGGAAGCGGGCGGGCGGGCGCAGGAGACGGGGGCGGGGCCGCTCCTCTCCGTGGGGATCCAGACTGCTGGCGCGGTCCATTGTTTCCAGAAGGGCCCCCTGCAGCGCCGCGCGGACCGGTCGCTCCAGTTCCAGCCCCTCCAGGCGCACCAGAATGTCCACCAGGGCCGAGAGGTTGCGGGGGGTGTAGAGGTCCACCAGTTCCCCCGCGCGGGCCCGTTGGGGATGCCCGAGGGGCGCGACCCGGTCCAGGGCGAAGTAGTAGGCAAAGCCGCGCCGGTCCAGGCGGCGCGCGGCCATAATGTCTGCCTCGTCGGTGGGGCCCTCCTGGGTCCGCCTGCAACGGGAACAGCGGACCGCTTTGGCGTAGGGGTAGCGAGCCTCCCGATCCCAGGCGAACCACTCCGCCGTCCCCTCGCTCCCGCAGATGGGACAACGGCTACCGTAGAGAGAAAGGATATGGCGATGGAGGGGGATGGAGCGGCGGATAGGGGTCTCTTTGGGGGCATCGGCCAGGCGGGTAAAGGCGGCCCGCAGCGGTGGGGCGCCTTCCAGCCCCAGCCCGGCGATCAGCAGACCGATGGGGTTGGCGTTGGCCCCGACAGCCCGACGTCCGGCCCGAACGGCCTCCCTCAGGAAGGTCGGCCCCTGGCAGAAGAGGTCCAGCACCAGCGCGCCGGGTGGCGTCCACTGCCGGATGCAGGCCTCCGCCGCGCCGACGGGGACCGGGGGGCGGTAGCGGGCCAGCGGCCCTTCCGTCACCTCCGGACGACCGGGGACAAACCAGACATCCTCTCCCATCTCCGCTCCCAGGGCCAGAAAACCGTATGCAGACCCGCCGGGTATTAGTATACCACCGGTCTCCGGGGGAGCAAGAGGGGGTGTGCCTGGGTAATGTAGGACAACTGTTCGCAGTTGTCCTGCAAAGCGGCCCGGCCCGATTATCTCATGGCGTAACTATTCAGGGGCTGACTGAAGTCACCCCTCCTGGGCCGCAGGCCTTTGGTCGCCCTTCGCCGACCCTCTCTTGGGGATGCCCGTAGACGGGTGTCGGCGAAGGCCGACACCCGGCACGAAGTGCCCAGGGAGGACGATTTCAATCGGCTGATAGTTACCTCATGGCATCAGTACCCCCTTCCGGCTCAATGGGCGCACGTCCATCTGCCGGTGCCCCCGGCAAATCTCCGGGAGAATGGGCGTCAGAAGGGGCGAGGTAGACATGCCCCCAGGGGGCCGGGCCTGTTCCAATGCCTCCCGCACCTCCTGAACCAGCAGGCGGAAGGAGGGAAAATCTCCCCATTCTCTGGGGCGCGGCAGGGGGATCGGAATTTCCGCGGCCAGGGTCGCCGGGCGGGAGGAAAGGACCAGGACCCGGTCGGCCAGGAAGACTGCTTCGGAGACGGAATGGGTGACCATCACCACCGTGGTCCGGCGTTCCTCCCACAGGCGGGCCAATTCCCGGGCCAGTTCCTCCCGGGTCAGCGCGTCCAGCGACCCGAAGGGTTCATCCAGCAGCAGTAGGGACGGATCGTGGGCCAGGGCGCGGGCCAGAGCCACGCGCTGGGCCATCCCACCAGAGAGGTGGACCGGGTAGGCGTCCTCAAACCCCTCCAGCCCCACCCATCGCAGGAGCGCCCGGGCTTTTTCCAGAGCCTCTTTTCGGGAATGTCCATTCGTCTCCAGCGGCAGCGCCACGTTCTTCAGCGCGGTGCGCCAGGGAAGCAACGCCGGCTTCTGAAACATCAGGCCGACCTGACGGACGGGCCGCGTCACCGCCTGGCCGTTCAGCAGGATGCGCCCGGCGACGGGGCGAATCAGGCCCGCGATGAGCCGCAGAAGGGTCGTCTTGCCGCAGCCGGAGGGCCCAACAATGCACAAGAATTCACCTTCCGCCGCCTGGAAGGAGAGGTCCTGCAAGACCTCCATCCACCCCCCCGGACGGCGGTAGGCCATACAGAGATGTTCTACCAGCAGAATGGGAGTTCTCATAGAAGTCTCCTGGTAACTGTTCAGTCTCACCCCTCCCCCAGCGGCTTCGCCGCTACCCCCTCTCCTCTCCTGAACTTCGTTCAGGAGAGGGGAGGGGGTGCCGCCACAGGCGGCGGGGGTGGGGTGAGGAAGCCTGAATAGTGATGTGCGCATCAATGAGAGACCGGGTCGGCGAAGTTACCCCCCCTTATCGCTGGGGGAGAAACTCATTGGTGAAGGCCTTCTCCACATCCACCGGTCCAGAGAGGAGACCGGCCTCCTGCATTGCCTGGGCCGTTGCCTGCCAGGCCGCGGGGTCCGACCAGCCCGGAGGTTCCCCGCGCCAGTAGGGGAGGGTGGCCTCCAGTACGGCCCGCTGGACCGCCTCATTCTGGTCCAACCCCTCCACGTATTTCCGGCAGACCTCAAAGGCCGCGTTAGGGTCGTTCAGGGCGTCCTGAAGCCCCCGCAGGAAAGCCCGGACGAACCGGCGCACTTCCTCCGGACGCTCCCGGATCATCCTCTCGTTTGTGATCAGCCCATTGGAGACCAGCGGGGCGTAGTCCGCCACCGGGATGAGGACCACCCGATGGCCCAACTGGGTCAACTGGACCGGCTCGTTGTTCGCGTAGACGACGGCTGCGTCCACCCGTCCCTCCATCAGGCTGGCGACCTGGGTGTACCCAATGACCTCCAGCGGTATGTCCTCCTCCTTCAGCCCAACGGCGGAGAGGAGCGCGCGCCAGCCGATGTAACTGGCCCCGAAGGTCTCTGGAATCCCCACCCGGCGGCCCTTCAGGTCGGCGGGGGTGCGGATGCCGCTCTCCTCCAGCGCAACCACCGCCACCGGGAAGCGCTGCCACCAACTGGCGACGGTCACGACCGGGATGCCTTGGGACCGGGCCATGATGACCTGATCTCCGCTGGCGATGGCGAAGGGGAGTTCTCCCGCACCGACCAGCCGCACCCCATCGGTCTCCCAACTGTAGTCAAAGGCCAGTTCCATCCCCTCGGCGGCGAAGTACCCTCGCTCTACCGCCACGTACCACGGAGCGAACTGGACATTGGCGATGTACCCCATCGGTAGCCGGATCGTCTCCGTCGGACGGGAGCACGCGACGAGAATGACGAGTAGAAGGATGCTGAGGTAGAGAAGGGAACGAGTTTTCATTGAACCTCCTCACAAATGTGGTGGATGGAATATCCCCGGAGCAGGAATCGCTCCGCCAGGGCCACGATGCTGTAGAGGGACTGAGCCAGCAGGACCAGCATCCCGATGCCCACGAAGACCAGGGGGGTGTCGTAGAGTTGCTGCCCCTGCTTGATCAGGTAACCCAGTCCCCGATTGGATGCGACAAATTCCCCGACGATGGCGCCGATGACCGAAAGCGTGGCGCCGATTTTCAGCCCGCTGAGCAGGATCGGCAGGGCAGCAGGGACCTCCAATAGCCGGAACGTCTGCCAGCGGCTGGCCTCCAGCATCCGCATCAGGTCCCGGAGTTCCGGCTCCACAGACCGGACGCCAGCGACAGTGTTCACCAGAATCGGGAAGAAGACGGTGAGCGCACAGACCAGAATCTTAGAGAGGAGGCCAGTGCCGAACCAGATGACCAGGAGAGGAGCCACTGCGACGACCGGGACCGATTGGGAAGCGACCAGGTAGGGGGAGAGGAGACGCTCGGCAACCGGAGAATGGGCCAGGAGATAGCCCAGGGTCACCGCAATCACCGTGCCCAGGCTGAGCCCCGCCAGAATCTCCCCCAGGGTCACGCCCGTATGGCGCCAGAGGGAGCCGTCGGCTATGAGAACCACCAGCCGCCGGAAAACATCGCCGGGAGAGGGCAGAATGAAGGGCGGATACCCCAAAAGGCGAACCACTCCCTCCCACAGCCCCAAGAAGGCCAGCAGACTGACGCCAATCCACAGGATTCGGGGGATTTGTCTTGCTCTCATTCGGTCTCCTGAACAGTGCAAATAAAAAGCCCCGCAGGCCGATCCCCGCGGGGCAGAGCGCGCGCCGGAAATAAGAAGGCCCCGAAGGGGACCTTCGGGGCCTGCGCGCACAGATTGCCAGAATACCCGACCTCCGGCACCGATAGATCATCGGGCCCGGAGAATCCGGGCGGCAACACACACCTTCTCCCATCCGGACTTTCACCGTCGGCTCCGGAGTGGGCGGCATCGCCGCCTTCACCGGATCGGCCGTCTCCCCTTGTCGGTTCGGGGGACGGTTAGCGGGCTATACCGCCGGTCGGGAATTCCACCCTGCCCCGAAGGTGTCGGCACATCAAATTGTAGCAGAGACTGAAAAGTTGTCAAGTTCCGACCAAATGCCAAATGGACTACGGCCCGCTCCGCAGCACCAGCGGCAGGTAGACCCGGTACGGCAGGGCCGCCGCACCCACCACCGCACGCACCGGCCCATGCAGCGTCTCCCGCATCTGGCTGTCCACGTCCGCCAGCCAGTACCACCAGGCGCCGTCGTAGGGGACGGTGTCCGTGTAGACGTACGTCGCGCCGCCGCCCCGCGCCTCGGAGGGGACGAAGGTCACCGCCTCCGCCCGGGCGAAGTCCGCCACCGGCGCCCGGTACAGCCGGAAGCCGAAGGTGTTGATCTCCACCGCCGTCGCCCACTCCAGCCGGACCTGCGGCCCCACCGTCCCGCCCACCCGGAAATACAGCAGTTCCACCGCCGTCGGGATGTTCACGATGACCTCGTCGTCCCGTGGCTCGTTGGCCGGGTTGTCGTAGACGTCGTAGGGACCCTGCACATAGGCGGTGTTGACCGTCGTCGTGGTGATGTCGTGCACCACGCTGAAGACGGTGGTGATGCGGAACGACTCGCCCGGCGCCAGGTTGCGCCCGAAGCCGTTCGGCGCCGGCCCGGTCAGGTCGTACCAGGTCAGCAGGCCGTCGTCGGCGGGTTCATCCGGCATCGGCTCGGCCCAGGCGAAACTCAGGTAGTACGGGTCGTAGGCGTCCAGCAACGGCAGGACGTCAATGGTGCTGATGCCAACGTTGGTGATGACGATGGTGAAGGTGACGTAGTTCGGGAAGACGTCGTCCAGGTCGGCGGAGACCAGTTGCTTATCCAGCGCGATGGCCGGGTCTGAGATGGCAACGGGCGCGTCGTCGGTGTCGGTGAGGACGCCGCCGGGGTACTCACCACCGACCAGCGCGACGTTCCAGTAGGTGCCGATGATCCCCGGCGTGGCGGTCACGGCGAAGGTGACGGTGATGCTCTCGCCGGGGGCCATCGGGCCCAGGTTCCACCAGACCAGCAGCGGTTCGGCGATGACGTCCGGGTCGGACGGGTCGCCGGAACCGACGACGTAGTAGAAATCGGCGGGCAGGGTATCCGTCAGCACCAGCGGGTCAAAGGTCACCTGCCCGGTGTTGGTGATGCGGATCGTGTAGGTGAAAGGCATATGCCGGACGGCCTGGCCCGGCGCCACGTCTTTGGTCAGTTCCAGACCCGGCACCAGCGGGTTGGTGGGTTCTTCGTCCCCGTTGTTGCCGGGGTTATCGTCGGGCGTGTCGGAGCCGACGACGACCGCGTTGGTGAAGACGTCGGTCGTCGTCACCAGCACCCGCACGGTGACCGTGAGGCGCCGGACCTCACCCACGGCCAGGTCGTCCAGGCTCCAGACCAGCGGGTTGGGGCCGGAGGACTGCGCCGGCTCAGCGGAGACGAAGGCCACCTCGGGCGGCAGGGTGTCGGTCACCACGGCGTTCCGGGCCACTGACGGACCGTTGTTGGTGACGAGGAGGGTGTAGGTGAGCAGGGTGCCCACGATCACCGGGTCGGGGTCATCGCTCTTGGTCACGGCCAGGTCGGCCCGGGTCTGGACGGGCGTGGTGATGTCGTCCGTATCCGTGAGGCCAGAGGTATCGGTAATGGCGACGGCGTTGTAGATGAACGCGCCGGCAGGCACGCCGCTATCCACCCGCACCACCAGCGTCACCACGCCCGAGGCCGGCGGATACTGGTTGCCCAGGGCCCAGGTGACTACGCCGCCCGCGTGGCCGCAGGACAGGCCACCGTAGCAGGCCTGATAGGTTGTGCTCGGCGGCACGGTGTCGCTGATGGTCACCCCGAAGGCCGGCTCGTTCCCGCTCACCGCCCAGGCCAGGGTGTAGGTCAGCAACTCCCCATCCTGCACCGGGCTGGGACTGGCCGTCTTGGTCACGCTCAGGCTGTGGCTGCTCTGGACCGGCGTGGTGACCTCATCCGTGTCCGTCAGACCCGCCGTGTCGGTGATGGCCACCGCATTGTAGATGACCGTTCCGCTCACCAGCGGGCTGGCTACCTGCACCACCAGGGTCACCACGCCCGAGGCCGGCGGATACTGGTCGCCCAGAGCCCAGGTGACCACGCCGCCCGCATAGCCGCAGGACAGGCCACCATAGCAGGCCTGATAGGTCGTGCTCGGCGGCACCGTGTCGCTGATGGTCACGCCGAAGGCCGGCTCGTTCCCGCTCACCGCCCACGCCAGGGTGTAGGTCAGCAAGTCCCCAGCCTGCACTACCGCCGGGTCGGCCGTCTTGGTCACGCTCAGGCTGTGGCTGCTCTCCACTGGCGTAGTAATGTCATCGGTGCCCGTCAGACCCGAGGTGTCGGTGATGGCCACCGCGTTGTAGATGACCGTCCCGCTCACCAGCGGGCTGGCTACCTGAACCACCAGGGTCAGGACGCCGGTGGCCTGGGTGATGCCGCTCCCCGGCGGCAGAAAGTCGCCCAGCGGCCAGAAGACAGTGCTCCCCACCAGGTTGTGCGGCAGCGTCGCCGTCACAAAGGTGGTGTTCTCCGGCACCGTGTCGCTCACCACCACGCCGTAGACCGGCTCGTCGCCGGTAATCGTGTAGGACAGCGTGTAGGTCAGCAGAGCCCCCGCCTGAACCAGGCTGGGTTGGGCCGATTTGACCACTTCCAGCGTGTGCGACGAGGTCACCGTGTCCGTGACCGTGTCCGTCGTCGGCGTGGGCACCTGCGTGCAGGTCACCGCACCGGTGTTGACAATTTGCAGGCCGTTTGTCAGCGGCAGGCTCACCGTGACGGCGTAGGACAGGCTTTCAGCCTGTCCCGGCGCCAGACTGTTGACCACCCACACCAGCACGGGGAGGCCGGAATCATCGCGGCTGTCGCCGCCGGCGATGGAACCCGGCACGTAGGTCGTATGGGCCGGAACCGTATCGGAGACGGTCACCAGCGTCGCGGTCTCGTTGCCGGTGTTGGAGACCACCAGGGTGTAGGTGATGCGGTCGCCGGGGCGCAGGTCGCCGCCATTGGCATCCGTGCTGGACTTGACCAGGTTCAGGACCGGGGCGCTGGAGATCGGCGTAGTGACCGTGTCGGTGTCGGTGACGCCCTCGGTGGAGGTGACCCAGGCGGTGTTGGTGAGGATGGTGCCATTGAGCAGCGGCGAATCCACCTGCACCAGCATCGTCAGCACGCGCGGGACGCCGATGTCCAGCACGCCCAGGGTCCAGGAGACGACGCCGCCTGCTTCGCCGCACGGCGCCGGACCGCAGGAGAGGTACGTGGTGTTGGCCGGGACGGCGTCGGTGACCACCACGCCCGTCGCCGAGACGATGCCGGTGTTGGTGACGGTCAGGGTGTAGGTGAGCAGGCCGCCCGCTTCCACCGGGCTGGGTTCGGCGGACTTTTCAACATCCAGCGCCGGGTAGCCGGTCCGCACCGGGACGGTATCGGTGGGGATGTCATAATCCCGCTCGTCCGGCGGCTCGCCGGGCCAGTTGTCGTAGGCGCCCCGGGCGGAGTTGGTCAGCGTCAGGCCCGCGCCGATGTCCCAGGCCACCTGCGCGGTGAAGGTGATGGTCACGTAGCCGCCCACGTTCAGTTGCGAGACCGTCCAGGCCGGGTAGCCGCCGCCCAAGGTCGCCGTGACCGGGTCGGTGACGGTGAAGCCCACCGTGGAGACGAAGGACAGGCCGGCCGGGAGGCTGTCGGTGACCACCAGGTCGTAGGCCGGCCAGGTGCTGGTGTTGGAGAGGACCAGCGTGTAGGTGACGATGTCCCCCGCGCCCAGCGGGTCGCGCGGCACCTGGACGGACTTGTCCAGCGTGACGTTCGGCTCGGCCACGGTGACAGTGACCGGGTTGGACGAGATGGGCCCATAGGGATTGTCACGGTAGTCAAAGACCGCGACGTCAGTGATCTGCGTGCCCGCCGTCACCGTGACCAGGTCCCGCACCGTGGCGGTGATGACGATCGTCACCTGCGTGTAGGCGGGGATGGTGGTGAAGGACGCTGTGACCACCTGGCCGCTGAACGCGGCGTTGGGGCTGACGGCGTCAATCCGCAGGCGGCTGTCCACCACATCGGTGAAGACGACGTGGTGGAGCACCGCGCCGATGGGCGGATCGGGCAAGGTGATGGAGAAGACCACCTGCGAGCCGACCGTGACCGTGGGCGGAGCCACGCTCTTGCTCAGGCCGGTGGCCAGCGGGGTATGGACGGTTGTTGTGTCGGAGATAGGGCCGTAGTCCCGGTCGCCGGGGACGGGGCCGGGCAGGCTGGACCAGGTCGTCTCGGCCCGGTTGGTCAGGTCGGTTGCGGCCGGGGCGTCAGAATCCACCGTCGCCACATACTGGATCACCAGTTCACCGCCCACCGGGATGGAGAAGGCCGGGGTGAAGGCGACGGTGAAGACGCCGCTGGCCGGGCTGTAGCCGGTGACGTAATCCGAGGCCGCCACCGGCGCGCCGTTCAGGGTGACCGTGATGAGCGCGGGCGACGTGGCCCGCATCCCAAGCGGCAGCGTGTCGATGAAGACAACGTCGTAGGCGGGACTGGACAGGCTGAAAGCCTGTCCCACAGAGTTGGTGATGCGGACGGTGTAGGTGACCGACTCGCCCACGCGCACGGTGCTGGAGGTGGGCGGGTCGCTGGCCTTGACCAGGGTCAGCGACGGCTCGGTGACGGTGAAGGCAGGCTGGTTGGAGGGCGTCGGGCCGCCGTCC
>Ga0308421_1000742_pt1 | contig 18844 bp, 20 predicted proteins | sample HotsprSampleMS60_FD_203673 | JGI IMG/M metagenome (GOLD analysis project Ga0308421, IMG submission 203673) | Hot spring phototrophic mat microbial communities from Mushroom Spring, Yellowstone National Park, Wyoming, United States - 20090730_MS60 ...
ACCCCCTCCCTGAAGTTTGGCCTTTTTCAGAGCAGGGGCGGGAAAATTTCCAAAACCTGCCTCCGGCGAGGCCAAAAGAGCAAAAAGAAAATATTTTTCGTTGCGGCGGCGAAGCCGCCGCAACGAAAAATAATCTTCTTTTTAGGGCTGCGGAAGCAGCCAGGGGCCCATGCAGAGGGGCCACGGGCAAAAAGCCAAAGTTGAGGGAGGGGGTGGCGGCGAAGCCGCCGGGGGAGGGGTGAGGACCCCCACCGCCGCCGAAGGCGAGCGGGAGAGGGGCACGAATGATTCAGTACCATCAATGAATGAACCTGGGGCAGGGGGAGGGGTGAGGGCACGATTTTTTGAGACTTTGGCCCGGTACGATTTTAAAGGACTCAACACCGGTCAGAAGATTGTCTCTTCCCCGAAAACGTGTATAATAAGCAGCAGCGTTTCTCTGTGGAGATGAGATATCATATCTGGACCATCGGTTGTCAGATGAACGAAGCCGACTCCCGGCGGCTGGCGGCCGCGCTGGAGCATCTGGGGTACGCTCCGGTTTCCCGGGCCGAAGAGGCCGATGTGATTGTCCTGAACACATGCGTGGTCCGGCAGCAGGCGGAGGATAAGGTCTACGGGCGGCTGAGTTCTCTGCGCCCCCTGAAGGCCCGCCGCCCGGACGTGGTCATCGGCCTGATGGGCTGCCTGGTGGGGCGCCGGGACCCGGCGCCGCTGCGGGAGCGGTTCCCGTGGGTGGACGTTTTCGCCCCGCCGTCGGACCCCGGGCCGCTGCTGGACCACCTGGCCGAGCGGGGGCTGGCCGACGCGGGGCGGGCGCTGGCCGCAGAGGACGCCGCCCGGCGCATCCCCGTTCCCTTCCTCTTGCCGCGCCAGGAGCGGGGCCGGCAGGTCACTGCCTACGTCCCCGCCGTCCTGGGGTGCTCCCACGCCTGTACCTACTGCATCATCCCCTACCGCCGGGGGCCGGAGCGCAGCCGACCGGCGGAGGAGATTCTGGACGAGGCCCGCGCGCTGGTCGCCCAGGGGGTCAAAGAGATCACCCTGCTGGGGCAGATTGTGGACCGGTACGGGTATGACCTCTTCCCGCAGGCAGACCGTCCCCCTCTGGTGGAGTTGCTGGAGCGCCTCCACGAGATAGAGGGCCTGGAACGCATCCGCTTCCTCACCAGCCACCCGTCCTGGATGACGGATGAACTGCTGGAGACTGTGGCCCGTCTGCCCAAAGTCTGCGAGCATCTGGAGGTGCCGGTCCAGGCCGGGGACGACGAGGTGCTGGCCCGGATGCGCCGGGGCTATACCGCCGACGATTACCGCCGCCTGATCGCGCGGGCCCGGGCCACGATTCCCGGTGTCTCCATCGCGACCGATGTCATCGTCGGCTTCCCGGGGGAGACGGAGGCGCAGTTCATGCGCACCTACGACCTGTTGGCCGAATTGCGGTTGGATAAGGCCCACATCGCCCGCTACTCCCCCCGTCCTCAAACCCTGGCGGCCCGCCGCTATCCCGACGACGTCCCGCCGGAGGAGAAGGAGCGCCGCCGCAAGGCGCTGGACGAGTTGCAGGCCCGCATCGCCGGGGAGATCAACGCCCGCCTGGTCGGGCAGTCGGTGGAGGTCCTGGTGGAGGGACGGAAGAAGGGCCGCTGGTGGGGCCGCACCCGCACGGATAAACTGGTCTTCTTTGAGGACCCCCGCGACCTGACGGGTCAGCGGGTTGTCGTGCGCATCACCTGGGCCGGGCCGTGGTCGCTGATCGGGGAGACATTAGCCGTCAGCGGTTAGCGGTTAGCCGTCAGCCGTCAGCGGTTAGCCGTAAGGAGAAAGGAATTGGCACAGGGACAGGATAAGGACCCGCAGGAGGGCGCCGGGACGCCACCGAAGGAGGACCTGAGCACCCGGGTGATGCCGGGGCTGGCCGCCCGGGTCGGCAGCACGCGCCTGACGGGGATACCCGCTCCGGGGCCCGGGGCGGAGGCTCCCCGCCCCCCCGATTCGGCACGGCGGGAAGAGCCCGAGCGACCCGGATCGGGGCAACTGGCGGAGGGCACGATTCTTCAGGGCCGCTACCGCATCCTGGGCGTCCTGGGCTCCGGGGGGATGAGCACCGTCTACAAGGCTCAGGACCTGCGCTTCCCCAAGGTCCAGCGCCTCTGCGCGGTGAAGGAAATGATCAACACCGCGACCGACCCCCGCGTGCGGGCGTTGATGATGCAGAACTTTGAGCGGGAGGCCAGCATCCTGGCGACCCTGAACCACCCGGCCATCCCCCAGGTCTACGACTACTTCATTGAGGGCGACCGGGCGTACCTGGTCACCGAACTGATCCAGGGGAAGGACCTGGAGGCCCTGCTGAACGAGACCGAGGGCTTCTTCCCCGAGGCGCAGGTGGTTCAGTGGGCCATTCAGGTCTGCGACGTGCTGACGTACCTCCACACCCACAAGCCCCAGCCCATCGTGTTCCGGGATATGAAGCCCTCCAACCTGATGCTGGACAATCAGGGGCGGATCCGGCTGGTGGACTTCGGGATTGCGAAAGTGTTCCAGAGCGGGGAGAAAGGGACGATGATCGGCACGGAGGGGTACTCCCCGCCGGAGCAGTATCGGGGGATTGCCGAGCCGCGCGGGGATATTTACGCCCTGGGGGCGACGCTCCACCATCTGCTGACCAAACAGGACCCCCGCCTGGAACCGCCGTTCACCTTCCATAAGCGCCCGATTCATCAATACAATCCCGCCGTTTCGGCCGAACTGCAGGAGATTATCAACCGGGCGCTGGAGTACGACCTCCAGAAACGTTTCGGCTCCGCCGAGGAGATGAAGCGGGCCCTGCTCTCCCTGAAGTCCGCCCGGGGGCTGGCGGCCACCGCGTATATGCCTGCCCCCGAGGGGGTCCGCCCGGACGCGCTGAAAGTCATCTGGCAGTTCGCCTGCGAGGACGAGGTCCGTTCCAGCCCGTGCATCCATGAAGGGGTTCTCTACATCGGCGCCTACGACAACAACCTCTACGCGCTGGACGCCGAAACGGGGAAGTTTCTCTGGAAGTACGCTACCGGGGGCGGGATTGCGTCCTCCCCGGCGGTGGCGGACGGGCGGCTCTTCTTCGGGTCTACCGACGGCTCCCTGTACGCGCTCAACGCCGAGACCGGGCGGTTGCTCTGGACGTACCCGACCAAAGGGCGCATCTACTCCTCCCCCCGGGTCCAGTTCGGGCATGTCTTCATCGGGTCGGACGACCGCCATCTCTACGCGGTCAACGCGATCAGCGGGCGGATGGCCTGGAGCATGGAGGCAGAGGGGGCGGTCCGTTCCACGCCCGCCACCGGCCCGGATGCCATCTACGTCGGGGATGAGGAGGGGGTGTTCCACGCGGTGGGGGTCAACGGCCGCCTGCTCTGGCGGTTCCGGGCCCGCCGGGCCATCACATCGTCTCCCGTGGTCAGCCAGGACCTGCTCTACGTCGGCTCTCAGGACTGGCATGTCTACGCGCTGGACCTGCGCGCGGGCTGGGTGGTCTGGCGGTACCGGACCGACGGGCCTGTTGTCTCCTCCCCGGCGGTCGCGGGGGGTACCGTTTACGTCGGCTCGGCGGATGGGCATGTGTACGCCCTGGATGCCACCAACGGCTACCTGGTCTGGCGGTATCGGACCGGGGGACAGGTCACTTCCTCCCCCGCCGTCTACCAGGGGGCGGTGTACGTCGGGTCGGTGGATGGGTACGTCTATTCGCTGGACGCCCAGACGGGGCAGTTGCGCTGGCGGTTCCAGACCGGCGGCCCCGTTGTCTCCAGCCCCCGCGTGGCGAACGACATCGTCTACGTCGGGTCGCTGGACCACAACGTGTACGCGCTGCCGATTTAGGTATAGGACAACTGCGAGCAGTTGTCCTACAAACGTGGTTCCTATATGAAACCAAACTGGAAATCCTGGTTGGGTCGCTTTCGGCGGGCAGAACCCCGTGAAGAGGGTCCCCCCGCCCCCTCTGCGCCGGCCCCGCCAGCGGGGGCTCCCTCCCCGCGCCCCCGGCTGGAAGTGGGATGGGCGACCGACGTCGGCCAGCAACGGAGCCACAACGAAGATGCTGTGCTGGTGGCGGAGTTGGAGCAGGGAGGATACCACTCTTCGCCGCCCACCGGTCTCCTGGTTCTGGCCGACGGAATGGGGGGACACCTGGCTGGTGAGATGGCCAGCGCGCTGGCGGTCCGGGCCGTCGCCCGGCACATCCTCCAGGCCTGCCTGACCCTGCTCCCCGTACGCGAGCACAGCGCCAGTGAGCCTTCGCTGAAAGAACTGCTGACGGAAGCCTTTCAGAAGGCCAACGAACTGGTCACCGAGCGCGTGCCGGGAGGAGGGACCACGCTCCTATGCGCCCTGGTCCTGGGAAACCAGGCGTACATCGCGAATGTCGGAGACAGTCGGGCTTACCTGATCTCGCCCGAAGGTTGCAGTCAGATTACCCGCGACCATTCCCTCGTGGATATTATGATAGAACTGGGCCAGATGACCGTGGCAGAGGCGGCCCATCACCCGCAACGAAACGTGCTCTATCGCGCGGTGGGGCAAAGAGGGCCACTGGAGGTGGATACATTTTTCTGCCACATACCGCCGGGAGAGGTTCTCCTGCTCTGCTCCGATGGACTTTGGGAGATGGTGAGCGAAGAAGAAATCGCCCACGTTGTGACCACATCCTCTTCCCTGCAAGAGGCGTGTGATGCCCTTGTGGAGAAGGCCAATCAGGCTGGAGGAAAGGACAACATCAGCGTTATCCTCGCGGCTCCTCCGGAAATCGCCGGGTCGGAAGTGCACCTGCTGGAGAGATGAGCATGCGCGAGGAAGAAAAGGACTTGTACGCTGTTCTGGGAGTCTCCCCGCTGGCTACCCAGGAGGAGATTCGGCATGCGTACCGCAAGTTAGTCCGCCGGTTTCATCCCGATAGCGGGTCCGAAGAGGCCTCCGCAGAGCGATTCCAGGAGGTCCAGGAAGCGTACCGGGTTCTGGGCGACCTGGCCCGTCGGCAGGCCTATGACCGGCGGCGGGCGGAGCGGGGGAAAGACCTGAACGTGGCTCTGGCCTGGGACATCCTAGTCAGCCGCCAGCAACTTCAGGCCCTGCCCGAGGAGCAGATGCTCTATCTCCTGGTGGACCTGAAACCGTCCGGAAAGACCGCCTTCAAACGGGTCCCGTTGAACCTGTGCCTGGTCATTGACCAGAGCACCTCTATGGACGGCGACCGGCTGGACCATGTCAAGGCGGCGGCCCACCAGATTGTGGACGAGTTGACGAAAGAGGATATGGTCGGGGTGGTCGCCTTCAACGACCGGGCTACGGTGATGTATCCCAGCCAGCCGCTGACCGATCCGCTGCGGATTCACGCCCGTATTTCCTCCATATGGGCCAGTGGGGGAACGGAAATCCTGAAGGGGTTACGGGCCGGCCTGGAAGAAATCCGGCGTCATCACAGAAAAGAGACCATCAGCCATCTGATTCTGTTGACCGATGGGCGCACATATGGAGATGAAGAGCAGTGCCTGGCGGAGGCCCGTCGGGCTGGGCTGGAAGGGATTGAAATCAGCGTGCTGGGCATCGGCGAAGACTGGAACGACGCCTTTCTGGACCAGTTGGCCCGTCAGACCGGCGGGACCTCCAGTTACATCGCCTATCCCCAGCAGGTTCGCGGGGTGATGCGGGAACTGGTTCAGCGGCTGACGATGCTGCTGGCCCGCGATGTCACCCTGACGGTTCGCACGACCGAACGGGCGTGGGTGGAAAACTGCTTCCGGAGTGCACCCCCTATAGAACGTCTCACTTCGGAAGGAGGAGTATACCATTTGGGCAATCTGCTGGCCGGAAAGGCCACGCAGGTCCTCTTTGAGATTGTCGTTCGGGAAAGCCGGCCGGGGTTCCACCCCCTGCTCCAACTGGAGATGAGCGCCCATATTCCCACCTTTAACCGGCAGGAGCGGCTGATTTTTGACCTGGAACGGGAGTTCGTCCCTGAAGCCGTAGAAGAGCCCGTCCCCCCGGCTCTGGTCAACGTCCTCAGCCGACTCACCATTTTCCGGATGCAGGAACAGGTCTGGAAAGCCCTGGATACCGGCCAGATAGAAGATGCCCGGCGACGGCTGGAAACGATTGCGACCCGCCTGCTGGATATGGGGGAGGCGGAACTGGCACACGTGGCGCTGCTGGAGGCCAGTCGTATCGCTCAGGGAGGCCAGATGTCCAGCAAGGGGCAGAAGACCATTCGCTATGGGACCCGGGGCCTGGGACTGAGATAGGAGGGGGCAATGATAGAGTGTCCGTCTTGCGGTAAGAAACATCGGTTGGGCACTCTCTTTTGCAGTGAGTGCGGTGTCTATCTTCCTTCCGGGAAGACACTGCGGACGGAGCCATTTCCCACCGATGAACTGTCCGCGCCGCGGGCGGCGACCTGGGAGACCGAGGTGCCCGGCAATGACCGGGAGAAGGCGCCGCCCGTCATCCGGGTACGGATTGTGGATACCGGGCGGGAGATTGTCCTTCCCGCTCTTCCTGAACTCTTGCTGGGGCGGCTGGACCCCACCCACGGCATCTTCCCCCATCTGGACCTGGGGGCGGAGCGAGGGCTGGAGATGGGCGTCTCCCGTCGCCATGCCAAAATCGTCCAGCGGGAAGGAAAAATGTACGTTGAGGACGTGGGAAGCGCCAACGGCACCTTCCTGAATGGCCAGCGCCTGACTCCCTACCTGCCCTATCCTTTGCCCAGAGAGGCCGAACTCCAGTTGGGCCGATTGCGCCTCCACATCACCGTTTGCCCCGAATCGCAGCAGCCGTAGCACAGGATTTATCCTGTACGGATTTACCCTGTATGACGACCACTCTCACCCCAGGAGGCTCCGAATGCCGATGACCGTTCTGATCCATATGATGAACGAAGACCCCATTGTGGCTGAGATTGATCGCATCCCGGAGCCCACCGACCAGTTCCTGGTCTGTGAGAACCCCCGCCGACGGGATGGCCGGGAAGTGAACTATTTGCTCCCTGAAGTCCGCTCCCTCATTCTGCCCTGGCACCGGATTCACTGCGTGGAGATTCTGCCCACCGGCGAGGAAGAGAAACTGGTGACCTTCGTACGGGAATAAAATGAGCAGCAAGAAGTCTGCTGGCCCCCTGATCCTCATCGTGGATGATGAGGAAAAAATCCTCCGTTTCCTGCGCATGAACCTGGAACTGGAGGGATTCCGGGTCACCACGGCCACTTCCGGCCTGGAGGCTCTCCAGCGCGTCCGCTCCCTCCATCCGGACCTGGTCCTGCTGGATGTGATGATGCCCGACATAGACGGGTTTGAGACCCTCCGGCTCCTGCGCGAGTTCTCTGACGTGCCCGTCATCATGCTGACCGTCCGCTCCGATGAGGACGACATCGTCCACGGGCTGCGGCTGGGAGCCGACGACTACGTCACCAAACCCTTCAGCGTGCGGGAACTGGTCAGCCGCATCCAGGCCGTCCTCCGGCGGGCCCGACCGCTGGCCTCGCCGGAATCCGCCATCCTGAAGATTGACGATTATCTCAGCGTGGATTATAACCTGCAGGAGGTGATTGTGGGGGGAAAGCGGGTGAAACTCCGCCCCACGGAGTTCCGCCTGCTGAGCGTGTTGATTGAGAATGCCGGATGGGTGGTCCCGCAGGAGACGCTGCTGGTGAAGGTTTGGGGGCCCGAATACCGGGATGAGACCCATTACGTGCGACTCTATATCACCTATCTCCGGCAAAAGATTGAGCCGGACCCGTCCAACCCGCGCTACATCCTCACGGAGCGAGGCGTGGGGTATCGCTTTGTGGATTTTCGGCAGGATGCGGAGGAAAGAGCCCAATGAAGTCCTGCAAAGTGGTGATCGCCGGGGCATTCAACACGGGGAAGAGCGCGTTTATCCGGACGGCCTCCGATATCCCGGTCGTCAGTACGGAAAAGCGCATCACCGATGACCTGTCTCAGGTCAAAGAGACCACCACGGTGGCGATGGATTACGGACAGACGACGGTAAGCGGCCGGCTCTTTCACCTGTATGGCACCCCCGGCCAGCCGCGCTTTGACTTTATGTGGGACATCCTGGCCCGGGATGCGGACGCTCTGCTGGTCCTGGTAGATAGCACCGACCGCTCCACGCTGACGCTGGCCCGTCAACTCCTGCGGCGCCTGGCCCGTCGGCGGACCCCCTATCTGGTGGTGGCGACCAAACAGGATGGGCATCGCCCGATGCCCCCGAAGGAGATTGCCCGGACGTTGGGGGTGGCCTCCCAGCAGGTCGTCGCCTGCGACCCCCGTCAGCGGGCCAGCACCCACGCTGTCCTGGCCTGCCTTTCCCAGTTGCTGGGATGATGATGCGGACGGCGGCCACAGGCCGCCGTCCGCATCATCCCTGGCTCCTATACCACTCCAGCGTCTCCCGTAGCCCCTCCTCCAGCGGCGTCGGCTCGTAACCCAGTTCGCGCCGCGCCTTCTCCGTGCTCACCCGCCAGTCGTAAAACACGTACGGGTAGAGGCCGATGGGGTAGTGGGGCTCCCGACCGGTCCAGCGGGAGAGGGCCGTCCACCCCCATGCCAGCGCGACCATCCCCCAGGCGGGGGCCGGAATCCAGCGGATGCGTCGGCCGATGAGATGCTCCAGTACCTCCCCGACCTCCCGGTGGGTCATACACGGCCCGCAGATATTGTAGACCTGGCCCGGGCGGCCGCGCGTGAGCGCCGCCTCCGCCGCCCATGCCACGTCCCGCACAAAGACCGGAAAGGTGATGTGCCGCCCACCGTGGACGCGGAAGGCCAGCCCCCGCAGTGGGTCCTCCACGAACAGGCGGTTGAAGGCGTAGCGGCTCCAGGGCCCGTAGATGGCGCCGGGGCGCAGGACGATGACGGGCAGGCCCCATTCCTGCCCGGACCTCATCACCAGCCGCTCCGCCTCCAGTTTGCTTTCCTGATAGGCGTCCTGGGGCCGACACGGCGTCTCTTCGGTGATGAGCCCCTCCGCCGGGGGCTTCCCGACGACGGCAATGGTGGAGATGTGGACGAACCGGCCCACCCCGGCCCGGCGGGCGGCCTCCAGAACGTTCCGGGTCCCCTCCACGTTGGTCGCCCAGAACTCCTCCCGTCGCCCCCAGAAGCGGAAGACGGCCCCGACATGGATGACGGCGCGGCACCCTTCCACCGCCGCCGCCACCGCCCCGGAATCGCGAAGGTCCCCCCAGGCTTTCTCCACCCCCAGCCCGTCCAGAAAGCCGTGGTCGGAGGTCCGGCGGACCAGCGCCCGGACCCGATGCCCCCGTTCCACCAGATAGGGACAGAGATTGCGGCCCACGAAGCCCGTGGCGCCGGTCACCAGAACGGGGTCCATATCAGCCCCCACAGTTTTCCTCCGCGCGCTGTTCCAGCAATCCCCGGATGCGGGCGGCGACCATCTCAATGGCCACCTCGTTGTGCCCTCCCTCCGGGATGATGACGTCGGCGTACCGCTTGCTGGGCTCCACGAACTCCAGGTGCATCGGGCGGACCGTCGTCAGGTACTGCTGGATGACCGACTCCACCGAACGGCCCCGCTCCTGGACGTCCCGCTGCAGGCGGCGGATGAGGCGGATGTCGGCGTCGGTGTCCACGTAGAGTTTGACATCAAACAGTTCCCGCAGCGCCGGTTCCGCGAAGACCAGGATGCCCTCCACCAGGATGACCGGCGCCGGGCCGACCCGTCGGGTCTGCGCGGTGCGGGTATGGGTGGTGAAGTCGTAGACGGGGATTTCCACCGCCTGTCCGGCCTTCAGTTGCCGGAGGTGCTGGACCAGGAGTTCCGTCTCCAGCGAGTCCGGGTGGTCAAAGTTGATGCGGGCCCGCTCCTCCAGGGGCAGGTGGCTCAGGTCCCGATAGTACGCATCGTGGGGAATGTAGGCGACGTGTTCCGTGCCCACCCGTTCCAGAATCTTCATCGCCACCGTTGTTTTGCCGGATCCGGTTCCCCCGGCGACGCCGATGATAACGGGCCTCTTGCTCACGCTGATCTCCCTGCCAGAGAGAAGATACGTTATGTGCAACATTGTGGAGACACAAAAGCCCAGAGGCTTCTTCGTGCCTCATCTCTGTGTCTCCGTGTCTTTGTGTGAGATATAAAGAAGCCCGCCCACCGTTCTCCGACGGTTGGCGGGCCTTGTGGTGGCGTCCGGTCACCAGGGGACGCCATCCCCTTGGCCACCAGTACCCCCGCCGCGACTTGAACGCGGGCCACCGGCTCCGGAGGCCGGTGCTCTATCCTGCTGAGCTACGGGGGCATCTGTTCGTATTTATACCACACATCGCCGCTTCGCGCAAGCAGACCAGGCCCTGACCTGTCAGATGTCCACCCCTGCCAGTCGCCAGCGCAGTTGTTCCAGGTGGGTCCGGGTCCAGATGGCCGCCAGAATCAGGACGTGGACGGGCCAGGGAGTGTGGGCCGCGTAGTGTTTGCGGTAGAACCGGTCCATCGCCCGCCAGAACTCCACCTGGGCCCGCGGGTTGCGGCGGCTGGCAGCCCGTTTGATGTGCAGGACCGTCACCTCCGGGTTGTAGTAGACTTTCCACCCCGCTCCTTTGATGCGGTAGCACCAGTCCAGGTCCTCCCCGTACATGAAGAACTCCTCATCCAGCAGGCCGACCTGTGCGATGGCCTCCCGACGCACCATCATAAAGGCTCCCACCACTGCGTCCACCTCGGCCATCTCGTCCGGGTCCAGGTAGGTGAGGTTGTAGCGGCCGAAGCGGCGGCTGCGGGGAAAGAGGCGCGCCAGGCCCGAGAACCGGTAGAAGGAAACCTCCGGCGATGGGAAGGAACGGCGACAGGCCAGGTCCAGTGACCCATCCTGCCGCACCAATTTGGGCCCGACGACACCAGCCTCCGGATGCGCGTCCATAAAAGCCAGCATCTTCGCCAGCCCGTCGGGTGGAAGTTCCGTATCCGGGTTCAGCAGCAGAGCGAACCGGGGTGCGTCGGTGCCGTCCGGGAACCCCAGCAGGCGCAGCCCCTGGTTGTTGGCCGCTGGATACCCCCGGTTATCCGGGTTGAGAACCCGGCGGGCCTGAGGGAACTCCGCCGCCACCATCTCCCCGCTCCCGTCGGTGGAGCCGTTATCCACCACACACACCTCAAAGGTGAAATCCCCCCGGCTGGCGTAGACGGTGCGCAGGCACGCCCGCAGCAGATCGCGGGTGTTGTAGTTGACAATGACGATGCCCAGGTCGCAGGGAGCAGGGTGCATGGCGCAGGTCGCAGGTCGCATGGCGCAGGTCGCAGGTAGGGGCGAGGCATGCCTCGCCCCTACTGGGGGTAGAAATCGGCGACGATGTTGGGGGTGGTGTAGGCGATGGTCGCCGCCCGGCCCCGGGCCGCCTCCGGCACAAACCCTCGCGCCCCCAGAACGTCCCCCGGCACCGCCAGGGCTACCAGGGTTCGGTCCGGAGAAAGCCAGTAGCGGGGTTCCCCACCGTCATCAAAATCCCTCCGCGCCGCGTTCCAGAGCAGAAGGTACGAGTGGAACGCGCCGTCAGTCGGGTCGTAGTAGAGTCCCACCGCCACCTCGTCTCCCAGCCCCTGGTTGACCGGGCGGGTTCCCGGGGGACGGCCTGTCCCGGGATTCCCATCCAGGTCCAGGACGAAGAACCAGTCCGCCCGCACCGGCATCCCCTCCGGGATGGGGGTGTGGAGGGCCATCCAGAGGACCGTTTCTCCCTCCTGTGCCCACCCGGCCAGTTCGGAGGGCAGGCCAGCCGTCAGGAGGCGGCTGTCGGCGGCGAAGGCACTGTTGCGGATGTCCAGGCCGTCAAAGGGAGCGGAGGCCGCGGCGCCGGTGTTGTAGACGAAGAGGTCACCCGCCGGGTCGGCCTCCGGAATGGGCGTGGGCGGCGGCGTGGGCGTCGGGGTCGGGGTGGGAATGGGCGTCGGCGTGGGGGGCGGGGTGGGGGTGCAGATGACGATGTGGATGTAGGCCCGGCCGCGCTCCCCCTGGGGGCCGACGGCCTGGACCTCGTAGTTGCCGGGCAGGTTGCCAGCGATGTAGCGGCCGTCGGCGCCGATGGTGCCGCCAGTGGCGGCCCAGCGGGCCGCCGGGAGCGGCGCGGCGGCGAAGGTCACGCTCTCGCCCGCGCAGAGGGTCACCTCCGGCGGCGCAATAGAGAGCGCGGAGAAACTGCGGGACGGTCGGGCCAGCATGCGGAGTATGCCCGCCAGGCCGCTGATGAGCATCACCGCAACGACCAGAAGGGTCAGCCAGGTTAACAGGGTTCGGACCGGGGGCGTCAGCACTACGGTTCCTCCAGAGTAGCGAGAATGGCCTGGGCGAACGGATGCAAAACGTTCCGTTCCACCTCCGGATATATCTCGTCTATCTCCCGCTGCAGGTCTATCGTACGGGCAATGGCCATGGCGATGATGTAGGCCAGGACCTCCTCCGGCGCGGGGGTGAAGCCGTAGGCGGCGGCGAGTTCGGATAGAAGCCTCTCCGCCAGGTTGGGCCTCTCGTTCTCAATCCTCCTGAACTGTGAACCGGTCGTGTTCCGCCCCCACCCGATAGATGGCTTCAGAGATTTTCCAGGTCAGGAGCAATGCGGACTCTTTTAATGCCCCAGATGCCGGAGTGAGACCCCGCGCGGCACCTGCTCCAGACGATACCCACCGAAGCGCCCCAGTTGCTCCCGGACCCGGTTCCGCAGGGCCCGCATGCGCGGGTGGCGGGCTTTCCAGTCGCCCCGCACCTGACGAATGACCAGCGCGGAGTCGCCCCGGATGTCCACCGTGAACGCCCGCGGTTCCAGATGGTCCCTCTGCAACCGGCCCAGCAGGTCTTCCAGCGCTGTCAGCAGCGTCTGGTACTCCGCCTCGTTGCCCGTCATCCGTCGCCCGAAGTCCAGATGGACCGTCTCCTCGCGCCCGTCTGGAAACCGGATGTGGTAACTCCCGTAGGCCGGGCCGGGATTCCCCCGGCTCCCGCCGTCAAAGAGAATCCGGATGACGGGTCGGCCTTCAGGAGACATCGGAGAAGGTCCAGACGCGGTTAATGAAAAAGTTCCAGAACAGGACGACGATAGTAGCGATGGCTTTCGCCGTGTTGTAGCCCAGTTTGTAGAGAAGTTCCGGGGTCAGGCTGATGGCCATCGTGCGGGTCCCTGTCCCCATCAGCGAGATGCACGGGTGAAGGAGAAGAACCAGGATGGTCGTGTTGATCCCCCATCCGGCGATGTTGACGGCGAAAAACTGGGCCAGTTGGGTGCGGATGGGCTTGGAACGGGAGTCCGGATATGTCCAATACCGGTTCCAGATGAAGTTGCTGAGCACCGCAGCGGTGAAGGAGCAGGTGTTGGCCAGGACGATAGGGAGTCCAGCGACGAGGTGGAGATAGTAGAGGATGACCAGGTCCAACACCGCGCCGACAGCACCAACGGTGGAGAATTTCAGGAAGCGGGTGACTTCCTTCTGTCTCGTCTGCAGGAGAAGCCGAGTACGGGCGACGATGGCGGCCGGTGACATCACTTCAGATACTTCCCCACGATGGGCGCCAGGTCCCGCTGGAGACTCTCGGGGACCAGGTCGGGCTGAGTGATGAGAGCGGTGGAGAGGGTGGAACCGCAGTCGCAGGTGCGTTCGGCAGCAGCCAGGCGGGGAATCAGGATGCGGATGGCCTGCTGGGCCAGTTGGGCGTTGGCCGCCAGGGTTGCCAGGAGCATCTCCACGTTCACCGGCTCCTCCGTCTCGTGCCAGACGTCATAGTCGGTGACATGGGCCATGACCGCGTAGCACATCTCCGCCTCCCGCGCCAGAAAGGCCTCGGGGCTGGTGGTCATACCGATGATGTCCATGCCCCAGGCGCGGTAGGTGAAACTCTCCCCTTTGGTGGAGAACCGGGGCCCCTCAATGGTGATGAACCGTCCGCCCCGGTGGACCCGGCCGCCGGCGGCCTCCGTCGCATCAGCCAGCATGGCGGAGAGGCGGGCACAGAAGGGATCGGCGACGCCGATGTGGGCCACCAGGCCGTTGCCGAAGAAGGTGTAGGTCCGTTTCTTGGTGAAGTCAAACAACTGGTCGGGGATGACGATTTCGCCGGGGCGGATGTGCTCCCGCAGGGAGCCGCAGGCGGAGATGGAGATGACCTGCTCCACCCCCAGGGTCTTGAGGGCGTAGATGTTGGCCCGGTAGTTGACCTCGGTGGGCATGATGCGGTGGCCCCGCCCGTGGCGGGCCAGGAAGGCCACCCGCACGCCCTCCAGATTTCCGATGACGATGACGTCCGATGGGTCGCCAAAGGGAGTGGAGATGCGATGCTCCTCCACGTCGCTCAGCCCCTCCATATTATAGAGGCCGGAACCGCCGATGACGCCGATGCGAATGGGAGTCTCTGCCATGGTCTTGCTCCTGTACGGAAGTGGGTGGTTAACAGATGCTATCTCACCCCTCCCCCAGCGGCTTCGCCGCCCGCCGCAGGCGGCGGGGGTGGGGTGAGGAAGCCTGAATAGTTACTCTCCCTACCCCCTTGCCCCCCTCCCTGAACTCTGATTTTTTGCCCACGGCCTTTCTGCATAGGCCTCTGCTGGCCCCAGCCGTAACCTTTCAGGCGCTGACTGAAGTCACCCTTCCTGGGCCTGCGGCCGATGGTCGGCCTTCGCCGACCCCCTCTTTTGGGATGCCCGTGGACGGGTGTCGGCGAAGGCCGACACCCGGCACGCATGGCCCAGGGAGGACGATTTCAATCGGCTCTTTTTTCGTTGCGGCGGCTTCGCCGCCGCAATGAAAAACATTTTCTTTTTGAGGGAGAAGGGAGAGGGCCAGCAAATCTCCAGTCTGTGGCGATATTCTACCCGATAAGGGCGGTGGCGTCAAGAAAGCCAACTCTGGGGTGTGTCCCAAAATCGTCGGGAGCCCGGTAGGCCAGGCCGTAAACGGCCTGGCTAAGGTGGCGCAGGGCGCTGGAAGCGCCCTCTCCCTTCGGTAGCCTTTCGGAAACACAGGTTGCCCGGGCGAAAAGGGGCGCTTTAGCGCCTTCCTTTCGCCTGAGCCTGGCCGTTTACGGCCAGGCGGAAAGGCCGAAAGCCCAGCCCGACGAAATTGGGACACACCCACTCTGGGCGATAACTACCTACCGGTGGGCCTCCTGGCAAGCGCTATTAAAGACACAGCGGAGGTATGCCCCTGCAGCGCAGGCCGCCAGGCCTGTATGCAGGCTGGCAAAGTTCCATAAGAATACCAGAACATTCGTGGCCTGCGCTACATTACTTGCAAGCCGATTCGGGTAGGTAGTTGCGGCGAGCGGGAGTTGCTCTACGGGAGATAGGCGCGGGGATTCTGGGGGACACCCATGTAACGGATTTCAAAGTGGAGATGGGGGCCGGTAGACCAACCGGTGTTACCTGCTGCGCCAATGACCTGGCCGCGTTCCACTTTCTGCCCGGCCGTCACGTAGATGTTGCTCAGATGGGCATAGTAGGTGGCAAAACCGTTGGCGTGGTCGATGACGATCAGGTAGCCGTAGCCGATATCAGTCCATCCGGCAAAACTGACGAAGCCGCCATCGGCGGCACGGACCGCCGTGCCCACCGGGACGGCGATATCCACAGCCCGGTGGCCGTACCAGTACCCCTGGGTGAGGGTCCCCAGCACAGGCCACTGGAATAGCCCGGTCCCTCGGGCCCCCTGGGGGATGGGCCCGGTGTAACTGGTCACCACCTTCGGCACCCACGGCTTCCGGCCGCCGGGGATGATCAGTTTCATCCCCGGCTCAATGGCGAAGTCGGGGGGCTGAAGGGGGTTGTACGGGCAGGACGTGATGGCCTCCACCTCCACCTTGTACTTCTTGGCGATGGACTCCAGCGTCTCGTTTTCTTTGACGGTGTGATATACCCCGTCCACTGGCAGAATGATCAACTCCTGCCCGATTCGCAGCAGGTCCGGGGCGTCCTCTACGGCGGGGTTGGCCCACATAATAGTGGTCGGTTCCAGGTCAAACTGAGCGGCGATGCCCAGTACCGTATCCCCTAACTGGACGGTGTAGGTGATGATGCCCAGGCGCGGGCGTTTGGGGATTTCGGTATGGGGGTCGGCGCGCAGGGTGATGGGGGCCCAGGGATTCGGTTTGGCGGCGCGGCCATTACGGGCAGCGATCTCGGCCAGCGCGGCCTGGGTGTTCCGGGTGGTGTTCTGATGGGCAAAGAGGTCGGCCGCAGAGGTAAGCGGTCGGGCGGCCCAAACCGGGGCGCGAACTGTGCTCAGGAGCAGGGCCAGACAGGCGGCAATCACCAGCGCGATGTGCGCCGAGGTACGGCTCAGCAACGGCCAGAAGGCCTGCCGGTCGGTGCTCCACCGCCACCATGAGACCGCCAGGCGGGCCAACTGGCGAGGCAGGACCTCATCCCGCCACTGAGCGATAGAACGCACCCCGCCCTTTCCTTCAGGTTTCGGCGGAACGCTTCCCTCAGGAACGTCCCTTTCGGTTTCCCCGAATGTTTCCAAAGTCGGCTCCGTTTTCAACGTTCCGCAGGGAACGGAAAACCACGTGGATTCTACCACAACCTGGTAGAAAGCGCAACTGCGGACAGCCGTAAGCCGTAGCCGGTAATTGCATCCCTGTATGCTCTATGGTAAAATACCTTTCTGATTTTTGACCAGGCCAGGTAGCCCTATGGTGATGAACCCGCACTCCCTGCGCGACCATCTTCCCCACGGCGTGCAGGACCTGTTTCTGAGCGAAGCGGACCGGCGTCGCCGGGCCGAAGCGGTTCTGCGGGGCCTGTTCTCCCGCTGGGCCTACCGGGAGGTCATCCCGCCCACCTTTGAGTATGACGAGACCCTGATCATCGGCGCCGGCCCGGACCTGCGCCAGGCGATGTACCGCTTCTTTGACCGGGAGGGGCACACCCTGGCCCTGCGGGCCGATTTCACCACCCAGGTCGCCCGCATCGCGGCCACCAAACTCTTTGACCAGCCCCTGCCCCTGCGCTGTTTCTACATCGGCAGTGTTTTCCGCTACGAGGAGCCCCAGGTGGGCCGCCAGCGAGAGTTCACTCAGGCGGGCGTGGAACTGATCGGCGCCAGCACCCCCGCCGCTGATGCCGAGGTGGTGGCGCTGGCCGCGGCGGCGCTGGAGGCCCTGGACGTGTGCGACTTCCAGATCGTTCTGGGACAGATGGCTCTCTTCCGGGCCCTCACCGCAGACCTGCCGGGGGACGACCTGGAGCGCATCCGCGAGGCGATAGACCAGCGGAACCCTGTCCGCCTGAGGCACGCGCTGAATGCCGCGGGCATCACTGGCCCCCGGCGGGCCATGCTGGCCAGTTTGCCCGACCGGATTGGCGGCCTGGATGTGCTGGAAGATGCCTTCGCCTTTGGGGGGGCAGTTGCTGAAGCGGCCCAGACCCTGGTCCAGGTCTATCGCCTGCTGGAGGCCTGCGGCCTGGCCGGGCGCGTCGTCCTGGACCTGGGCGAGGTGCGCGGGATGGACTACTACACCGGCATCACCTTCCGGGGCATATCCCCGGGTGTGGGATGGCCGCTGCTCAGCGGCGGTCGCTACGACGAACTCATCGCCCAGTTCGGGTGTCCTCTGGCAGCGGTGGGCTTCGGCCTGGGGATTGAGCGGGCCCTCCTGGCCCAGGCCTCCCCGTCCTGCTTCACTCCCCCGATGGCTCCCCATCTGATCGTCCAGAACTGCGACCATGCCGCCTGCCTGATCCTGGTGCAACGGTTGCGCCAGGCCGGATACCGCGTGGAGGTAGACGTGCTGGACCGCCGGGGAGGGGATTTGCTGGCCTATGCCCGGAGCCAGGGATGCCCTCGGGTCCTGCGTTGCAGCGACCAGGAAGGTCTCTGGCTGCTGGGGGAGGAAGGGGGCGAGCGGCCCGTGACGGCGGAACAATTCTGGGAGGAGACAAGAACGTGGAGCGATTGACTGTGGCCCTGCCCAAGGGCCGCCTGCTGGAACCCAGCGTGCGCCTCTTCCAGCGCCTGGGGTACCTCTGTGCCATTGGCAACGGCTCCCGCCAACTGGTGGTGGACGAGCCAGGGGTCGGTCTGCGCTTTCTGCTGGCCCGGGCCAGCGACGTGCCCATTTATGTGGAATATGGTGCAGCCGACCTGGGTATCGTCGGTCAGGACGTCCTGTGGGAGAGCGGTCGGGATGTGTATGAACCGCTGCCCCTGGGATTCGGCCACTGCCGGCTGGTGCTCGCCGGGGCCCCCCACCACCAGGGGCGTGATTTCCGGCTGGTCAGCAGTATCCGGGTGGCGACCCGATACCCCCGCCTGGCCCGGGCATACTTTCTTCAGCAGGGCATCTCGGCCGAGATCATCCCCCTGACCGGTGCGGTGGAACTGGCCCCCCAGGTCGGCCTGGCCGACCTGCTGGTGGATGTGGTGGAGACCGGTCAGACGTTGCGGGAGAACGGTATGGTGGAACTGGCGGAGATCGTCCGATGTCAGGCCACCCTGATTGTGAACCGCGTCTCTCTCCGGCTCCGGCTGGCGGAAATCCGTCGCCTGCTGGCGGCCATTGAGGGGGCCATCGGGAACACAGGGGACGGGGGCTCAGCGGGGTCTGAAAATTCGTTCGTGGTCAGGCACGAAGCGTAGCAGAGTGGTAACTATTCAGGCTTCCTCACCCCACCCCCGCCGCCTGCGGCGGCACCCCCTCCCCTCTCCTGAACAAAGTTCAGGGGAGGGGAGCCGCTGGGGGAGGGGTGAGGCTGAACAGTTACGCAGAGTGCCGTTTCGGGCGATTCAGACGCCACTCCGCTTCGCTACGTGGCTGACTACGAGCGGTTCGTAGTCAGGCACGAAGCGTAGCAGAGCGCCGTCCTGCAGGACAGA
>Ga0308421_1000776_pt1 | contig 18390 bp, 14 predicted proteins | sample HotsprSampleMS60_FD_203673 | JGI IMG/M metagenome (GOLD analysis project Ga0308421, IMG submission 203673) | Hot spring phototrophic mat microbial communities from Mushroom Spring, Yellowstone National Park, Wyoming, United States - 20090730_MS60 ...
GGCTGTTGCCGCGCCGATGTCTATGCCCAGCGCGCGGCAGGATGGATGCTCGTTCGGTTCCATAGGGTGTTTGGGTAAATACCTCCCCGGTTGGTTTGCAGACAACGTGGCGCAGGCTGTCAGCCTGTGTACAGGCCTGGCGGCCTGCGCTACCGGGGCATGCCTGTGCTGGCGTCTTTTATGGTGCTTGTCCAGGGGGCCTCTGGCAGGTAGTTGCGTGTTTTGACGGAATTCTTCGGGTCTCCTCACCCCTACCCCGGCGGCGAAGCCTGCCGGGGGTGGGGGGTGTGTCCCAATTGCGTCGGGCCTGGCTGCTTTGCAGGACAACTGGGAACAGTTGTCCTACAATTTCAGGACACACCCGGGGGTGGGGTGAGGCCGAACCGTCGCTTTTTGACCGTGAGGATTGTCTGACGGTGGTCGCCTGTTATTTTAGCACAGAATTTGGGGAAGGGTAGCGCCGGTTCACAGCACTCCCACCCACATCAAAATGCCCATGACCACAAAGGCCACAGCGGCCACTTTGCGCAGGATGGCCTCCGGGACGATGGTCGTGAGGGCCTGCCCGACCACCACGCCCAGCGCGGTCACAATGGCCAGGGCCAGGGTTGCTCCCAGGAAAACGGCCCACGGCCGGTTGAACTTACACACCTGCGCGATGACGGCCAGTTGGGTTTTATCTCCCAGTTCCGCCAGCACTAACAGACCGAAGGTAGAGAGAAGCGCTTTCCAGAACATACTCCTTCCTCAGCATCAGGCGGGGTCTGGGGCGGTTCTGCCGCCCCAGACCCCGCCGATTTTTCTCTGGCCGGAGTTACGCCAGCGCCTTCTTCAGTGCGATGCCCAGCCGCCGGATGCCCTCCACGATGGTCTCCGGGGGGCAGAAGGAGAAGTTGAGCCGCATGGCATTGAAGCCCCCGTCGCCGTTGGGGTAGAAATTCTCCCCAGGGACGTAGGCCACCTTCTCCTCCAGCGCGCGGCGCAGGAACTCCGTGGTGTGGATGGAATCCGGCACCCGCGCCCAGAGGAAGAGCCCGCCCTGGGGACGGGTCCAGGAGCACTCCTCAGGCCAGAACTCCGCCAGCGCGTCCAGCATCGTGTCCCGCCGCTCTTTGTAGACCCGCCGCAGGCGCTGCGCGTGCGGCTTGAGGAAGCCGCGCTGGCAGATATCGTTGGCGATGTACTGGACGAAGGTGCCGGTGTGGAGGTCGGAGCCCTGCTTGGCCATGACGAACTGCCGCATCAGCACCTCCGGGCAGACAATCCAGCCCAGGCGCAGGCCCGGCGTGAGGGTCTTGGAGAAGGTGCTCATGTAAATGACCCGCTCCGGCACAAAGGTGCAGATGGGCGGAATGTCCTCCCCCTCAAAGCGCAACTGACCGTAGGGGTCGTCCTCCACAATGGGGAGATTGAGGCGGGTGGCGATTTCCGCCAGTTTCTCCCGCCGTTCCAGGGAGAGGGTGACGCCCGCCGGGTTGTGGAAGTTGGGGAGGACGTAGATGAACTTGGGCGGACGCCCCGTTTCCTTCATCACATCCCGGTAGGCCTCCTCTATCTCATCCACCACCATGCCGTCGTCATCCAGGGAGACGGTGTGGTACCGGGCGCCGTACGTGTTCCAGGCCTGGATAGCGCCCAGATAGGTGGGCCGTTCGGTGATGACGTAGTCCCCCGGTTCTATGAACACCTTCCCGATGAGGTCCAGCCCCTGCTGGGACCCGGCGGTGATCAGGACGTTGTTGGGGACGGCGGGGACGCCGTACTTGTGCATGCTGGTCGCCAGCCATTCCCGCAGGGGAAGATACCCCTCCGTACTGCTGTACTGGAGCGCGCGGGCACCCTCATTCTGGACGACGTAGCGACATGCCTCCTCAATCTCCCGCAGGGGGAAGAACTCCGGCGCTGGCAGCCCTCCGGCGAAGGAGATGACATCCGGCTGCTCGGTCAGTTTCAGCAGTTCCCGGATGGCCGAACTCTTCATCGTCCGGACCCGACTGGCCAGATATGGGGTCCAATCCAACACCGGAATCTCCCGATCCAGACTGAAGTTGAAGTTCATCGGTTCACCTCCTGAGATGGAATGGGGTCAAAAATAAGCGCCGGGTAACCCTGGTCACCCGGCGCCAGGTAGCCGTTGAGAAAAGGGCAACCGCATCATCCGGTGCCACAACAAGACCTGGCACAACCGGAAACACCCTTTATGGCACAGGTTGTTCACCATTGGAGTCTCAACAAATGCGCTCTGCTCTCCCCGCCCATGTTCGTTCAGACCAGTTCTCGTCTCAGAGCGTGGGATGGTTCAATTTTCCGGGGAAATATGTTGACACTTTTTACGGGCGTTAAAATTCCGCCTGGCCCTCACCCCACCCCCTGCCCCAGGCTCATTGGATGGTACTGAATCATTCGTGCCCCTCTCCCGCTCGCCTCCGGCGGCGGGCGAGGGGAGGGGGAGAAATTGGGGTTTTGGGGGGGGGGGGGGTGGGGCCCCCCCCCCCAAAACCCCTCTTCAATCCCCCCCTCTCCCCTGGCCGCAGGCCAAGGGGAGAGGGGGGCAAAGGGGGGTGAGGAGCCAGGAAGATTTGGAGACGCAGAAAGTGTCAATCAATTCTGAACCATCCCCCTCTCACACTATGATTTTAGCACTGACTGGCGAAACGGGCAAGTAGGACAACCATGATGAGCAGTTGTCCTGCATCGTGGGATACTACCCAATCCCCATGGCGGTTGACAAAAACGCCCAAACGTGCTATGAATACTCATCACATTCCGGCAGGGGAGGAAACCGATGAAAAGCGAGCAGGTTACCCGGGGAAGCCAGCGCGCGCCCCACCGCAGCCTCTTTTACGCCATGGGGTACACGCCCTCCGATCTGGACCGACCGCTGATCGGCGTGGTGAATTCCCAGAACGAAGTAATCCCGGGCCACATCCATCTGGATGCCATTGCCCAGGCGGTGAAGGCAGGGATTTACAGCGCGGGAGGAACCCCCATAGAGTTCCCTGTCATCGGCATCTGTGATGGCATCGCGATGGGCCATCTGGGGATGCACTATTCTCTGCCCAGCCGGGAACTCATCGCCGACAGTGTGGAGTCTATGGCTCTGGCCCACGCTCTGGATGGGCTGGTGCTGATCCCTAACTGCGACAAGATTATCCCGGGGATGCTGATGGCCGCGGCCCGATTGGACCTGCCCGCCCTCGTGGTCAGCGGAGGTCCGATGCTGGCGGGCCGCTTTCGGGGACGGGATGTGGACCTCAGCACCGTCTTTGAGGCAGTGGCGAAGGTTGAGAAGGGGGAATGGAGTGAGGCAGACCTGGAGGAACTGACCTTTTCCGCCTGCCCCGGCTGCGGTTCGTGTGCCGGAATGTTTACCGCCAACACGATGAATTGTCTGACGGAGGCCCTCGGCATAGCGCTGCCCGGGAACGGGACCATCCCCGCTGTGAACGCCGCCCGCCTCCGGCTGGCCAAAGAGGCCGGTCGGAGAATTGTAGACCTGATCCGGGACGACCTGCGCCCTTCCCGCATCCTGGTCTATGAAGCCTTCGTCAACGCCATCACGGTGGATATGGCGATGGGCGGCTCCACCAACACCGTGCTGCACCTGATGGCCATCGCCCGGGAGGCCGGGGTGGACCTCTCGCTGGAGGAGTTTGACCGGATCAGCCGCCGGACTCCGTATCTGGCCTCCATCAGCCCGGCCAGTCCTCTCCATATCCAGGACCTGGATGAGGCGGGAGGCATCCCCGCGCTGATGAAAGAACTGAGTCGGGGAGGCCTGATCCATACGGAATTGCCGACGGTGACGGGCCGTACGGTGGGGGAGAACATCGCCAGCGCGGCGATCCGGCGACCCGATGTCATCCGGACTCTGGACCGCCCCTACCGGCAGGAGGGAGGGCTGGCCATTCTCTACGGCAATCTGGCGCCGGAGGGAGCCGTTGTGAAAGCCGCTGCGGTCGCTGAGGAGATGTTGACCCATCGGGGGCCGGCGCGGATCTTCAATTCCGAAGAGAATGCGGTGCAGGCCATTCTGGGAGGCGCGATTCGCCGGGGCGATGTGGTGGTCATCCGGTATGAGGGGCCGAAGGGCGGGCCCGGGATGCGGGAGATGCTGGCCCCGACGGCCTCTCTGGCCGGGATGGGGCTGGACCGGGAAGTGGCCTTGCTCACCGACGGGCGCTTTTCCGGCGCCACGCGGGGGGCGGCCATCGGCCACATCTCCCCAGAGGCCGCCGCCGGGGGTCCCATCGGCCTGCTGCAGGAAGGGGACCTCATAGAGATAGACATCCCGGCCCGGCGGCTCCAGGTGCTTCTTTCGGAGGAGGAACTGGAGAGGCGTCGGCGGGAGTGGCAACCCCTGCCGCCGAAGATCCACCGGGGATACCTGGCCCGCTACGCGGCGCAGGTGACTTCCGCCAACACAGGAGCAGTGCTTCAGAAACCCTAACGGCAACGTAACGATTCGGGCGCTGAAGTCACTTTCTTGGGCCGCAGGCCTTTATACCAACTTGTTTATTACGGCCATTCCTCGCCCGACGGTAAACCGTCGGGCTCAATCTGCAAAGCCTCCTTCGGGGGCTAAAAATAGCCCGAAGGGCTTTGCATAATGAGCCCGGACGTTTACGTCCGGGCGATGGGCGCTGGCCGAAACAAACGCAATTGGTATTACGCCGTTGGGAGGATTCCTCCTGGAAGCCTGCCTGGCAACCGTTCTTTACTCCAGTGGGGGGAACGGGCCCGGCACTTCCAGAAGTGCCGGGCCCATTTTTTACCCACCGGTGGTGAGTTCGCGAGGATCCTGAAGAAAGAGGGCGTACTCCATACTGTCGGCCAGGGCCTGCCAGCTGGCCTCAATAATGTTGGTGGAAGAGCCCACCGTGCTCCACACCCGCTCCCCTCGCGCCGACTCTATCAGCACGCGCACAATGGCTGCTGTGCCCGCTCCCCCGTTCAGAATGCGCACTTTGTAGTCGGTCAGGTGCACCTCCGCCAGAGGGGGGTAGAAGGGCACCAGCGCCTTGCGCAACGCCAGGTCCAGCGCGTGGACCGGACCGTTCCCTTCGGCTGCCGTGTGCATTACCTCCCCTTTCACCCGTACCTTCACGGTAGCCTCCGCAATGATCCCCCGCCCCTTCCGATTCTCCACCAGAACGTGGAAATCAATCAACTCAAAGGGCGGCCAGTAGTCTGGCCGGGCGCGTCGGAGAAGCAATTCTAACGAAGCCTCCGCCCCGTCAAACTGAAACCCCACCTTCTCCAATTCCTTCACCCGCTGCAGGATCGCCGGCACCTCCTCGGCGTTGATCTCCACGCCAAATTCCCGTGCCTTCTCCAGGATGTTGGCCCTACCGGAGAGTTCGGAAACCACCGTGCGGGCCAGATTTCCCACCCATGCCGGGTCTATATGCTGGTAACTCTCCGGGCACTTCTGCCAGGCGTGGACGTGAACGCCGCCCTTATGGGTGAAAGCACTCCGCCCCACATACGGAAGGCGGGGGTCCGGCGGCATATTCGCGATTTCGCTCACATACCGGGAAACGCTCGCCAGACGCCGCAACTGCTGGTCGGTGATGCACCGATACCCCATTTTCAATTGCAGGGTTGGGATCAGGGAACAGAGGTTGGCGTTCCCGCACCGTTCTCCGAAACCGTTTATGGTTCCCTGAATGTGGACCACTCCCGCCCGGACCGCGGCCAGAGAGTTGGCCACCGCCAGTTCGCCGTCGTTATGGGCGTGAATTCCCAACGGGACGGTGATGCTTTGCCGGACATCCGCCACGATTCTGTGGATTTCCTCAGGAAGAGACCCCCCGTTGGTATCGCAGAGAACGATGCAATCGGCGCCCGCCTCCTGCGCGGCCCGCAACGTCTCCAGCGCATAGGAGCGGTTCGCTTTGTATCCGTCAAAGAAGTGCTCCGCATCGTAGATCACTTCCCGTCCCTGCGCCTTCAAATAGCCCACGGTTTCGGCGATCATGCGCAGGTTTTCGTCCAGGGTCGTCTCCAACACCCGCAGGACGTGCAGGTCCCAACTCTTGCCAAAGAGGGTCACCGTCCGGGTCTCCGCCCCCAGCAGGGAGCGAATCTGCGGATCCTCGGTCACCGGGATGCCCGCGCGCCGGGTGCTCCCGAACGCCGCCAGGGTGGCATAGGTCAGGCGCAGTTTGCGGGCCTCGGCGAAAAACTCCGTGTCTTTCGGATTGGAGCCCGGCCATCCCCCTTCAATATAGTGAATCCCGATCTCATCCAGTTTGCGCGTGATGCGGAGTTTGTCCGCCAGAGAATAGGAAATCCCTTCCTGCTGGGCTCCATCTCGCAATGTCGTATCATAAAGGATGAGTTGCACGGGCCCGGTGTCCATTGTTATCCCCCCTCGTGAACGGATTTGCCCACTGCTGCGATTTTCTGGACGACTTTCTCGCCCATCTCCCGGGTGCCCACCACCCGGGTCCCGGGCTGAGCGATGTCCTGAGTGCGGTACCCCTCTTCCAGGACGGCCGCGACGGCCTGCTCCACCGCCGCGGCTTCCGTCTCCAGGCCCAGGGAGTGGCGCAGGAGCATCGCGACGCTGAGGATGGTGGCGAGGGGATTGGCCACATCCCGGCCAGCCAGGGCCGGGGCAGAGCCGTGGATGGGCTCGTAGAGGCCGGGGCCGTCCTCCCCCAGCGACGCGGAAGGCAACATGCCGATGGAGCCGGCCAGCACAGCCGCTTCGTCGGTGAGGATGTCCCCAAACATATTCTCGGTCACCACCACATCAAAGTGGGTCGGGCGCAGCATGAGCATCATCGCACAGGCGTCCACCAGCAGATGCTCCAGTTCCACATCGGGATACATCCGTCCCACCGCGATGGCCGTCTCCCGCCACAGGCGGGAAGTGGTCAGGACGTTCGCCTTGTCCACCGAAGTCACCTTGCGGCGCCGCTGACGGCTCAACCGAAACGCCACGTGGAGGACCCGTTCTATCTCTTCAACGGTATACACCGCCGTATCGTAGGCCCGGTTCCCCTCCCGTCCCCGAGGGCCGAAATAGATGCCTCCGGTCAACTCCCGAACCACCAGGAGGTCTACCCCGGCCACAATGTCCGGCTTGAGCGGAGACGCATCCAGCAGGGGGCGGTAGAGTTTCACAGGCCGGAGATTGGCGAAGAGGTTCAGTTCCTTGCGCAATCTCAGCAGGCCCTGCTCCGGGCGAATCGGGGCCGACGGGTCATCCCACCGGGGGCCCCCCACCGCGCCCAGCAGGATCGCATCACTGGCCCGGCAGAGGGCCAGCGTCTCTTCCGGCAGCGGGTCTCCGGTCTGGTCTATGGCGATGCCGCCGATCAGCCCTTCTTGAAACTCAAACTGGTGACCGTAGACTTCGGCGACCCGCTGCAGCACCCGCAACGCGGCCGCGACGACTTCGGGGCCGATGCCATCACCTGGCAAAACCGTGATTCGGGCTTTCATCTCACTACCTTTATGGAAAGAGCGTGGGTTGTTCGCCTGCACGCAGGCCTCGCGGCCTGCGCTAAAGGGTTCAATCCGTGCTCATCCGTATCCATCCGTGTGCATCCGTGTCCCATTCCATAGCACACGGATGAACGCGGGTTTGGACGGATGGACACGGGTAAGCATCCGTGAAAATCCGTGCTATCCGTGCCCATCCGTGTCCCATTCCATAGCACACCGATGAACACGGGTTTGGACAGATGGACACGGATAAACGTCCGTGAAAATCCGTGCTATCCGTGCCCATCCGTGTCCCATTCAATAGTACACGGATGAACACGGGTTTGGACAGATGGACACGGATAAACATCCGTGAAAATCCGTGCTATCCGTGCCCATCCGTGTCCCATTCAATAGTACACGGATGAACGCGGGTTGGGACGGATGGACACAGGTAAGCATCCGTGAAAGTCCGTGCTGTCCATGCCCATTCGTGTCCGATTCCTGATGGGGTCTACGAAAGACGCGAAAGGTGCGAACAGTGAATGCGCGCCCGTCCGCGTTCATTGGCCCCTTTCCAACCGGCGGCGGACAAACTCCACCAGCCCTCCGCTCCGGATGATTTCCATCAGGAACGGCGGGAACGGCTCCGCCTGAAAGAGAGCCCCCGTATCCAGATTGCGGATGAGGCCCCTCTCCAGGTCTACTTCCACAGTCTGCCCCGTTTGGGTCCCTTCCACCGCCGCGGGACACATCAATACGGGGAGACCGATGTTGATGGCGTTGCGGAAGAAGATACGGGCAAAGGTCCGGGCGATCACGCAGGAAACCCCGGCGCCTTTCAACGCCAGCGGGGCGTGTTCGCGGGACGAGCCACAGCCAAAGTTCTCCCCGGCCATCAGAATGTCCCCCGGCCGGACGCGACGGGCAAACTCCGGGTCCACGTCCTCCATACAATGGGCCGCCAGTTCTTCGGGAGTGGAGACATTCAGATAGCGAGCCGGGATGATGCCGTCCGTATCTATGTTGTCGCCGTATTTCCATACCGTCCCCTGAAGTTTCACTGTTCACCTCCGGAATGGGCGGCTTCAAAATCTGATGATCCGCTCCTGTTCCCAGAAATCCACATGCAGGGGAGGGGGGAGCAATGAAGCCACCGGGGATGGAGTGAAGTGGAAGAGTCGCCGGGATGGAATTTCGTCCGGACTGGCGATTCGCCCCAGCACGGCGCTGGCGGCGGCGACGGCGGGGCTGCTCAGATACACCTCCGATTTCGGGTGCCCCATGCGGCCCACGAAGTTCCGGTTGGTGGTGGAAAGACACCGTTCCCCCTCGGCCAGGACTCCCAGATGACCGCCCAGACAGGGCCCGCATGTGGGCATGCTGAAAACCGCTCCCGCCTCCACGAACACCTCCGCCAGCCCCTCCCGGACCGCGCGCAGGAACAATTCCTGGGTGCCAGGGATGACAATACACCGCACTTCCGGATGGACGCGTTGCCCGTTCATCAGGTCCGCCGCCACCTGGAGATCGCTCCACCGCCCGTTGGTGCAACTCCCGATCACCACCTGGTCAATGGGGATGCCGTGCACCTGGCTGAGCGGCCGGACGTTGGCAGGCGAATGGGGAAGCGCGACCTGGGGCTCCAGGGAGCGCACGTCGTATTCCAGGACCTGCTCGTATCGGGCATCGGGATCGCTGGAGTAGACCTGGTACGGACGGGTCGCCCGGCTGGCCACATATTTCAGGGTGACGGCATCCACCGGGAACAGGCCGGCTTTGGCCCCCGCCTCTACCGCCATGTTGGCCATCGTGAACCGGTCGTCCATAGAAAGTTGGGCCAGCGTCGGGCCGGTGAACTCCATCACCTGGTAGCGGGCGCCGTCCACACCGATCTGGCCGATGGTGTACAGGATCAGGTCTTTCCCGCTGACCCAGCGGGGGAGTTCGCCGAAGTAGACGCAGCGGATGCTCTCCGGGACTCGCAGCCAGACCTCGCCGGTGGCCATCGCCACGGCGATGTCGGTGGAGCCCATACCGGTGGCGAATGCGCCCAGCGCGCCGTAGGTGCAGGTATGGGAATCCGCCCCCACCACCAGGTCGCCGGGCAGAACCAGCCCTTTCTCCGGAAGCAGGACGTGCTCTATGCCCGCCCGCCCGACCTCAAAGTACCAGCGGATGCCCTGCTGGCGGGCAAACTCCCGCATCACCTGGCATTGCCGGGCACTCGGGATGTCTTTGTTGGGAGTAAAGTGATCGGGAACCAGGGCGATACGGTCCCGATCCCAGACCTCCTGCACGCCGATACGGTAGAATTCCCGGATGGCGATGGGAGCAGTGATGTCGTTGGCCAGGACCAGGTCCACACGAGCCATCACAAACTGACCCGGATGGACCTCGTCCAGCCCGGCGTGAGCTGCCAGAATTTTCTCCGCCATTGTCATTCCCATGGGAGACCTCCTGTAAAAGATGTGGTTCATCAGATACCAGCGCTCAGGCTGCGGCCACAGGGGAAAGGGAGGGCAAGAGTTCCAGGGCCGCAACCCGGCGGGCGGTCAGCGCCTTGTTCAGGGCGCTCATATAGGCCCGGGCACTGGCAACGATAATGTCAGTGGAAGCGCCGTAGCCGCTGAACACCCGGGGGTGGCCGTTGCCGTCTTCCATTTCAATGCGGATGGTCACCTCGCCCACCGCGTCCAGGCCGCCGGTGACCGCTTTGACGGAGAACTCCACCAGCCGGTTGGGGAGACCGACGACGCGGGTAATCGCCTGATACACCGCATCCACCGGTCCGTTTCCGATGGCGGTCTCGGTGATGGCCTGTCCCTCAGGTCCGCGGATCCGGATGGTGGCCGTGGGAATCATGTTGCCGCAGCAGACCTGCACGTGTTCCAGGTGATACCCTTCGGTCACCTGGGAGATCTCGTCGCTGATCAGTGCCTCCAGGTCGGCCTCGGTCACCTCCTTTTTCCGGTCCGCCAGCGCTTTAAAACTGGCGAACACCCGTTCCAGTTCCTCAGAGGTCAACTGATAGCCCATTTCCTCCAGCCGTTTCCGCAGGGCATGGCGGCCGGAGTGCTTTCCCAGCACCAGCATACTGCGGTCCAGGCCGATCAGTTTGGGGTCCATAATCTCGTAGGTCAGGGGGTTCTTGAGCACGCCGTCCTGGTGGATGCCGGACTCGTGGGCAAAGGCATTGGCCCCCACGATGGCCTTGTTGGGCTGAACGCTGACCCCGGTGTAACTGGCGACCATTCGGCTGGTGCGGTAAATCTCGGCGAAGCGGATACCCGTGGTCACCCGAAGGACCTTCCGCCGGGTATAGAGGGCCATCACAATTTCCTCCAGGGAGGCATTGCCGGCCCGTTCGCCAATCCCGTTGATGGTACACTCCACCTGACGGGCGCCAGCCTGGATGGCTGCCAGGCTGTTGGCCGTTGCCAGTCCCAGGTCGTTGTGGCAGTGGGCGGAGATGACCACCCGTTCCGTGCCCGGCACATGCTCCAGGATGCCCCGGATCAGGGCGCCGAACTCTTCCGGCAGGGCATAGCCAACGGTATCGGGGATGTTGATGGTGGTGGCTCCCGCCCGAATGGCCGCCTCAATCACCCGGTACAGGAACTCCGGGTCGCTCCGACTGGCATCCTCCGGGGAGAACTCCACGTCGTCGCAGAGGTTGCGGGCATACGCGACCATCTCCCGCACCCGCTCCAGCACCTCTTCGCGGGACATCTGGAGTTTGTATTTCAGGTGGATGTCCGAAGTGGCCAGGAAGGTGTGGATGCGCGGCCGGGGAGAGCCGCGGAGGGCTTCCCAGGCCCTCTCTATATCCCCGGGGGTTGCCCGGGCCAGCGCGGCGATGACCGGGCCCTGCACCTCCGTTGCCACGCGCCGCACCGCCTCCCAATCGCCCGGAGAAGCCGCCGGGAAGCCCGCTTCAATCACATCCACTCCCAATCGGGCCAGTTGGCGGGCAATCTGGACTTTCTCCTCAGCGTTCAGGGCGACTCCCGGCGTCTGTTCCCCATCACGCAGAGTGGTATCAAAGATGAGAACCCTATCCATCTCTCCTCCTGAAGAAAGGACACCAGGTGTAACTATCTACCCCCTGATCGCTTTAATAACGTAGCGCAGGCTGTCAGCCTGCATGCAGGCCTGGCGGCCTGCGCTACAGGGGCACACCTTCGCCGCGTCTTTGATGGCACTTGCCCGAAAGCTCCTCTGGAGTTACCACCCGGTAGGAATATCGGGAAACACCGACGTTCCCCCGGCGATCAGGGCACTGTCTTGGGATTCTGCCAGGGCATCATTGCCCGCAGTTTCCGACCGACCTGCTCAATCAGGTGCTCCCTCTCCCGTTGCCGCATCGTGTTGAACGAGGGGCGACCCGCCATGTTCTCCAGAATCCAGAGGCGGGCAAAGGAGCCGTCCTGCACCTCCTGGAGAAGCCGGCGCATCTCGTCCTTGACCGCCCCGGAGATGACGCGCGGGCCGGCGATGTAATCGCCGAATTCCGCGGTATCGCTGACGGAGTACCGCATATAACTCAGCCCACCCTGCTGGATCAAGTCCACGATGAGTTTTAATTCGTGCAGGCACTCAAAGTAGGCAATCTCCGGCTGATAACCGGCCTCCACCAGGACCTCAAAGCCGGCCTTGATCAGCGCGGTGACGCCGCCGCAGAGCACCGCCTGTTCGCCAAAGAGGTCCGTCTCGGTCTCTTCGGCGAAGGTGGTTTCTATGATGCCGGCCCGGGTGCATCCGATCCCTTTAGCGTAGGCCAGGGCGGTCTCTCTGGCCCGACCGGTCGCGTCCTGATGGACGGCCAGAAGGGCGGGGACTCCGCCGCCTTCCCGGAACACTTCCCGCATCCGGTGGCCGGGGGCCTTGGGAGCGACCATGCTCACATCCACATCGGAGGGAGGAGTGATCTGGTGAAACCGGATGTTGAAGCCATGGGCGAACATCAGGGTCTTGCCGGCGGAGAGATGAGGGGCGATGTCCCGCCGATAGAGTTCCGGCTGGACCGGATCGGGCACCAGCATCATAATGATGTCCCCCCGGGCAGCGGCCTCGGCCGTCGGCAGGACGGTCAGGCCTTCAGCCCGGGCCTGATCCCACGACTTTCCCCCGGGGCGAAGGCCAACCACCACGGTGCAACCGGAGTCCCGGAGATTCAGGGCATGGGCATGCCCCTGGCTTCCGTAGCCGATGATCGCGATGGTCCCACCCTGGAGGAGACTCAGATCGGCATCCTGGTCGTAGTACATTCTGGCCATGGTTCTCCTTAAAGTAAAGAGTTTTTACTGCGGCGAGGAAACCGTTGGTTCAGAGGAACGATGATTGCCACGCACCATTGCCACCCGGCCGGTGCGAATCACCTCCTGGATCCCGTACGGTTTCAGGAGGCCCAACAGGGCGTCCACCTTATCCTCGGTGCCCGTGATTTCAACGATCAGGGAATCTGGCGCCACGTCCACCACCCGGGCCCGGAAGAGATGGACCAGTTCCGTGACCTCTCCCCGCTGCTCCGGGGGACAGCCCACCCGAACCAGCGCCAGTTCCCGGACGACGGCAGGCATCCGGGTCACGTCCCAGACCTCAATCACATTGACCAGTTTGTACAGTTGTTTCTGGACCTGCTCAATGACCCGGTCGTCCCCTTCTACCACGAAGGTCATCCGGGAAATGCCCGGCGTTTCGCTGTGGCCGACGGCCAGGCTCTCTATGTTGTAATTCCGTTTGCGGAACAGGCTGGCGATCCGGTTGAGCACGCCGGGCTGATCTTCCACCATAGCGACCAGAGTGTGTCTCATTCTCCCTCACCTCCTTCGGACGGATCAGACGGTCTGATAACTGTTCCGGCGGATCATCTCCGAAATGGCCCTGCCGGGTGCGACCATCGGGTAGACGTTCTCCTCGCTGTGGATGTGAAAATCTATCAGCGCCGGTCCGGGAATTTCCATCGCTCGCCTCAGGATGGGGGTCACCTGGTCCTTTTCCCGAACCGTAAAGCCCGGGATGCCGTAGGCCTCGGCGACCCGGGCAAAGTCCGGCCCCAGCAGCCGGGTACCGCTATAATGGCGGTTGAAAAAGAGTTCCTGCCATTGGCGCACCATACCCAGGAACCCGTTATTCAGGATGGCCATCTTCACGGGGAGGTTCTCCTGCACCACGGTCGCCAGTTCCTGAATGGTCATCTGAAAGCCGCCATCGCCAGCGACCACCCAGACCGTCTCATGGGGCCGTCCGATCTGGACGCCAATGGACGCGGGAAGCGCGAAGCCCATGGTGCCCAACCCGCCAGAGGAAATCAGACTATTGAACCGGTCGTGGATGTAGTACTGAGCCTCCCACATCTGATTCTGACCCACGTCGCTCACAATGGTGGCATTGCCCTGGGTGACCTCCCAGATTTGCCGCACCACATACTGGGGAAGCGGGTGGCCATCGTGGTTCTCATTCAGGGGGTTATCCGTTTCTGATTCCTCCCGCCACTGCCCGATCTGCGCCAGCCATTCAGGATGAGTGGCTGGCGGCACCAGTTGCAGCAATTTACTGAGCACCTCCCGGGCATCGCCCACGATGGCAATGGCAGGACGGATGTTCTTGCCGATCTCGGCCTGATCAATGTCCACGTGGATGATCTGCGCATTGGGAGCGAAGCGGGAAGGGGAGCCGGTTACCCGGTCGTCAAACCGCATCCCGACTGCCAGCAGAACATCCGCTTCCTGGATGGCCTGGTTGACGTGATAGAAACCGTGCATACCCGCCATGCCCAGAGAGAGCGGATGGCTTTCCGGGAACGCACTGATTCCCAGGAGAGTCGTCGCCACCGGAATCTGCGCCCGTTCGGCCAGTGCCCGGAGTTCCCGGCCGGCGCCGGAGAGGATGACACCGTGACCCGCCAGGATCAGGGGCTTGCGGGCCTGGCGGAGCAGATCGGCGGCCGCCTGCACGTTCTCATCATCGGAGAAATCCAGCCGCAGGCCCGGCAGGTGCACCTGGTCGGGGTAGGAGAACCCGGTTTCCTGGAACTGCACATCTTTGGCAATGTCTATGAGGACGGGGCCAGGTCGGCCGGTTCGGGCGATGTGGAAAGCCTCTTTCACCACCCGGGGTAGGTCCTCCACGCGAGTCACCAGATAATTGTGTTTGGTGATGGGCAGAGTGATGCCGGTGATGTCCGTCTCCTGAAAGGCGTCGGTACCGATGACCGGGGTGGGCACCTGGCCCGTAATTGCCACGACGGGGGAGGAGTCCATATATGCCGTCGCGATGCCGGTGACCAGGTTGGTCGCACCCGGCCCTGAGGTCGCAATGCACACCCCGACTTTCCCCGTCGCCCGGGCGTAACCGTCGGCTGCGTGGGCCGCAGCCTGCTCATGGCGCACCAGGACGAAACGAATGGGGTATTGGGGCAGGGCGTCAAACAGATGAATCACCGCGCCGCCGCCGATCCCGAAGATGACCTCCACCCCTTCCCGTACCAGACATTCCCAGAGGATTTGAGCGCCGGTCAGTTTCATCGGATACCTCCTCGCACGAGATAGAAAATGATCGTCAGCCCTCTGATTCACTGTCTCCCCTGCTGGGGGCATTTACCACTTCTCCTCTTCCTCTCCCCTTCAGAGGAGGGGCTGAAAGCGTCCCCTTTTAGGGAATCTTTGTTGCCCCCTCTCCCTTAGGTTTGGCCTTTTCTCCTGCAGGGATAAAGGAAATGTGACCCCACTGCAAAAAGGGTTCTTTATCGCAGAGACCGCAGAGTACGCAGAGCAATATTTAAGAAAATCTCTGCGCTCTCCGCGTTCTCTGCGATGAGTTTTTGAAGTGAACTCAAATATGTTTTTCATCGCGACAGCTTTGCTGCTGCAATGAAAAATATTTTCTTTTTTGAACCTCTACAACCCGATAAAAAATTACGGGCCTCCCCGGTCGGGAGGCCCGTAATTAACTTCTATTATGTTGATATAAATTACATCATCTTATGGTTCCCCCCAACCGCCAGCAGCCGACCCTCCTCCCCGAGGAGGATAATAACAGCAATAAGAATAAGCAACAACACGGCGGCGGTTGGGTAAACCATTTCTCTAAACGTCCGTGAATTTGGTAGACCTGTGGCGCGGATGGTTTTTCTGTATCGGCCTGATGGCCGGTGGCACACAGCCAGAAGCAGCTCGTTGCACTGAAGGAATCCCCCTGAGAGATTGACCGCTATTATACAAGACTATGCCAAAGTTGTCAAGCCGTCGCCCGTTCTTCCAGGGCCTATCAATGCTCTAACGAAGATGCTCGTAGTAAGCCACGAAGCGAAGCGGAGTGGCGTCCAAAAGGCTCGGAACGGCACTCCGCTGGCGCTCCGTGCCTGACTACGAACGAAAAATATTAGAGCGCTGATAAGCCCTGCCGTTCTTTCGAAGGGCGCGTACTTGCCAGGAAACCCCATACCGGGTATAATGTTAGCGAAAACCACCAAAAGGAGGCACCCCCATGTTAGTCGGCGAACGAATGACCAAACGTCCCATCACAGTGTCCGAAGAAACCTCCCTCCCTGAGGCGCTGGAATTGATGCGCCAGGAGAAAATCCGCCGACTCCCGGTGCTGGATAAGCACGGGAAACTGGTGGGCATCGTCACCGAACTGGACCTCCTGCGGGCCTCCCCTTCCCCGGCGACCACCCTGAGCATCTACGAGATCCCCTACCTGCTCTCCAAAGTCAAAATGCGGGACATCATGACCCGCGAGGTCATCACGGTGACCGAGGATACCCCAATTGAGGAAGCGGCCCGCATTATGGCCGACCGCAAAATCGGCGGCCTCCCCGTGATGCGGGATGACAAACTGGTCGGCATCATCACCGAGACGGACATCTTCAAGGTGATGCTGGAACTCTTCGGCGCCCGCCAGAAGGGTATCCGCATCACCCTCTCCGTCCCCGATGAGAAAGGCGTCCTGGCCCGCGTGACCGGGAAAATCGCCGAAATCGGCGGCAACATCATCTCCCTGGGGACCGCGATGGGAGAGGACCCGACCACCAGCATTCTCATCCTCCGCGTGGCGGACGTCTCCGAAGAGGCGCTGGTGGACGCGATGAAGCACCTGGGCGGCGTCCAGGTGGTCCACTCCCGTACCTGCGACCTTCCCGCCTGCGACATCTGATGGACATCCCAAACCTGCGCTGGTGGGGGTGGGGGACGCTGGACCGTTCCTACCCCCTGGAAAACCGGCCCCGATTCTGGCCAACTCTGCGGGCGTGGCTGGAATTGCCCGATAACCTGACGGAACGGCCGCCGGTCCCGCTGGAATCTATCCAACTCCGACCGTCCCGCCTGGACGATCCGGTCCTGGCCTCGTTGCACCGACTGGTTGGAGAGGAGGCGGTCCGGCTGGACCTGCGCGCTCGCGTGGAGCACGCCTGCGGCAAGGCCTACCGGGACCTGGTGCGCGTGCGGGCCGGTGTCGTCCCTAACCCCCCGGATGCCGTTGTCTATCCGGCCGACGAGGGGCAGGTGGCGGCGATTGTCGCCTGGGCCGCCGACCGGGACATCCTCATTATCCCCTTCGGCGGCGGCAGCACAGTCCTGGGGGCCGTGGAGCCGCCCCCCGACGACCGCCCCGCCATCAGCCTGGACCTGGCCCGGCTGGATCGAGTCATCTCCATAGACCCCGTCTCCCGGACCGCCCGCATCCAGGCCGGCGCCACCGGCCCCGAGGTGGAAGCGCAACTGAACGCGCGGGGCTTCACCCTGGGCCATTTCCCCCAGTCCTTTGAATTCTCCACCCTCGGCGGCTGGATCGCCACCCGGGGCGCCGGTCAGACGTCCACCGGCTACGGCAAGATAGAGCACATGACCCAGGCGGTCCAGGTGGTCACCCCGGTGGGCCTCATAGAGACGCGCGACGTCCCCGCCAGCGCCACCGGCCCCAGTTTGCTGGAGTTTCTGGTCGGCTCGGAGGGGGCCTGCGGCGTCATCACCCAGGCGACGATGCGTATCTGCCCCCGCCCCGAAGTCCAGGACTACCGGGGGTTCCTCTTCCGTCGGCTGGACGAGGCAATTGCCGCGCTGCGCGACCTGATGCAGCAGGGCCCCTGCCCCACCATCGCCCGCCTCTCCGACCCGGAGGAGACGGCCGGTTTCACCGTCCTGGCCCACGCCCACTCCGGCCTGCGGGCCCTCATAGACTGGGCCACGGAAAAGTATCTGGCCTGGAAGGGCCACAGCCTGACCGGCGGCAGTTGCTTCCTGCTCCTGGGCTACGACGGCGCTCCCGAAGATGTCCGCCCCCGCTGGCGCCGGGCGACCGAAATCTGCCGGGACCACGGCGGCTTGCCCCTGGGCCGCAGCGTCGGCGAATCCTGGAAACGGGAACGGTTCGCTCAGCCGTACCTGCGGGATACTCTCCTGGGCGTCGGTGTAATGGTGGACACGCTGGAGACCGCCACCACCTGGTCCAACCTGCTCCACCTCTACGAGGCGATGACGGCGGCCATCCGGGCGGCCATCCGGAATACCGGCGGCGGGCCCGGTTATGTGATGACCCACGTCTCCCACAGTTATCCCTGGGGGGCTTCCCTCTACACGACCTTCCTGGGCCGTCAGGTGCCCGGCGAGGAGATTGCCCAGTGGTGGGCGGTGAAGGAGGCGGCGACGGAGGCCATCCTTGCCGCCGGAGGCACCCTCAGCCATCACCACGGCATCGGCCGCGACCACGCCCGGTGGCTCCGGGAGGAAGTCGGCCTGGCGGGATTGAAGGCCCTGCAGGCCGTCAAGGCCACCCTGGACCCCACCGGCATTATGAACCCGGGTGTCCTGCTGCCTGGGGAGGAATAATTTTTGTTGCGGCGGCAGAGCCGCCGCAACAAAAATTACGCCATGTGCAACTTGTTTTTCCCATAGGTATTTGGAGCCCTTTGGGGCGTTACGCCAGTTTGCCCCTCCCCCCTTCCCCCCT
>Ga0308421_1000779_pt1 | contig 18326 bp, 16 predicted proteins | sample HotsprSampleMS60_FD_203673 | JGI IMG/M metagenome (GOLD analysis project Ga0308421, IMG submission 203673) | Hot spring phototrophic mat microbial communities from Mushroom Spring, Yellowstone National Park, Wyoming, United States - 20090730_MS60 ...
GGGGGGGGGCGCCCCCCCCCCCCCCCCCCAACCCCCCCTCCTGATGCTTTGCCGTACCCGCTGCTTGTAGTAAAATCATCCCCAAACCCGTTCAGAAAGTCTCGTGCCCTGAAGGCTGACCCAAGGCCTGCGGCCCAGGAAGGGTGACTTCCGTCAGCGCTGATAGTTACCCGCCGTTGCCCCTCAGGGCCTCTCCCGGGCGCCTAACAGAATGCTGCCCACCAGGACGACGCCACCGCCCCACTGCAAGGGGGTCATCCGCTCCCCCAGGAGCAGGAAGGCCAGCCCCAGGGAGACCACCAGTTCCAGCAGACTGACCAGGGCCGTCTCAATGCCGCCCAGCCGCCGCAGGCCCGCGAACATCAGGAGGCGGGAAATGGCGGTGGTGGCCCCCAGGGCGATGATGGCCCCCCACCCTCCTGCAGGAATGGGCTCCACCGGCCTTCCCTGCAGAACCCGCGCCAGGCCCACCGTCGCGGCCATCGCGGTGAGAATGTAGGGCGTCGCGGCCTGCGAAGGGACGTCCGCCAGCAGCCACTGGCCCATGACCAGGTGCCAGCCGAAGGTCGCCGCCGAGGCGACCATCAGCATCGCGCCCAGCCAGTTGGGCTCCCCCTTGCTCCCCCCGGTGAGCAGGTAGACGCCACCAATCGCCAGCGCGATCCGCAGCAGCGTGGTCCGGCCCACCGGCTGACCGGAGGCCGCCAGGAAGAGCACCACCCACAGCAGGTATAGCGTGTTCAGGAACGACGCCAGCGAGGCGTCCAGGCGGGAGAGGCCGGAATAGTAGAGCAGGGAACCGATGCCGTTGATGGCGCCGACCGCGATGCAGCCGACCAGTTCCCCCCAGCGCAGCGGGGTCAGCCAGTCCCGCCGGAAGAGCAGGTACCAGGTCCAGAGCAGGAGGACGGCTACCAGCGTGCGGAAGGCGGCCAGGCTGAACGGGGTGACGCCCTGGGAGTAGGCCAGTTTGCCCAGGATGGGCGCCCAGCCCAGGAAGAAACTGGAGAGGGCCGTGTTGCGGATTCCCCGCCGACGGGCGGGGTCGGTGGAAAGAATGGCCATGGTCAGCCGTTAGCGGTTAGTCGTCAGCCGTCAGCAGTGAGCCGTCAGCGGTTAGTCGTCAGCCGTCTGGTCACCTGACACTTTTGATCGGGCAGTACACGGATTCACACGGATGCTACGGATAGACACGGGTCGCTAACCCGTAAATGCCCGTTTTACCTTTGTTTCCCGTTCAATGGGACACGGATGGGCACGGATGGTACAGATTTCATCCGTGCTGATCCGTGAAACCCGTGTGTATCCGTGTCCTGATTTCAAACTGTCGGGTAGCCAGGTCAGCCGTCAGCGGTGAGCCGTAAGCAGTAAGAGGAAAGAGCGCCCATGACAACTGCTCGCCGGGTCCCGCGTCAAATCCGGTACAGGGTGGTGACGGTCACCCAGGGGCTCCTGCCCGCTGAAGTGGTACGGACGTACCTGCGCAGCCACGGCATCCCGGCGGTCCTCCGCTACGAGAGTGCCGGGCGGGCCCTGGGGATTACCGTGGACGGACTGGGAGAGGTCCAGGTGCTGGTGCCGGCCCGCTGGGAGCGGCAGGCCCGCCGCCTGCTCCGGGCCCGTGAGCACCCCCGGCGCCCTCTCAGGGCGCGGCGGGCCGCTCCGGCGCGGCCCAGGGGCCGTCGGCGGCCACCCACCGCAGGCCGTTCACGTTGATGCCCCCCACCCAGAAGTCCCAGTGCAGGTGGGCGCCGGTGGAGAGGCCGGTGTTCCCCACCCGTCCGATCACATCCCCCGCGCGCACCCGTTGCCCCACCGTCACCTCTATCTGGGAGAGGTGCCAGTAACCTGTCAGAACCCCCCACCCGTGGTCTATGACCACCGCGTTCCCCCGAACCGCCAGGGGCTCCGCCAGGACGACCACGCCGTCGGCCGGCGCGTAGACCTTCGCCCCGGCCCCGATGTCAAAATCCACCCCCTCGTGGTAACTGTTGTACGGCCCGCCGTTGTAGGAGCGACGGGTCCCGAAATAGGAACTGATGGCCGCATCCACGGGCAACCGGAACGGCCCGTGCCAGTAGCGCTGGGGGGTGAAGAGGGCCCGGACCTGGGCCAGTCGCTCCCGCTCCGCCGCGATGACCCGCGGGTCCAGCAGGTTGACCCGGCTGGGTGGCACGTCTATTCGCTCGTAGCCGTACCCCCCGGCCTCCACCCGCACCGCCGCAGTGACCGTCGCCCTCTCTCCGTCTGCTATGGCCGTCAACCTCATCTCGTAGAGCCCCGGCTCGGTGAAGGCGTGGACGCCCACGTAGGCGTAGTAGACGCCGTTCTCCTCGGCGAAGGGGACGGTGCGGTCAAAGAGGCGGCCCTCCAGTTCTACCGGTTTCTCGGTGTAGACGATGACGGTGATCGTATCCCCCTGGCGCGCCGGGATGGGGCTGATCTCTATCTGGATGAAGGGGGACGGCATCCCGCCCGGCCGCGCGCCGGGGACCAGCAGCCACTGCCCGGAGAGGGCGACGGGGGGGCGGTCGGTCCAGTTCGCCGTCAACAGTTCCCAGAAGGGAACGCCGTACCGGAAGGCGACATGCAGCAGGGTCTCTCCGGGCTGGACGGCGTGCAGGGCTCCCGTCGCCATGCCCCGCCCCGTCGGGATGCGCACCACCTGCCCGACGGTGAGCAGGGTGGGGTTGACCAGGTGGTTGGCCAGCGCCAGGGTCCGCCAGTCCACCCCGTACTGGCGGGCGATGCCCGATAGCGTCTCGCCGGGGCGGACGATGTGGGCGGTCCAGGTTTCCACGGGCCCCAGGGAACCCGGGATCACCAGCCGCTGGCCGACGAAAATCTGGCGCGGGTCGGGGATGCCGTTGGCGTGGGCGATAGCGTCCACCGTGGTCCCGTACCGCCGGGCGATGGAGAAGAGGGTCTCCCCGGCCGCGACGACGTGTTCCTGGACCCGGCCCGGTTCCCCCGGCCCGCCGGACTGGGCCCACACCGGGGCGGGAAGCGTGACCAGGAGCAGAAGGACGAGTAGCAGGAATGGTAGATTGGTAGATTGGTTATTGCTCATTGGTCATTCACCCGGTGTTCTTCTTTCAGGCGCGCCAGCAGCGGGCCGATGTCCGGCTCGCTGGCGGGGAACGGTGGGCCGAAGGGGTCGGAGACTGTCTCCTCCCCTAACAGCGCGTAGAACGCGTTCAGCACCCCATGCGCCAGCACGTCCAGGTGGTAGCCCCCCTCCAGCGTGAAGACGATGCGCCCCGCGCAGAGTTCGCCGGCCATAGCGACCAGTTCCCGGGCGATGCGGGCGTAGCCCCCCAGCGAGAGTTGCATCATCGCCAGGGGGTCCTGCCAGTGGGAGTCGTATCCGGCGGAGACCAGGATCAGGTCGGGGCGGAACCGGCGGGCCAGCGGCCAGACCAGTTCTTCGTACACCCGCAGGTACCCCTGGTCGCCCACTCCGGCCGGGAGGGGGACGTTGAGGACGGAGCCCTTCCCCTCGCCGACGCCCGTCTCCTTCCAGTGGCCGGTGCCGGGGTAGTAGGGGTACTCGTGGGTGGAGAAGTAGAAGACCGTGGGGTCGGCCTCAAAGACGGCCTGGGTGCCGTTTCCGTGGTGGACGTCTATATCGGCGATGAAGACGCGCCGGATGCCGGGGAGAGTCTGGGCGTGGCGGGCGGCGACGGCGACGTTGTTGAAGAGGCAGAAGCCCATGCCCCGGTCGGGAAGGGCGTGGTGGCCCGGCGGGCGGACCAGGGCGAAGCCGTTCTGCACCCGTCCCTCCACCACGGCCTCCACCAGGGCCAGAAGCCCCCCGGCGGCCATGACGGCGGCGTCGTAGGAGCGGGCGTTCATGTAGGTGTCGGCGTCCAGGTGGCCCCCGCCCCGCTCGGCCACCCGCCGCACCTGGGCGATGTAGGCGGGGGTGTGGACCCGGGCCAGTTCTGCCTCGGTGGCCGGGCGGGCCTCCACAGGCGTCAGCCGTTCCAGGACTCCCGCGTCCCGGAGCGTGTCCATCATCCGTTCCAGGCGGCGGGCGTTCTCCGGATGGCCGGGCTGGTTATGCTCCAGGTAGACGGGGTGATACACGTAACCGGTCGCCACCGGGCACCTCCTCGGGGGAAATCTCACACAAAGACACAAAGACACAAAGACACAAAGACACAAAGACACAAAGACACAAAGATTTCTTTTTCGTAATTACCTACCCTGAATCGTTTGCAGATAATGTAGCGTAGGCTTTAGCCTGCGAATGCAGGCCTGGTGGCCTGCGCCACAGGAGGCATGCCTTCGCCGTATCTTTGATGGCGCTTGCCCAGAGGCCCCCCTGGCAGGTAGTTACCGTCAGGGGGCAGCCCATTTTTTCTAACCCCTAACCCCTGACCACTAACCGCTGAACTTTGTGTCTTTGTGTGAGAATATTTTAGCCCAATAGGGCGGTCTGTCAAATGCCGCCGGGCGCCGGTTCCCGGTCCGTGCCGATGAAGCAGGTGGGGTCGGCGGCCAGGTAGTCCCCGGTCAGCGCCAGCGCGCGGCCGCGGCATCCACCGCAAACCCTGTTGTACCGGCACTGACCACATTTGCCCTTAAGTCGCGTCTCCCGATGGCGCAGGTCCTGAAACACCGGAGGAGTTCCCCGGCATCCAGCCCCCCATTAAGGTGTACATCGGCATTGACTGGAGTGAACAAAACCGTCAGGTGGTCTTCCTGAACGACGCCGCCGCTATTGTGGCTTCCCAACTCTCCCTCACTCCCTGGAGGGATTCTTGACCCTGGGCCGGATTCGCCAGCAATTGGGAATCTCCCCCGCCGAGTGCCTCGTCGCTCTGGAAACGGCCCACATAACCTGTTGGTGGACTTCCAGTCACCGCCTGAATCGTTAGGGTGTGTCCCAATTTCGTCGGGCTGGGTTTTCGGCCTTTCCGCCTGGCCGTAAACGGCCCAGGCGAAAACGAGGCGCTAAAGCGCCCCTTTTCGCCCTGGCAACCCGTGTTTCTGAAAGGCTACCGAAGGGAGAGGGCGCTTCCAGCGCCCTGCGCAACCTCAGCCAGGCCGTTTACGGCCTGGCCCACTGGGCTCCCGACGATTTTGGGACACACCCAATCGTTAGCGCTGCTTGACAACAAGCCTTTTTCATGGTATTATTCAAACAAACCAAGAATGCTCATCGCAGACGCCCGTATGGGCTCAAGCGAGTACAACCCACCCCCATATACCCAAACAACTTCTGTAGAATTCGGCCTGACAGGTTGGTCCAAAATCCAGCAGGTTATATCCGGACCATCACGATGTTGAGCCCCCTGGCTTGTACTACCACTATGACTATGGCGATGTCCCCGCTAATCGCCGGGGCGTTCGCGCGCAAGTGGTAGGCAGGCAGCCAACGACCTGGGTATCCCACAGTAACGCTCCGGCATAGTCCGGAGCGTTTTTTTATTCCGTCTGCGCAGGCGGCAGTGGTTGCCAGAACGCACCATTCTTACCCAGGAGGTCGCAATGACATCTGACAACAAACCGAAGACGCTGGTCATGAAGTTTGGAGGCACTTCGGTCGGGACGCCCCAGGCGATGCGGCAGGCCGCTGAGATCGTTCGCCAGACCAAAATGGACTGGCCGAATCTGGTGGTGGTCACTTCGGCGCTGGCAGGAGTCACCAATTTGTTGCTGGAAAGCGCGACCCGCGCATCCGAGGGCGACCGCCTCTTCGTCGCCCGGGCCGCTGATCAGTTGCAGCGGATGCACGAAGAGATCATAACAACCCTGATCCCCGCCGGGAATCGGCGCGCGGCCGTCCGGTCTGAGTGTGACGCCCTGCTGGACGAATTTAACCTGTTGTGTCAGGCCATCGCCGTTCTCGGCGAGGCTTCGCCCCGCGCGTTGGACGCTGTCGCCTCATTAGGCGAAAGAATGAGCGTGCGCGTGCTGGCGGCAGTGATTGAATCGCTGGGAGTAGACGCGCAGTGGGTGGAGGCCACCTGTTTGATTGCCACTAACGAGACCTTCCAGAGCGCTTACCCTGATATGAGGATTACAGTCCAGCAATGCCGTCAAATATTGACGCCGATGCTGGAGGCGGGCCGGGTGCCCGTGGTGACCGGTTTCATCGGTGCAACCGAGCGCGGCGCCATTACCACCCTGGGACGCGGCGGCAGCGACTACTCCGCGGCCATCCTGGGCGCGGCTCTAAACGCCGACGAGGTCTGGATTTGGACCGACGTGGACGGCGTGTTGACCGCCGATCCTCGCCTGATCCCCGAAGCGCGCACCGTGCCGTATCTGACCTATCGCGAGATGGGCGAACTGGCCTATTTCGGCGCCAAGGTTCTGCATCCCAAGACAGTATTGCCCCTCATAGAGCAGGGCATCCGATTGCGGATCTGCAATACTTTCAACCCTCAGCATCCGGGTACATGGGTGGTGAAAAATTCCAGGAATTGCGGTAGTGGAGTGATCAAAGCGGTGACTGCCATCCGCAAGCAGCGATTGATTACAATTGAGGGGCGCGGCATGATAGGGGTGCCGGGCATCGCCGCGCGCGCGTTTCAAGCGGTAGCCTCTACTGGTACGAGCGTCTCGCTCATCAGTCAGGCCTCCTCGGAACAATCCCTTTGCTTTACCATTCCCGAAGAGGCGTTTGTGCGCGTGCTTCAGGCCCTCCACACAACTTTTGCTCACGAACTGAGTGCGCGTGATATTGACCGCATCTGGGCCACCGAGGAAGTCGCGATTGTCACGGTGGTGGGCGAGGGCATGATTCACACGCCGGGTGTGGCCGGGCAGGTGTTTAGTGCTCTGGGCGAAAAGAACATCAACGTGATCGCCATTGCCCAGGGATCGTCGGAAGTATCTCTCAGCCTGGTTGTGGCGGCAAGCGATACGGAACCCGCAGTTCGTACCCTGCACAATCTGATTCTCCGCGCCATGTCCAATCACCCGTAACAGTTCGGCCTGTGGCTGCCGCCTCTGGAGTTCCAATTTGCCGTAACTACCCGCCAGGGGCCTCTGGGCAAGCGCCCTGAAAGACGCTGACAAAGGCATCCTCCTGTAGCGCAGGCCGCCAGGCCTGCATGCGGGCGAACAGCCTGGAATTCCCCTTCGGACTTATCGTCCATCCGCGTGCATCCATGTCCTTTTTCTGGTAAAATCTATGCCTGGAGGAAGACATGAGAGAGAGAATTCCCGTCCTTGTGTTGGGCGCGACCGGCAGCGTCGGACAACGCTTCGTCCAATTGCTGGACGGTCATCCCTGGTTCCACGTCGTCGGGCTGACGGCATCGGACCGTTCGGTCGGGCAAAAATACGGCGAGGTTTGTCGGTGGCTGTTGGCCGAGCCGATGCCGGAGTGGGCACGGCAAATGACCGTCCTGCCCACAGAGCCAGGCGTGGTGGAGGCTCGCATCGCGTTTTCGGCGCTGCCGGCGGAGCAGGCACGCCAGATAGAGCCACAACTGGCGCGCGCCGGGTTGGCCGTCTGTTCCAACGCTTCGGCTTACCGCCAGGAACCAGACGTTCCCATCCTCCTGCCGGAAGTCAACCCGGAGCACCTGGCGCTGATCCCGCGCCAGCGCCGCGAGCGGGGCTGGAAGGGGTGCATCGTCACCAACCCCAACTGTACCAGCACCGGCCTGACCGTTGTTCTGAATGCCCTGCAGAATGCCTTTGGGGTAAAGCGGGTCATCGCCGTTTCGCTCCAGGCTCTCTCCGGGGCAGGGTATCCAGGGGTGGCTTCACTGGATATTTTTGATAACATCATCCCCAATATTCGCGGTGAAGAGGAAAAGGTGGAATGGGAACCGCGCAAAATGCTGGGGAAAATGAACGGTGAGACCCTTGAACTGGCACCTTTCGCCATCTCCGCCCATACGAATCGCGTTGCGGTGGTGGACGGTCACACGGTATGTGCCAGCGTGGAACTGGAGCGCTTTGAGGGGATAGAGGCCGCTGCCGAAGTCCTGCGCGCCTATCAGGCGCCGGAAGTCAGTCGGGACCTGCCTTCGTCTCCACGGCCGGTCATTCGGGTCCGCGACGAGTGGGACCGACCCCAGCCCCGCCTTGACCGTATGACCGGCAGGGGAATGACCACGGTTGTGGGCCGCCTGCGCGCGGATCCGGTCTTCCACCTGAAATTTGTGGTGCTCTCGCACAATACCATCCGCGGCGCGGCGGGCGGCTCAATTTACAATGCCGAATTGCTGGTCAAGACGGGGCTGGTCCTGCCGTAGGGAACTATGGATCCCCGCGGGCGCAAAGGCCAAATTGGAGAGGAACCGATGGGGGTGGAATGCTGGACGAAAGGGTAGAGACCGACGGGGATGGTTCAGAATTGGTTGACACTTTCTGCATCTCCAAATCTTCTTGGCCCCTCACCCCCCTTTGTCCCCCCTTGGCCTGCGGCCAGGGGAGAGGGGGGATTGAAGAGGGGTTTTTGGGGGGGTGGGGGGGGGGGCCCCCCCCCCCCCCCCCCCAAAACCCCCGTTTCTCCCCCTCCCCTTGCCTGCCGCCGCAGGCGAGCGGGCGAGGGGCACGAATGATTCAGAAAAGTCAATGAACCTGGGGGCAGGGGGTGGGGTGAGAGCAGGCGGAATTTCAACGCCCGTAAAAAGTGTCAACATATTTCCCTGGAAAGTTGAACCATCCCTGGAAGTATACCCCAAAAATCAATTTGCACATGGCGTATGATTTGCGGCGGGGGTGAGACCTCCCGCCGCAAATACGGGCTCACTTCCGGATGCACCAGATTTCTTCCTGCGGTTCGCTCAGGTACTCGGCCCCCTCGGGAGTGACCAGCACGTCCTCCTCGCAGCCCAGATAACCGTAACCGGGGACCCAGACCCCCAACTCAATGGCGAAGACGTTGCCGACCTCAATGACCCCCTCAATACTCTTGCCGTAGCGCTCCCAGCGGGGGCCCAGGACCGTGGCACCATCGTGGACGGTGCGGCCAATGTGATGGCCAAAGGCGTGGAGATACTCTGCGTAGCCGGCCTCCGCCAGCGTCTGGCGGGCGGCGGCATCCACCTGCCAGCCCTGGGCGCCGGGCCGCAGGGCCGCCCGGCCGGCCTCCAGCGCCGCCCGGGCGGCCCGCCATGCCCGCACCACCTCCTCGGGCGGCGATTCTTCCCCGGGCCGACAGAAGTACATAGTCCGCTGCAGGTCGGAAACGAAGCCCTCCCGGCGCACTCCGAAGTCTATCTGGAGGAGCGCCCCCACCTGGGTCCGGTAGTCCCCGGGCATCCGGTGGCCAAAGGTTCCCTCCGGACCGGCGCAGACGACGGGGCAGTATTCGGGCTCCCAGGCCGGCGTCAGACCCCGTTTCTGGGTCGTCTGGTGGATGAAGGTCGCGATCTCCCGCTCCGTTATCCCGGGCTGGACCAGGGCCTCCACCTCCCGCAGGATACCCTCAGTGGCCCCGATGGCAGCGCGGATATGGTCAATCTCGGTGGCGGTCTTGCGCCCGCGCAGGGCCGCAATGACTTCCTCCGCCGAGGTCAACCGGACCGAGTACTCCGTCCCCCCCAGAATGTTTGCGATAACGCGAAACATCCCGTAGGTCAGCCCGTCTGCCGCCGGGTCGCTTTCGGAGAAGTTCAGCCCGATGCGGCGAGGGTTCAGGCGCTGGACCTGCTCCAGGAGAGGCTCGCGGATGGACTGGTCGTACCCAATGACCGTCGTGTATCCCCCGATGTTGCGGACGTTATCGGCGTCGTAGCGGCCCACAATCGCAATGCGCTCCCCGGTTCGGCTGATCATCAGGGCCGACTGCCAGGTCAGGTCCAGCCCCAGGATGAGGTCCAGGCAGGGATCCCGGACCTGGGTGGTCTCCCGCACAAAGGTGATCCAGAGGTCCACCCCCTTCTCCCGCAGGACCTCCACCGCCTGATCCAGTTTCTCGCGGACAATAGCGAAGGTTTCCATTATCTCCTCTCCGTCGGGTTTCTGTCTGTGCGTATTATACTTTCTTTAGCGTATAGGACAAGAGACACCTTGTGTAGGACAACTGCGAGCAGTTGTCCCATAGGAACGTGCCAGGCACTTTCAGAAGTGCCTGGCACGTTCAGAAGCAGTAGTATTGCCAACTCCTGATGCTAATGAAGAGTATCGGCGCAGGCCGACACATGGCGCGAATCGTCCAGGGAGGACGATTTCAATCGGCCTGAATAGTTACGTCTCACAAACGTTGCAGGGCGGTACATCACTGGGTTATAATGTCATCACTGAAAGGAGACGTCTATGAAACGCGACCTGGACGCTTTGATGGAAGCGCGCGGGCTGGATGCCTTCGTGGTCTCCGGGCGTACGTACGGGAACCCGTCACTGGTCTATCTCCTCAACGGAGCGGCGGTGACCCAGGGCATCGTGGTCAAAAAACGGGGCGAAGTCCCCGTCTTCATCCACTCCCCTATTGAGCGAGATGAGGCCGCTGCCAGTGGTCTCCCCCTGGTCAACATGGCCCGCTACCGCTTCACCGAAATCCTCCGGGAGACAGGCGACCGGCTGAAGGCGACGGTGGAACTCTACCGCCGCATCTTCGCCGACCTGGACGTGCGGGGGGAGGTGGGCTTCTACGGCATGGCCGACCAGGGACAGGCGTACCTGTTCCTCTCCGCCCTGGCGGAAGCGCTGCCGGAGATTCGTGTGCGGGGCGAGTACGACGAGGCGCTGCTGGACGTGGCGCGGGCGACGAAGGACGCCGACGAGGTGGCCCGGATTCGGGAGGTTGCCCGCCTGACCTGTGAAGTGGTGGAGGAGACGCTGGAATTTCTGCGCCGCCACCGGGTCCGGGGGGAAACCCTGGTTACCGACGACGGCACTCCATTGACGGTCGGTCGGGTTAAAGATTACGTCTACCAACGGATGGCCCGGCGGCGGCTGGAATCCCCCGAGGGGTTCATCTTCGCCATTGGTCGGGATGCCGGGGTCCCCCACAGCCAGGGCCGTCCGGATGACCCCATCCGGTTGGGGCAGACCATCGTCTACGACATCTTCCCCCGGCGGGCCGGGGGCTATTATTTTGACCTGACCCGCACCTTCTGCCTGGGGTACGCGCCGCCGGAGGTGGAACAGGTGTATCGGGACGTGGCGGATTGTCTGGACGCGGTGATGGCTGAGGTCCGGGTGGGGGTGGAGGCCCGACGCCTTCAGCAGGTGGCCTGTGCCTTCTTCGCCGAACGGGGCTACCCAACGATCGCGGAGAATCCGGAGACCGAGGTGGGCTTCAACCATCTTATCGGGCACGGGCTGGGGCTGGCCATTCACGAGGAGCCGGTCTTCACCGACGTCCCCTCCAACACCCGCACCTTTCAGCCGGGCCACGTCTTCACGGTGGAGCCGGGCCTTTATGACCCCGAAAAAGGCTACGGTGTCCGCCTGGAAGATGTGGTGTGGATAGACGAGGAGGGGCAGGTTCACAACCTGACCCCGCTGCCGAAGGAACTGGTGGTGGAGATGTAGCAGGGCTGGGGGCGGCGGCTTCGCCGCCGCCCCCAGCCCCGACACCCATCATCTCAGTGACTGAACGGCGCGGGCGGCGGCCTCCGCCGGGCTCTGGCGGCCCTGAAGGACGGCCTCCATGGCCACCTGCAGGGCCGGTCCCACCCGCTCCCGCACCGACTTGGGGAGGGTCGGCCGCGCTCCGGCCAGAACCGCCATCAATACTTCCCGTCGCTCTCCCGAAACGGTCCACCCCCCCAGGCCGCCCCGGGTAACCGGCAGGTAGCCAGTGCTCTGGGTCCACGCCCCGTACCAGGCGGGGTCCATCAGCCAGGCCGCCAGCGCCATCGCCCGTTGCTGCTGCTCCGGGCTGGTGGTCACCAGTGCCAGAATCCACCCTTCCGCCAGCGCGACCGGGCGGCCGTCCCGGGTGGGAATCGGCCCCGGTTCGGCCACCCCCTCCCATTCCGTCCAGAACCGGCGGGAGCCCACCACCGTCATCCCCCCCTGCCTCCGGAAGTGGGCCCAGCACTCCTCATCGGTCCCTGTGGAGAGAACCACCGGAGGGGAGATGACCCCGGCCGCCGTCGCCTGAGCGTAGAAATCCAGCACCGCCGTCAGCGGTCCCTCCTCCAGCATTGGATGGCCCCCCTCGTCCATCAGACGGCCCCCCGCGCCCAGATACTGGGCGAAGGTGAAATCGTCGGCGATGCCGTTCTCCCCGGCAGCGGGGAAGCAGAGGGGCAGGCCGGCGGAGAGGACGTCGCTCCAGGAGATAGGGGGAGAGGGAGATAGGGCCGGGGACCAGGCCAGATGCTGCAGTTCGGCCGCCAGCGGCAGGCCAAAAGTGGCCTCGCCGACCCGGCCCAGCCCGATCGCGAAGGGGAACAGGTCCGCCTCCAGGTCGGGGGGAATGCGGCCGTCTATGGACTGGAGGAGTCCGATCTGGGCTGCCACCTGCAGGTCCACCTCGTCCAGCACCACCAGGTCGGGGAGAACGGACGGCGCTGCGACGCTGGCTGTCCTCAGGAAATCCAACACCCCCCCGCGCCCGCGACTCTTTTTGACGATGATCTGGACCTGCAGGTCGGGATGGGCGGCCCCGAAATCGGCCAGGCGTCCGGCCAGCAGGTCGGCCCCGCCATCGTCGCGGTAAGGGCTCAGGTCCTCCGGAAGCCAGAGGGTCAGGGTCGTGATCAGTGGCCCGGGCAGGGAAGGGGTGAGGGTCGGCGAAGGGAGAGGCTCCGTGGGCGGCGGCGACGGTGTTGGAGATGGGGCGGGGGCGACACACGCGGTCAGCAAGAGGAGGACCAGGCCGGAGATGAATTCCCACCAGGCCCGGCGCCGTCGCTCATTCCGCATACCGTTGCTCCAGCCAGGGGTCGCCTTCGTTGTGATACCCGGCCTGCTCCCAGAAGCCGGGGCGGTCCTCAAAAGAGAACTCAATCCCCCGCACCCACTTGGCCGACTTCCAGAAGTAGAGGTCGGGCACAACCAGCCGCAGGGGCCAGCCGTGCTCCGGGGTCAGCGGCTGGTCGTTGTACTTCCAGGCCAGGAGGACGTTATCCGCCAGGAGGCGCCGGAGGGGCAGGTTGGCCGTAAACCCATACTCGGCGTGGATGATGACGTATTCGGCCCCCGGCAGTGGCCGGACGAGGTTCAGCAGGTCCCGGAAGCGCACGCCCTCCCAGACGGTATCAAACTTGGACCAGCCGGTCACGCAGTGGACGTCGGCGACGATGCGGGTGGTGGGAAGGCGGGTCAACTGGTCGTAGGTCAGACGGACCTCTTTTTCCACTGCGCCGAAGATGCGCAGGTCCCAGTTGTCCAGGTTTTCGTAGCGGGGAACGGGGCCATAGTGGAGGACCGGGAAGCGCTGGGTCAGCACCTGTCCGGGAGGGAGACGGGGTCGGGTGCTCATAGCCACTCCTTATGGTTTTGCTGTGGGGGTTTGCGGCGGCGGCCTCCGGCCGCCGCCGCAAACCCCTCCTCCGTCCACTCTGGCGGGTAAAACTCGGAGTCTCGGAGCCCCGATCAGAAGGGGATTTCCTCTTCGGGCGTGGGTTCCTCGTACTCCGGAATCTCCTCCACCACCGGAGCAGCGGCCTCTTCCCGCCGGCCCAGGAAGCGGACGGTGTTGGCCGTTACCTCGTAGGAGGCGTGGACCATTCCGTCCTGACCAACCCAGGTGCGGGGGTTGCCCCGGTCGTCGGGCCGGAGGCGCCCCTCTACCAGGACCGGCCGTCCCTTGGCCAGAAATTGATTGCAGGTCTCCGCCAGTTTGCCAAAGGCAGAGATACGGAACCAGATGGTCTCCTCCTGGGGCTTGCCATCCTGGCCCGTCCAGCGGCGGGTGGAAGCCACAGAGAAGGTCGTCACCGGCCGCCCGTCGGGCAGGTATCGCATTTCCGGATCCCGCCCCAGGTGCCCCGCGATGATGATGGTGTGGAACATGGCTCCTCCTTTGCCTCAGTTGCTGGTAGACTGGTAAATGGTAAACTGGTAGGTGGATCAGTCGGCCAGGCCCTCGCTGATGGAAAGGGCCTTCTCGGCCCCGAAGTCAGCGGGGGTCTTGTGAATTTCCGGCGGTCGGACGTAACAGGCCACCATATCGGCAGTATCCGTCACTCCCAACTGTTCAAAAAGGAAGCCAAACTGGGCCTCCAGTTCCTGCCCGATCGTTGCCCGGATTTCTTCGGGCAGGTTCCAGAGTTCCCGCTTGAAGGGCCCCAGGGCCTTTTTGCGGGCTTCGTACAGGAACTGCTCCTCCGTCTTACCCTCCTTCCAGTCGGCGGCGTGCTCCTTCCGCAGGTAGGCGTATATCTCCTCCCGCAGGGCAGCGGGGAAGAGGGGATGGTCGTAGAGGAGGTTCTGGAACGCGGTCGCCAGGTGGATTTCCGCCGTCCCCACTTCGGGGAATTTGTGGAACGCTTCCGGTGGGAGGGTGGACGCGCCGTGCTGGACTGCGCCCGCCAGGCCGTACTCCTCCCGGGCCACCCGGCTGAGCCGCTCCAGGGTGTCAAAGTCAATCTTGACCCGCGCCAGCGTGCCGTCCGGGAGGACGACGCCGCCGTGGGAGGTCCCGGTCTGGATGCTCAGTTTGCTGACGCCGGGCATTCCGGAGGGCAGGGAACGGTTGTAGCCGTCCATAAAGGCCCGCAGTTCCTCCTCGGTCGTATTATGGCCTCCCACCTCCCCGATTTCTCCGCCGATAGAGATGGTCACTCCCTCCGGCTGGAGGCTCCGGATAAGACGGGTGAAGTGCGCGCAGACTTCGTAATTCGTCCGCTGCTGTTCGGAGATAGTGGGCTGGCTCAGGTCCACCAGGGTGGAGGTGTCTATGTCTATGTTGAAGAACCCGGCCGCGATGGCCTCGCGGATCAGGTCCTCCACCGCGCCCACTTCGGCGTCCGGGGTGCTGGCGTACTTTTTGGCGCTCACCTGGAAGTGGTCGCCCTGGAGGAAGAGGGGGCCCCGGTAGCCCTCGCGGATGGCCGCGCCGATGATGACGGTGGCGTACTCGGCGGGGCGCTGGTCGGTGTAACCGATCTCGGAGCGGGCGATCTCAAAGATCATCGCGCCGACATTGCGGGCCAGCGCGGCGCGGAAGACGGCGCGGGCCATGTCGTAGGTGAGGGTGCGCAGGTTCATCGCCGGGACGGTCCAGTGGGTGGACGTCTCGCCGCGCCCCCGGGCCATATAGAGGTCGTGGATGGAGGCCGGGCGGATGCCCAGGGCCTGGCCCAGTTCCCAGAGGAGCGCGCGGGCCGCTGCCCGATCCTCTCCCTCACCGAAGACTGCCGCATAGACCAGCGCGTCGGTCATCGGACCCCGCAGGCGGGCCTCATCCAGCACCTGCACGCGCCCTCTCTCCAGCCGGATCACCTCTTTGAGTTCGTGCCATTGCTCTTGGGGGGTCATCTTTCCTCACCAATGACGTTTGGGGTGGTTAACGGAATGGGGTTTATTCCCACAACTGAGGCGCTACGCGCTCACCGCGAAAGGTCAATATCCCGACCCCTGCCTCCATAGCCATTCGGTCCACGTCGGCGTATACCCGAAGCCCGAACGCGTAGGGCAGGTAGGGTTTCTGGATGCCCTCTTTTTGGAGTCGTTCCTGGAACCAGGGCCGCTGCAGGCGCTGCAAGAACTCCCCCAGTTCCTTCCGACGGAGGCGCCCTTTTACCTCCACGATGATCCATGGGCGTTCCCCGGTGGGCAATTCCACCGGAACGACCACGTCCATTTCTCCGTCCACCTCTATAGCGAAGGGCTCCCGAAGGGGTTGAATTCCCCTCTCCTCCAGGAGACTCAGCAGAACCTCCTCCGCGTCCACTTCCAGGTCCAGCCCCAGGCGGTTGGAGAGTTGGCCCAGTTGCAGGCTCATCTGGTCCACCCGCCGGATCAACTGGGTGACGATCTCCTCCAGGCGATAGTGGGCCTCGGCGAGAGCCTTTAACTCCTGTTCGGTCCGGCGCTGTGCCTCCGCCAGTTCCTCCAACCGCTGTTCGGTCCGGCGCTGCGCCTCCGCCAGTTCCTCCAACCGCTGTTCGGTCCGGCGCTGCGCCTCCGCCAGTTCCTCCAACCGCTGTTCGGTCCGGCGCTGCGCCTCCGCCAGTTTCGCCACGGTGTCTTCCAGGCGGGCCACTCGCTCCTCTACGGAGGCCAGCCGCTCCTCCACAGAGGCTAACCGCTCTTCCACGGAGGCCAGCCGCTCTTCGTGTCGCCGCACGATTTCCACCAGTTCCTGGACCGTGGCCTCCAGGCGAGCCAGCCGCTCCTCTACAGAGGCCAGGCGCTCTTCGTGCCGCTGGACGATGGTCACCAGTTCCTGGACTGCGGCCTCCAGGCGAGCCAGCCGCTCCTCAGTACGGCACTGGGCCGCAGCCAGTTCCTCCACCCGCTCTTCGGTGCGGCGCTGGGCTTCTGCCAGTTCCTCTACCCGCTCCTCGGTGCGACGTTGAGCCTCGGCCAGTGCCCGGACTTCTTCCTCCGTCCGCTGCTGGGCAATGGTCAAAGCCTCTATTGCTTCCCATACCCGCCAGGCCGCGGCCAGGCCCGTCCCGGGCCGCCCCAGTTCCTGCTCCACAACTTCATAAGCGATTTGCCGGACCTGTTCTTCCGTCAGCATACGGTTTCCTCTTTAATTTAACATGGCCTTGTGAAGCCCTGTCCCCACTCCAACTGCAAACTGCTATAATTATAAGCCGATAAGGGGAAATGAGCAACTATACTTCAACTATGCCCCTGCAAAGGGCAAACAGTCGTCAGGAGTAACTATCTGCCAGGGAGGCTCAGGTCAAACACCATAAAAGACACCGGGAAGGGCACGCCGCTGTAGCGCAGGCCGCCAGGCCTGCACGCAGGCTGACAGCCTGCGCTACGTTATCTGCAAACCGATCAAGGTGGTAGTAGTGACCGTCAGGACGACTATTTGATCTCCGGCCAGCGGGTCCAGTCGTAGCCGATAGTGGGGTCGTCGTGGGGGATACGGCCTTCGTCGGTCCCGTCGTACTCGTTGGAGGTGATGTAGAAGATGTGGGCGGGGCCCTGCAGGACCCGGTAGCCGTGGGCGACGCCGGGCGGGATTTTCAGGACGACAGGAGGATGGCCGTCCCCCAACAGGAATTCCTGCAGTTGGCCGTAGGTGGGGGAGTCGGGGCGGGCATCGTAGAGGGCCGCCCGGACCGTCCCGCAGGCAACGTACCACCAGTCGGTCTGGCGCCAGTGGATGTGCCAGGCCTTGGCGACGCCGGTGTGGCTCATGGTGTGGCTCCACTGGCCGAACCCCTCGGGGAAGATGGGGTCGCTGGCCCGGATGATCTCGCGGAAGAAGCCGCGCTCGTCGGTGTGGGTGACCAGTTGTTTAATCTCAACGCCGTGAATCACGGGGAAACTCCTTACAGTAGTAGTTTGTCAACCGCACGAACAAACTCCCGCAGGTCATCCAGACGGCTCCAGAGAATATCGTACACCCGGCCATAGTCTACATCCCAGTACCGGTGGACCAGCACGTTTCGGAAGCGGGCCATTTGTTGCAGGCGCTCACTCAAATCTGCGGGAATTATACTCGCTTCACCCAGTATTGCGAAACACTCGGCGTATTCTTCCGGTGTCCGATGCAATCGTTGGGCGCTCACATGGAAACAGATTTGCACCGCTGCTTCAATGGCAACGATCAAACGATAGCAGGCCAGATCCCGCCGGTCGCGATCGGCCAGGAATATTTCCTTCGGGAGAGATCGCAGTTCCTCCAGCCGCTCCAGCGACTCTTGAATGTCTTCAAAACGGTCCCGTATCAGCGATTGGTTCAGCCCCAAGAGGTTATCGCCTCCTTTAAAGCGGTGCGGATTAAAGGTTTCATATCCAGATAACGGGTCAATGTCCAGACAACTTCGCGGACCCGTAAATCCTCGTCCCGGCTCAGCAGGAGTTGGCCCCGGTAAACGGAGTACCGAAATCCCAGCGGGGCCGCATTCAACACCCGGACGTCCACCGGGAGCGGGTGTCCGGCCTCCCGAAGCGCCCGTTCTGCCGCCCCGGCCAATTCCAGCATCCGGTCGGTAAAATCGCTGTCACCGTCCAGATAGACCGCAACGTCCACGTCGTGGAAGGGCCGGTTTTCCAGGAAGGAGCCGTAGAGGTAGGCGAACCGGACATCCGGGGCGTCTTCCAGTACTTGCCTCAGGGTTGCGATGATGGCATCCCGCTGGGCCGGGGTTTTCTGGTGTCGTTTCTCCGCACCGAACAACATCTTGCTCTTCCCTGTATTATACCTTGCTCCAGCAAATGAGCAAGGTTGCGGGGTGTGTCCCAATTTTGTCGGGCTGGGCCGCTGGCCTTTCCGCCTGGCCGTAAACGGCCAGGCTCAGGCAAAGTTGATAATCTCTTCCAGC
>Ga0308421_1000789_pt1 | contig 18211 bp, 17 predicted proteins | sample HotsprSampleMS60_FD_203673 | JGI IMG/M metagenome (GOLD analysis project Ga0308421, IMG submission 203673) | Hot spring phototrophic mat microbial communities from Mushroom Spring, Yellowstone National Park, Wyoming, United States - 20090730_MS60 ...
AGGAAGAGTGAAGGTGGAGGTGGTGGGCGGGCTGTGAACTTTTCTCTGTGGAGAGCTTCGCTGCGCATTACCGGTAGTCTTCCGGTTCCCTCCCATTTCACCGCTACGAAACTTGCCGGTTATTTGCCTCCGGTGCTGGTTTTCTTAGATACTGGTGATCTCTGGGTGATTCCGGTGCGAATTTGGTCGGTGTTGCGGCGGTCGTTGTAACACCTCCATGGGTGGCGACGAGGAGGTAGCTGTCACTTCAGGAATAGATGTGGATCGGATAGAAATTCTGGTGTAAGGGCTCTTGGGGCTTTACCGCAGGGTGGGAAGGCTGGTACTGGTGGGACGAATTCGGCCAATGCTTTGATGGCTGAAGGGATCAAGCTTCAGACCATCGTAGCAAAATGGTCATTGGAGGTTCGGTTTTTGGAACTTTGATCGGTGCCATTTTGATGGGGGTTTTGAGCAACGGATTGAATTTGCGAAATGTTCAACCTTTCTGGCAAAGAGTGGTAAATGGTCTATGGATTATCGTTGTGGTTGTATTTGACCAGTGGCAACGGAGATTGGGCGAATAAAAAGAATGACGGAAGGAGTGAAGGAATTGGACAGGGTCAATTTTGTTTTGGTCGGAGCAGGTCGGGCAGGAATGGTCCACGCTCGGAATCTGGTTCATTATATCCCGGAGGCTCGTCTGTGTGCTCTGGTAGATCTCAATCCGGAGCAGGCTAAAAAATCGGCTGAAGAGGTAGGTATTTCGAAGTACTATACCCGTTTTGAGGAGGCTCTGGAGAAAGAGGCGTTTGAAGCGGTGTGCATCGCGTCACTCACCTTTACGCACCGGGAAATCATCGAGCAGGCTGCTCGAGCCGGAAAGCACATTTTCTGTGAGAAACCCCTGGCTCAAACTAGGACAGAGGCTGAGCGCATCAGGGAAGTAGTGAGAGCAAGCGGGGTAAAGTTTCAGATTGGATTCATGCGCCGTTATGATCCCGGGATCCGGAAAGCCTGGGAAATGGTTCGGGAAGGAAAAATCGGCCAACTGGTGCTTATCAAATCGACCGGAAGAGGTCCGGGCTTACCTCCGGACTGGATCTGGGATAGGAGTAAAAGCGGAGGAATGCTGGCGGAAGTTTCTTCGCACGATGTGGATGCGGTGCTCTGGTTTGCCGGGCAAAAACCGGATACCGTTTTTCTCATGGCACGCAACTTCAAGGGTCAAAAAGCACGGGAAAAGTTTCCCGACTTTTATGATCACTATGTGCTCACGGTGAATTTCCAGGATGGTCCCATGGGGGTCATCGATGGGGGATGTCCGGTAGGGTATGCCTACGATGCTCGGATGGAAATTCTGGGAACTGAGGGTATGATTCGCGTCGGTGAGACCGATGTACCTGAACCGGTGTGGTATACTCTGGAAAAAAAATCTGTCCGGGAAACGCAGTCCAGCTGGCGTAACCGATTCAAGGAAGGATACCTTGAAGAAATGAAATCTTTTATTCGCTGTATCCTTCAAGACGAGCAACCTTCTCCATCTCTTGAGGATGGTTTTAGGGTGGTAGAAGTAGTGGAGACTGCCCATCAATCCCTGCAATCGGGAAAACCTGTTGCCTTTGAGGGGGAGTGGTGATCTTGCCTTCTTATTTTATCGGATGTGATCTGGGCACCACGGCGACCAAAACGGGTCTTTTTGATGCCGAAGGGAAGTTGGTGGCTCTCGCGCGACGGAATTCGAACCTGATTTACGGTCAGGACGGAAGTGTTATTCAGGAACCTTACGAGATGCTGGAATCGGTGGTGGAGACCGTTCGGGAGGTTATGGAGAAGAGCCAGGTGCCTCCGCAGGAAGTGGGAGCCCTGGCGCTTGATGGGCAGATGGCAGGAATTATGGGAGTTGACGAACTGGGAGAGCCGGCTACGCCTTATGATTCCTGGCTGGACGTCCGGTCTGCTCCATATGCCCTCTTTATGAAGCAAAAGGGAGAAGAACTGATTACTACCCGTTCAGGAATGGCCCCCAGTATCAACTACGGTCCGAAAATCCTGTGGTGGAAGAACGAATATCCAGACGTGTATCGAAAGATTGCTAAATTTACGGTTCCCTCTTGCTGGGTGACTCAGAAGCTTGCCGGGATGCCCGGTGCCGAGACCTTTATCGATTACACCTATCTCCATTTTTCCTGCTTTGCCGATCTCAAGAGGGCGGTCTGGGACCAGGATCTCATCGCCCTCTTTGAAGTGGAAGAACAGAAGTTTCCTCGCATTGTAGAGCCATGGATGGTGGTGGGGAAACTCCAGAAGGGTTGGGCCGAAAAAATGGGGCTTCTTGCCGACACACCGCTTGTGGCAGGTTGTGGAGACCAGGCGGCGAATAATTTGGGAGCAGGGATTGTGGAGACCGGAATGGCTTTCGATGTGGCGGGTACGGCATCCTGTTTTAGTCTCTATGTAGATCGTTATATCCCCGATACCAAATACAAGACTCTCCTTTTCCCCCGGGCAGTGTTGCGTGATTATTATTACCCGATGGCCTATGTCAATGGAGGGGGTTTAGATCTGGAATGGGCAAAAAATGAGTTCTTTCGTGATATCGCCGATGTTTCTCAGGTGTTTACCCTGATCGACAAAAAGGTAGAAGAAGTGGCCCCTTCACCTTCTCCGATTGTTTTTATTCCTCATTTACGGGGAAGGAACTGTCCGGGAGAACCCTACTTTCGAGGGGTTTTTGCCGGATTTAGTTGGGAACACAAAAGAGAGCATCTTTTCCGGGCGATACTCGAAGGGATTGCCTTTGAGTATGCTTACTACTTGAAGATTATCCGGGAAGCGATGCCGGAGATAAAGTTTTTCGAGGTCCGGGTCATTGGGGGTGGCGCGAAATCTTCTCTCTGGAACCGTATTAAAGCGAGTATTCTGGGTATTCCCTATGTGGAGCTGGATCGAGGAGAATGCGCCATCTGGGGTGCAGCCATGCTGGCCGGCTTTGGAGTGGGGGCATTTTCAAATCTGAAAGAAAAAGCTCTGCACTCGGTGAACAAGGTGAAAGTGCACCATCCGGATGGTGGTATGTACGATTTTTATCAAAAGCTCCTTTCTTTTTATCTGGAAGTCACGGATAAAATGGGAGGCGTGTTTCATAAGCATCAGGGGTTATTCTTTTAGAAAGGTGGACACACCATGAAAGCGGCTATTTTTTCTTACCCTCCTCATGTGGAGGTCAAGGATCGGGGAATTCCTTCACCAAGAGATGGGGAGATTTTAGTCCAGGTGAAAGCAGGAGCCCTGTGTGGTACCGACTTACGCATTGCGCGGAAAGGCCATGGCAGTATCCGGGAAGGGGAAGAGCGGATTCTGGGTCACGAGGTGGTGGGAATAATTGCCAAAAAAGGTGCATCGGTAGAAGGGTTTAAAGAGGGAATGCACGTCGCCGTGGCCCCCAATTACGGTTGTGGAAAGTGCTCTTACTGTATCCGGGGGCTCACCCACCACTGTCCTGAAACCAGGGCCATAGGGATCACCGTCGATGGGGGTTTTGCAGAGTTCATGCTTGTTCCACAAAAAGCGGTGACTCAGGGTAACGTGGTGGTTGTACCTGACAATGTTGATTTTGTGACTATTTCCTTTGTGGAAGCTCTGGCCTGTGTAGTACATGGGTTTTTGCCACTTCAAGTTGGTTTCGAAGACCGGGTCCTCATTTATGGGGCCGGTCCCATCGGCCTCATGTTCTGGGAGCTCTGTCGGCATGCCGGAGCAAAAGAGGTGTGGATTGTAGATTTATCTCTGGAGCGCCTGAAAGTCGCAGAGGAAAGAGGAGCTCGAACCATCCTTGCGGGAAAAGAATCGGTGAAAGAAACGGTTGGTTCGGCGGAAGTGGTGATTGTGGCGGCTCCTTCGCCGGAAGCTCAAAAGGAGGCTCTGGAAATTGCCGGGACCTATGGCAGAATCAATTTCTTCGGCGGTCTTCCGCCTCAAATCAAAGAGGTGCCTCTGCCCAGTAACCTCATCCATTATAAAGAGCTTCTCGTTACCGGGACGACCAGGTCCAACAATTTCCATTTCCGTTACGCCCTCGATTTACTCGTTTCTCAGACTCTGGATCTTTCATATCTTGTGACTCACGTTTTGCCTCTGGAAGAAATCGAAAGGGGATTACAGCTTATGGAATCCCAGCAGTCACTCAAGGTAGTTCTGATTCCCTGAATTTCAATCTCTCAAGAAAGGATGATCGATATGCATATTATGGAACCCTTTAATGTCGTGATTGACCTGAAAAGTGGAGAGCTTTCGCCAGGCAAAAGAGTATTGAGGCGGGTGAGCGATGTCAAAGCTCTATTTTTTGATCAGGAAGCGGCCGAAAAATTGATTCAAAGTGGCGACCCCCTGGTCTATGAAGTCATCTATGCCGACATCCCCGAAGAGGAGGGCCATTTGGGTAACTGTACCACCATCATTTACCCGGGAAAGGTAGGAGAAGAATTTTTCCTCACCAAAGGTCACCGGCATGAAAAGCTGGGGACCGCTGAAATTTATTTCTGTTTGCAAGGGAAAGGGAAACTCCTCATGGAATCGGTAGAAGGAGACTGGAGAATTCTGGACATGTTTCCTGGTTCGGCGTCGTATATTCCTCCTTACTGGTCTCACCGTACCATGAATGTGGGTAAAGAACCGCTCGTGTTCTACTGTATTTTCCCTGCCGATGCCGGACACGACTATGCCACCATTGAGAAGAAAGGTTTTCCTAAACTGGTGGTGGAGCGGAACGGGGAAGTGGTTTTCATCGACAATCCCAATTGGAAAAAGGATGTTTAGAGAGGTGAATGGTGATGAAGTTGCCTGAAAGAGCAACCCAGCCGGCCATGTACTTCATTGGGGTCACCACTTCGCAGTCCTCGATTATGAAACTTTTCCCTTTATGGGCTAAAGAGCTGGGGCTTCAAGGAGCAGTTTTGAAGGGCATCGACATCGAAATTCATGCTCCGGCCTCCGTATACCGGGAAGTCGTTGCCTTTATCAAGAACGATCCTCTTTCCCTGGGGGCTCTGGTGACCACACACAAGATTGACCTCTACGAGGCCTGTAAGGATATGTTCGAATATCTTGATCCTTATGCCGAGCTTTTCGGCGAACTTTCTTCCATCTCCAAAAACGATGGGCGGTTGGAGGGCCATGCGAAAGATCCTATCTCCAGTGGGTTATCCATGGAAGCCTTTATTCCACCTCAATTCTGGAAAGACCACGGCGGTGAGGTTTTCATCATGGGGGCAGGAGGAAGTGCCCGGGCAATTGCTGCCTACCTTTTCAATCCAAAGAAAGCTCATAACATGCCCTCTCGCCTCTACGTCTCGAACCGTACCACACCCCGTCTTCTACGGATGAAAGAAATCATGCAGGAGATTAACCCCCAAATCCACGCTGAATACATTCACTCGCCTGAGCCAACTATAAATGATGAGATTTTGAGCCGGTTAAAACCGTATTCTCTTGTAGTCAACGCCACCGGTTTGGGGAAGGATCGCCCTGGTTCACCGCTTACCGATGCCTGCAGTTTTCCTCTCCATAGTCTGGTATGGGAGTTGAATTACCGGGGAGATTTGAAATTCATGCATCAGGCCCTGGCTCAGAAAGAGGCTAAACACCTCCACGTTGAGGATGGATGGCTCTATTTTATCCATGGCTGGACTCAGGTAATTGCTCAGGTCTTCCATGTTGAAATCGACCCTGAAACCTTTGCTCGCATTGAAAGTATTTCTCACTCTTTCCGCCGTGGTTCTGCGTGAAGGGAAATAACAAAACCTCCTGATAGGGTGATTGGTGCCTGTCAGGGGGTGCCGAAAAAACCACCATCGGGAGATTCCTTGAAATTTCCGGATTACAGGTCCTGGGACGGAGAGATTCGCGGAATGGTAAGAGTGGCCAATCCGAAGACTCAAAGTGTACAGGAACACCGTAGCTTCTCGGATGATTACCTTGCTCTGAACGTTGTCCTTCCTTGTGGTGGTGGCTCCTCTAACTGGGGGGAATTTACTCCAAAATTGCACTTCACTGTAGCAACACACCTACTGCAGACCGAGATACCTCAGATGAGCTTATTCTGCCCATTTAAAGTCGATTTTTCTCCTGCACGCTGTTCAAAATCAGATGAAGAAGGTCATAGAAACAGGAGAATGCGACGTTTCAAAGGGGAGGATAAAGTGTGACCTGAATAGGCATCGCATCTGCGATGCCTATTCAGGAGAAATCTCTTCCAGAGCAGGGTAGGCTTTCTTGAACTTTGCGTAAGTCTGGTTGTACGCTTCCACCCAGTGTGGGTCTGGAAGGGTCGGATGCACGTAATGGATGATGTTTTGAATGGCTTCTTCGAAAGAAGCAAAATGACCGGCACCAACCATGGCCAGGAGGCAGGCGCCGAGAGCTGTTTCTTCCTTGACGTCGGTGGTAAAGAGAGGAGTGTCCAGAATGGAAGCCATGATTTTTCTCCAGAGGAGACTTTTTGAACCCCCTCCTGCGAACACTACTCGTTGAGGTCGGACCCCGAGTTCCTTGAAGATTTCCAGAGCATTCCGCATACCCATTCCCACACCTTCCATGATGGCACGCACAAAATGGGCTCGTTCGTGGGTGAGATGAACGTTGAGAAAAGCACCCCGGGCTTTAGGGTTCATGTACGGGGTTCTTTCCCCGATAAGGTGGGGTAAAAAGATGAGATGGTGGCATCCAGGGGGGACCTGTTGGGCTTCCTGATCCAGACTCTTGAAATCAAAGGAGTGCTCCGGAGAATCGAGAACCGATTTTTTAAACCAGCTTAAAGCAAGTCCGGCACAGAGGATGGCTCCCAGAAGATGCCAGTATCCCGGGACGGCGTGGCAGAAGGTGTGGATCCGGAGTTTCGCATCAATAAAGGGGTACTTGAGGGGTGCGAAAAGCTGTCCTCCGGTTCCAATGGTAACCAGAACTTCACCTTCCTCGGTTACTCCGTTTCCTAAGGCCGCACAGTGCTGATCGCCAGCTCCGGCAACGATAAGAGTCTCTCCGGTGATGCCGAGTTCTTCCTTCACTTCCTCTTTCATGCTTCCGATAATCTGATTCGATTCATAAAGAGGAGGGAAAAGGCTTGTGTCAAAACCCAGAGCGTTGATCATCTCTTCCGACCAGCTTCTTTTGCGGATGTCAAAGAGGAGCGTGGCCGAAGCGTCGGCAACATCCGTGGAGGGAGAAAGACCCATTTTGATTTTCAGATAGTCTTTAGGAAGAAGAACCCATCGGGCTCGTTGATACACTTTGGGGAGGTTTTCCTTTACCCAGGACAGCGTAGCAGCCATGAATCCGGTAGCGATGTCACTCCCTGCAGTGGTTTCCAAGTAACTTCTCAACCGTTCTCTGATCATCTGAACCTGCCTGTGACTGCGTTGGTCTGCCCAGATGATGCCCGGGTGCACAGGGTGGAGATCGGCGTCGAGCATAACGGTACCGTGCATTTGTCCGGAAAAACTGAGCGCTTTTATATTGGGCTGCGGAATCTGTTGGGTGACTTCTTTTATGGCTTCTTTTGCTTTCTGCCACCAGGTTTCAGGGTCTTGCTCGGCAAAACCGGGCTGAGGGGTGAGAATCGGATAATCACGGGAAGCAATACCTCGAATCTGACCATTTTCATCCAGACAGATTGCCTTGACGCTCTGTGTTCCAAGGTCGATGCCGAGAAAGAAATCCATAGCATTTCCCCTCTTTTTGCTAAAAGAGTAACATGAAAGGCCCCGCTTCGCAAGAATTCACCCTGGAGAATGGAGTGAATATTTTTGAGGAGGAAAGGTTCGATTTGTCGTTTCTGGGGGATGTATTTGGTTGAAGGGAGCAGGGAAAAAATATATAATGTCGCAGGAATCGAAAATAGCATTTGAGAGGAATTGCTCTTGGGTAGAGACTTCATGCTGGAGAGACCAAGGAGACCAGGAAAATGAATAATTCGATTACAGAAGAAATCCGAGGAAAAGTTCAGGAGGTTCTTTTAGAGCTCTTTCCCCAGGAAGGGAAAGAGACAGAAGTGGTCATCGAACCGACTAAAGATGTAAGGCACGGCGATTTTGCTACCAATCTGGCTTTCATGCTCTCTCGCCGTCTCAGGAAATCGCCCCATGATGTGGCCCATTTCCTGGAAAAACCCCTGCAGGAAAAATTACAGGAGATAGCCAGAGTGGAAATAGCCGGTTTGGGATTCATCAACTTCTTTCTCCGGGATGGATTTCTTCTTTCGCTCCTTATGGAAGTGCTTGAGAAAGGTGAACGGTTTGGTGATTTGAACCTGGGAAAAGGGAAAAGGGTACAGGTGGAGTTTGTCAGTGTTAACCCTACCGGACCCCTGCATGTTGGGCACGGGAAGTGTGCGGCTTTTGGGGATGCCTTAGCGCGGATTCTCGCCAAAGCAGGATTTGTGGTCGAAAAGGAATATTACATTAATGATGCCGGAAGGCAGATTGACCTTTTGGGAATGTCCCTGGAAGCTCGTTGTCGACAGATTTTAGGTGCAGAAGTAGAAGTGCCTGAGGATGGTTACAGGGGTGAGTATCTCCTGGATATCGCTCACCAGTTCCTGGCCGAAAAGGGCGAGACGGTTCTGGAATTTCCCGAGGAGGAAAGAAAGAAAATTTTCAAGGATTTTGCAGTAGAAAAGATCTTAAGCGGTATTCGCGCTGATCTGGACCGTTTCCGGGTTTTCTTTGATGTTTGGTTTAGCGAAAAGACGCTCTATCAGAATGGAGAAGTGGAAACGGTGCTGAAGATTTTAAAGGAGCGAGGGTATACCTATGAAAAGGACGGTGCTCTGTGGCTGAAAACCACGCTCTGGGGGGATGATAAGGATCGGGTTTTAATTCGTGAAAATGGGATGCCCACCTATTTTGCCTCTGATATTGCCTATCACTGGAACAAGTGGCAAAGGGGATTTAACCGGGTTATCGATATCTGGGGAGCCGACCATCACGGATACATTCCCCGGATGCAGGCTGCCATCCTGGCCCTGGGGCTGCCACAGGATTTCCTGGAGATTTTCATTGTGCAATTCGTAACTCTCCTGCGCGGTGGGCAGCCGGAGAGGATGTCCACCCGTCAGGGTGAATTTGTTCCCCTGAGAAATCTGGTAGATGAAGTGGGTGTCGATGTTGCTCGATACTACTTCCTGATGCGCGATCCGGCCACACATCTTGAGTTTGATGTCGAAGAGGCCAAAAAAAGGTCCATGGACAATCCTGTGTATTATCTTCATTATGCTCATGCTCGGATCTCTTCTCTCTTCAAAGAGGCGGGGAAACGGGGAATTCAGGCCTTACCCTTTGAGGAAGTCATTGATTTGGGGTTCCGCAGTCAGGAGGAAAAGGAAGTTGCCAAGAAAATCCTTTATTTTAAAGAAGCCGTGAAGAACGCTGCCCTCCTCAGACAGCCCTATCTCATCTGCAATTACCTTCAGGATCTGGCAGCATCTTTTCATGCCTTCTATAACCTTCACCGTATCCTGGACGAGGAAGATGTGCGTCTTACTTCCTTTCGTCTGGGACTCTCTCTGGCAACTCAGATCGTTTTGAAAAATGGTTTATCTCTTCTCGGTATTTCGGCACCAGATACTATGTGAGAGAGGTTGTGTTTATGAGTAGTAAAGACGGAAAATACATTTTTGTCACCGGTGGTGTAGTTTCTTCTCTGGGGAAGGGTATCACCGCAGCTTCGCTGGGAAGGATATTGAAAAGTAGAGGCTTCAAAATCACCATGCAGAAGTTCGATCCATACATTAATGTTGATGCCGGGACCATGAATCCCTATCAGCATGGTGAAGTCTTCGTAACCTATGATGGGGGTGAGACCGATTTAGATCTGGGGCACTACGAGCGATTTATCGATGAAGAACTTTCCAAATTCAGCAATGTTACTACGGGTAAAATTTACAGTTCGGTGATCAATAAGGAACGCAGGGGTGATTTCCTGGGAGCCACCGTCCAGGTCATTCCTCACATCACCAATCAGATTAAGGAAGAGATTTTCACCCTCCGTGAAAAAAGTGCTGCCGATGTTTCTATTGTGGAGATCGGCGGAACGGTTGGAGATATCGAAGGATTACCCTTTCTGGAGGCCATCAGGCAAATCAAGAACGATATCGGGAAGGATAATTGTCTCTACGTTCATGTTACTTTGGTGCCCTTCATCGAAGCGGCGGGGGAACTAAAATCGAAGCCGACCCAGCATAGTGTCAAAGAGCTGCGCAGCATTGGGATTCAACCGGATGTCATCGTGTGCCGCTCTTCGCATCCAATTACCCCTGAAGTGATGTCGAAGATTGCCCTGTTCTGTGATATCGAAAAAGAAGCTATTATCCCCCTCAGGGATGTGCGGTCGATTTACGAGGTTCCTCTGGTGTTAGAGGAAAGAGGGGTAGGGGATTGGGTGGTTTCGAGATTGAATATGTCCTCCTCGGTAAAAGATCTCCAGGAATGGTCGCAAATGGTCTCCAGGATGTGGAACTTTCAAGAAGAGGTCAACATTGGTTTGGTGGGAAAATATGTGGAATCCAAGGATGCCTATCTGAGTATTTGTGAGGCCCTGAAGCACGGGGGAATAGCCCTGGGATTGAAGGTCAACGTCAAGCCGATTGAGGCAGAACTCCTTACCGGAGACAATGTGAGCACACACCTTATGGATTTAGATGGGATACTTGTCCCGGGGGGGTTTGGGCAAAGGGGTATAGAAGGGAAAATTGTAGCCGTGCAGTATGCTCGCGAGAAAGGGGTTCCCTTTCTGGGGATATGTCTTGGTATGCAGGTTGCGGTTATTGAGTTTGCTCGCCACGTGCTTGGTCTACGAGAGGCTCACTCGACCGAGTTTGATCCCGGTACCTCCTATCCGGTCATAGATCTCATGCCTTCGCAGAGAAAAACCCGTGAACTGGGAGGGACGATGCGTCTGGGAAATTACCGCTGTGTTTTAACGAACCAATCCTCCGTATATGCCTTATACCGGAACGGGGAAATACAGGAAAGGCATCGCCATCGGTATGAGCTGAATAACGATTTCGTGGAGAAACTGGAACAGAAGGGAATGATGATGGCGGGAATTAACCCTGAATATCAGGTGGTGGAAATCATAGAATTCAGGGATCATCCCTTCTTCGTCGGCGTTCAGTTTCATCCCGAGTTTAAATCGAGACCCAATCGTGTTCATCCACTTTTCTACGGGTTTGTTCAGGCCGCCTATCGTTACGGTACTCAGCGAAGGAGAGACTAAAATTGGAGACCAGAGATGCTATCGGGGTGATCGATTCAGGTGTTGGGGGATTGAGTGTGGTTGAGGCCATCAAACAGTTAGTTCCTGCTCAAAACATCGTTTACGTGGCCGACCCCCTCCATTTCCCTTACGGAGAGAAAACCAAAGATGAATTGATGATTCTGGTAAGACCGTTCATCTTTTTTCTCCAATCTCTGATGGTACGGGCTGTAGTTATTGCTTGTGGTACGGTGAGTTCTTTGTGTCTTGAGGATTTGCGCAGGGAATTTACTTTGCCGATTATGGGAATTCTGGGACCTGCTTGCCAGGAAGCACTTCGAGTGACGCAGAAAAGGAGGATAATGATCCTGGCCACCAGAGCTACGGTACAGGCCGGTTCTTTTAGGAAAACCTTGAAGAGCATGGATGCGGGAGTCGAAGTTCACGAGGAGGCCTGGCCGGAGTTGATCGAAGCGGTGGAAAGAGGAGAATTTGATACTCCCAGATGGAGAGCGTGGGTGAAAGAAAAACTCTCTCGCTTTCGCAGTCAGGGAATTGATACCATTATTCTCGGTTGCACGCATTTTGCTCTCATCTCCTGGTTTTTTGAAGAGCTGGCTGAGAGTTTATTTATCGTCAATCCGGCTCAATCCTGTGCCCGGGAGGTCAGGAAATCTTTTTGTGTTGAGCGTAGCGATGCTTCTTGGAATGGACAACTGTCGATCTTCGTGCAAGGCAGTAAGGCCTCTTTTCGAAAGTCCCTTCAGGGAGTTCCTCTTGCTCTAAATCAATTTGAGCTTTTCTCCTTTCCTGTAACTTCGGATAGCCAAACTCACTGTGTTCAGTGACCATGCCCGACATTCATGTGCTCAAATCGTACGGTAAAATAAATTGGTTTCTCGGTGTGGGTGATTTGCGAGAGGACGGATACCACGAAATACGGTCCCTCATGCAAAAAATCGCCCTGTATGACGAGATAGAAATTGCCATTGCTTCTTTTGATTCCATTACCTGTAATTATTTGGTTCCGGTGGATGGAGAGAGCCTTCTGGGGAGGACGCTCGTAGCGTTGCGAAGGCTTTGCCCTGCTCTTTCCGAAATTAGATTTACGATAAATATTAAAAAGTCTATTCCTCCTGGAAGTGGTCTGGGAGGTGGAAGCAGCAATGTGGCCACTCTTTTGCGCTTTCTTCCGCCTCTTTTGGGAATACATGTTGCTGAAGGAGAACTTTTGAAAGTGGCCTTATCGCTGGGATCCGATGTTCCATTTTTCCTGTACAACACCCCTTTTGCCCTCGTTCGAGGAAGAGGCGAAGAGGTTATCCCCCTCCACCACCGTCCCAGGCGTTTTCTGGTCCTTTTGTTTCCTTCTTTCCCTGTCTCGACTTCCTGGGCATATCGGAAGTGGGATGAAGAAGTCGGGAATTTGAAGCATTTCGCTCAAGATAGAGAATGGGCTCTAGAAAGGTTTTTGCAGGGTGGGAGCGGTGAAGCAGTTGAGAAAGTGATATGGAACGATTTTGAAACGCTGATTTTTCGTTCTTACCCTGTGCTCAGGGTGTACCAAGAAATGCTATTGGAGTTAGGATGCCAAAAGGCTTTTATGACCGGTAGTGGTTCCACTCTGGTGGGTATCGTGGAAAGCGCCGAAAAGGGGAAAGAAATCGTAGAGAAACTCGGTCAAAAAGGTATAAAAGCTACCCTAACTTCTACGCTCGTGGAGTGAAAGTATAAGGAGGGAGACAATATGGTTGATGCGATCATTCTGGCGGGTGGTCGGAAGGGTGAGGTTGAAAAAAAATTTGGTGTGAGTAACCGTGCCCTACTTGTCATAGAGGGGAAGTTTATGATAGAGTATGTTATAGAAGCCCTCAGGGATGTTTCCTCTATTAGGAAAATTATAGTAGTCGGCTCGGTCGAGGATTTTAAATCCAGAATCGGAAGCAAGGTTACCGGAGTTGTTCAGCCAGGCAAAAATCCTTTTGAGAGCACTTTGAATGGTCTTAAAGCCCTGAAGCCGGAGGGTAGGGTTCTGGTGGTGGCGAGCGACCTACCCCTTCTGAGGGGGGAAATGATCGAAGATTTCTTCCTGAGATGTGAAAAGCGAAAAGCTGATTTCTACTATCCCATCATCCGTAAGGAGACCTACGAGGAAAAAATCGGTCGAGGAAAGCGAACTTTTGTGAGAGTAAAGGAAGGTTATTTTACCGGAGGTAATTTGTTTTTCCTGGATCCCAGGGTGGTAGAAGAGAAGCAGGAATGGATTGCTCAGATGGTTGAAAACCGCAAAAAACCGCTTGCCATGGCGCAGGTTTTAGGGTTGAAAATCATCCTGAAGTACCTTTTAAAACGCTTATGTATTGAGGATGTGGAAAAGAGAGTGGAGAAGGTTTTGGGGATGAGGGGCCTTGCTGTTATTACTCCTTATCCGGAAATAGGTTTTGATGTTGATAAGGTGGAACATGTCGATGTTGCAAAGGACTTGTTGAGTAAGTGAGATCAGGAGGAGGTTGCCGTGACTACCGATAATAACCAGAGCGAGATTATCGTTGAAGAAGGTGAACAGAAAGAAGCGGAAAAAGAAGTCAAAGAACAGGAGAAGAAAATACTTGTCCAGTATTCTCTGGCAGAATTAAAGAAAAAGTCAAATGCAGAGCTTTCGGAAATCGCTCAGTCTTTAGGTATTTCTGGTTACAGCAGAAAGAAAAAAAATGATCTGATTTTCGAAATTCTTAAGAAAGTCACCGAATCGAAGGGGTATATTTTCAGCGAGGGTGTTTTGGAAATTACCTCGGATGGTTACGGATTTTTGCGGACGTCTGACGACTTTTCGCCTTCGGAGAACGATGTTTACGTCTCTCCCTCGCAGATTAAGCGTTTTGTGTTGAGTAGCGGTGATAAAGTTGCCGGACAGGTACGTCCTCCTAAAGAGGGTGAACGGTACTATGCTCTACTCCGTATCGAGGCGATCAACGATGAGGATCCGGAACAGGCTAAGAAAAGACCTCTTTTCGAGAATCTGACGCCTATTTTCCCCGATGAGCAGTATATTCTGGAGACTTCGCCTACCGAAATTTCTACTCGTATTATTGACATTTTTGCTCCCATCGGAAAAGGACAGAGAGGTCTCATCGTTGCTCCTCCTAAGGCGGGGAAGACCGTACTTTTGGAAAAGATTGCCAACGGGATTTCGACCAATTATCCGAACGTGGTCTTGATCGTACTTCTTATCGATGAAAGACCTGAGGAAGTTACTCAGATGGAGCGTTCGGTAAAGGGTTATGTTATCGCTTCGACCTTTGATCAGAAACCAGAAAATCACCTTCGGGTCGCAGAGTTAACTCTGGAAAGGGCCAAACGTTTGGTGGAAGAAGGAAAAGATGTGGTTATTCTTCTGGATAGTATCACTCGCCTGGCGCGAAGCAACAATTTAGTGGTGCCAACCACGGGAAAGACCCTCTCGGGTGGTATTGATTCCTCGGCTTTGCACTGGCCTAAGCGTTTCTTTGGCGCAGCTCGAAACATCGAAGAAGGGGGAAGTCTTACCATTTTGGCTACTGCGCTGATCGACACTGGATCTCGAATGGATGAAGTGATTTACGAAGAGTTTAAAGGTACAGGTAATATGGAGCTTCATTTAAGCAGGGCCCTGGCCGAGAGCAGAATTTTCCCTGCCATTGATATTCATCGTTCCGGCACTCGAAAGGAAGAATTACTCCTCAAAAAAGAAGATCTGGAAAGGGTTTGGACCTTGCGGAGACTCCTGGCCAACGTTGAGTCTCAGGAAGCCATCCAGATGGTTATTGAACGGATGCGGAATACCCGTTCCAACCGGGAGTTCCTCAAGATTATCGATCAAGTGCTGAAAGCGTCTCGTTAGGATTGCATTTTGGCTTGTGCAAAAGCCGGAAGCTCTTTTTGACACCGTAAAATGCCCGTGTTATAATATTTTCCACTTTGGTAGTAGAGGTGAAGAGTATGAAGAAGGGAATACATCCGGAATATAAAGAGACTCGTGTAATCTGTGCTTGCGGGAATTCTTTTGTCACCCGTTCCACCAGATTTCCGGAGATTAAAGTGGAAATCTGTGCCAAATGTCATCCTTTCTTCACCGGCCAGCAGAAATTGGTCGATACTGCCGGAAGGGTGGAGAAATTCCGCAGCAAGTATGGCGAAGCTTATTAAATCTTTGGTTGTGGTTTTTTCAGGGAAGTAGCTTGAAATGCTACTTCCTTTTTTCATTTTTGGGGGCTTTATGGATGTTCGTCTTGTAACCTGTACTCCGGAGCCGGAAATTACCATCGCTCTGGCAGCACGGACCTGTTACAGCAAAAATCCTCCGCAAACCATAACCCTGGATAAAGCCCGGAAGCTTATTCGGGAGTTGATTCGCCGGGGACACGAGTCTATCCTGGAACATGCTTTGTTTACCTTCCGGATAGAAGGGATTTCTCGGGTTGCTTCGCATCAACTGGTTCGACACCGTTTAGCTTCTTATGCCCAACAGAGCCAGCGCTATGTCTCTCTGCAGGAAGCAGATTTCATTTGTCCTCCGGCGATAGGAGCAAATCCGCAAGCAGAGATTATCTTTCGAGAAACAGTGCAACGCTGTAGAGAAGCCTATGAAAAGCTTTTGACTTTGGGAATACTCAGAGAGGATGCTCGTTATATCATTCCACAGGGAACGACCACCAATCTGGTATTTACGGCAAATGCCAGAGAGCTTTTACACATTTTCCGTTTACGACTGTGTAACCGGGCTCAGTGGGAAATTCGGGAGCTATGCCTGAAAATGTTGAAAATACTCCAGGAGAAGGCTCCGGTAATTTTTGAGTCGGCTGGTCCTCCCTGTGTCGATGGTGTTTGTCCGGAAGGAGAGAAAAGCTGTGGACAACCTTGGACAGGAAATGGAAAATAAAAATGCATGTTTTGATGTGGGTGGTCAGGCTCTGATTGAAGGGGTGATGATGCGTACCCCCCTGAGGATGGCTCTGGCAGTACGCAAGAAAAACGGAGATATTGCCCTGGAAGTGAGAAATACCCGGCCACTTGCTAAAAGGAATCGGTTTTTCGGCCTCCCCGTTATTCGGGGAATCGTGAATCTGATTGATTCCCTTATCGTGGGATGGCAGGCTCTTTCCTATTCTGCTTCGGTAGCTTTTGAAGAGGAAGAAGAGAAGTTGAGTAATTTTGATATGGGGATGGCAATTCTTTTGGCGCTGGGTCTTTTTGTGGGTCTTTTTGTGGCTCTTCCCACCTTTTTGGCTTCTCTGGTGGATCGGTTTATTGTTTCCACTTTTCTCTACAATCTGGTGGAAGGTTGTATTCGCGTGGGGATTTTCCTTTTGTATCTTGCGGTCATTTCGAGTATGAAGGACATCCGGAGGATATTCGAATATCATGGTGCAGAACATAAGGCCATTTTCACCTTTGAAAATGGTGAAGAGCTCAAACCGGAGAATGCCGAAAAATTCACCACTTTCCATCCGCGCTGTGGTACCAACTGGCTCATTATCGTCATGATAGTAAGCATCTTTGTCTTTTCCTTGCTGGGGAGACCGGGAATAGTCGGCCGGGTCATCACCAGGGTGCTGGTGGTTCCTCTGGTGGCCGGTCTGGCGTACGAAGCCATCAAGTTGTTGTCGCGTTACCGGGATAATAAGTTAGTTTACTGGTTGAGCTTACCGGGACTCTGGTTGCAGAGGATTACCACTCGTTCACCTGACCGGTCTCAACTGGAAGTTGCCTTTTCGGCGCTCAAGGGAAGTTTGGGGGAGAAAAGAAACCATGTGGCGGGAAAAAGTTGAAGCCATCGTGAAGCAATATGATGAGCTTACCCAGCGGATGGCTGACCCTGGGGTTACAGGCGATATTAACCGTTACCGGGAATATGCTCAGGCTTTGGCAGAAATAGAACCTCTGGTGAGTAAATACAGAGAGTACCAGAGGGTGGAAGAAGAACTGGAAGAGGAGCGGGCCCTTTTGAAGGTGGAAAAGGATCCGGAGATGCGGAAGCTTCTTGAAGAGGATACCGAACATCTCCGGAATAAGCTTGAGGAAATCGTTGGGGAAATCAAGATGATGTTACTACCCAGGGATCCTCGGGATGAGAAAGACACCTTAGTAGAGATTCGGGCGGGAACGGGAGGAGAGGAAGCGGCCCTCTTTGTAGCGGATCTCTTCCGGATGTACAGCCGCTATGCTGAGCGACAGGGTTGGAAAGTCGAAGTCATGAGCGCCAATCCTACCGAATTGGGAGGATTTAAAGAAATCATCTTTGCAGTGGAAGGAAAGGGTGCCTACAGTAAGTTTAAGTTTGAAAGTGGTGTGCACCGGGTGCAGAGGATTCCCGTTACCGAAGCAGGTGGACGTATTCATACTTCTACCGCCACCGTGGCGGTTTTGCCGGAAGCGGACGAAGTCGAAGTGGAAATCAAACCTGAAGATCTGCGGATCGACGTATACCGTTCCTCTGGTCATGGAGGACAGAGCGTTAATACCACCGATTCTGCGGTTCGGGTTACCCATATCCCCACCGGGATGGTGGTTACCTGCCAGGACGAAAAGTCTCAGCACAAGAACAAGGCCAAAGCCCTGCGTATCCTGCGAGCCCGGATCCTGGAATTAGAGAGACGGACCCAGAAAGAAGAAATAGATAGGGAGAGGAGAACACAGATCGGAACCGGGGAACGAAGCGAGCGAATCCGGACTTATAATTTCCCTCAAAATCGGGTTACCGACCACCGGATCAACTTCACCCTCTATCGCCTGGAGTCGATTTTAGAGGGGGATCTGGAAGAGATCATCGAAGCGCTGATCGCTGAAGAACGGGCCAGAATGTTAGAAAAGGTTAGTTGAGTATGACTCTGGTTAGAGAAGTCTGGAGGGATTTGGTGAGAGCTCTGCGGGAAGGACAGGTCCTTTCCCCCACTCGAGAGGCACGTCTTTTCTTGGCTCGACTGCTCCATACTTCTCCTAGCCG
>Ga0308421_1000793_pt1 | contig 18203 bp, 13 predicted proteins | sample HotsprSampleMS60_FD_203673 | JGI IMG/M metagenome (GOLD analysis project Ga0308421, IMG submission 203673) | Hot spring phototrophic mat microbial communities from Mushroom Spring, Yellowstone National Park, Wyoming, United States - 20090730_MS60 ...
GGGAGAGGGGGGATCAAGGGGGGTGAGGGGTTAATAAAAGCCGGTGAGCGCAGCCAGTCTCAGCCGTTACGGCACTCTGGAGGTACGGTTTTTCAGGACTTTGGGCTTCTGCCCCCGGTACGATTTTGAGAGACTTGACAGTGTCTTTGTGTCTTTGTGTGAGAACCATTGTGAGAACTATCAGGAGGGAACGATGACACCGGAAGAACTGGTCCAGAAGTTGCACTGGCTGGGGCACGACAGTTTCCGCCTGGACGGGCCCCCGGTGGTCTACTTTGACCCCTGGAAACTGCGCGGAAAGCCGCCGGTGGCCGACCTGGTCCTGGTGAGCCACGAACACTTTGACCACTGCTCCCCGGAGGATGTGGCGAAAGTGACCGGGCCGAACACCGTCATCCTGGCGGGCGGCGGGGCCGCCGGACAACTGAAGGGTGCCCGCGCCGTCCGCCCCGGCGACCGCCTGACGGTGGCAGGGGTGGAGGTGGAAGTGGTCCCGGCCTACAACATCAACAAGTTCCGCGCCCCCGGTCAGCCTTTCCACCCCAAAAACGCCGGGCACGTGGGCTACGTGGTTACTGTAGAGGGGGTCCGACTCTACTTCGCCGGGGATACCGACGCCATCCCCGAGATGGCCCAGATTTCCTGCGACGTGGCGATCCTCCCGGTCAGCGGGACCTACGTGATGACGGTGGAGGAAGCCGTCCAGGCCGCCCGGACGCTGAACCCGGCCATTGTCGTCCCCATGCACTACGGAGCCGGCATCGGCACCCCGCAGGACGGCCAGCGGTTCGCCAGCCTGTATTCAGGCCGGACCGTTGTTCTGAAGGCAGAATAAACCATAGACGACGGACGATGGACGACAGACGACAGATGATGGACGACGGGCTGCAGACTGCCGAAGGTGGACTGCCGATGGGTGTGGGAGAGATTGTTCCTCCAGCCGAGCCCCGTCGGAGACGGCGACGGCGGGGGCAGGTGACCGTCTTCCCCAACTGGTGCAAGGGATGTAGCCTGTGTGTGGCCTTCTGTCCCCTGAAGGTTCTGGAGCAGAACGAAGACGGACGGGTCATCGTTGCCTACCCGGAGAAGTGCACGGCCTGCCGCTGGTGCGAGTTGCACTGCCCGGATTTCGCCATCTTCGTCACTGAGGTGGAAGGAGAGGAATGAGCGCCGTTCTGATGCAAGGAGACGAGGCCTGCGCCGAAGGCGCCATCGCCGCCGGATGCACCTTCTTCGCCGGATACCCCATCACCCCGGCCACGGAAATCGCCGAGTATATGGCCCGTCGCCTGCCCCAGGTGGGCGGCGTCTTCATCCAGATGGAGGACGAGATCGCTTCCCTCTCAGCGGTCATCGGCGCGGCGGTGGGCGGCGCCAAGGCGATGACCGCCACCTCCGGCCCCGGCTTCAGCCTGATGCAGGAGAACATCGGCTACGCGGCGATGGCCGAAATCCCCTGCGTCATCGTGGACGTCCAGCGGCTGGGCCCCTCCACCGGTCGCCCCACCAGCCCCTCCCAGGGGGACGTGATGCAGGCCCGCTGGGGCACCCACGGCGACCACCCCATCATCGCTCTCTCCCCCTCGTCGGTGCGGGAGACCTTTGACCTCACCGTGGCCGCGTTTAACTTCGCCGAGAAATACCGGACTCCGGTCATCCTGCTGATGGACGAAGTGGTCGGCCATATGCGGGAGGGGGTGGAACTCCCCGACCCCGCCACCATAGAGCGAGTGGAGCGGGCGGAGACGCTGGTCCCGCCGGAGTGGTACAAACCGTACGAGAACCTGCCCTCGGACGTCCCGCCACTGATCCCCTTCGGGCGGGGGTACCGCTACCACATTACCGGCCTGCACCACGACGAGCGGGGCTACCCTACGGAGCGGCCCGACGAGATCAACCCCTGGCTGGAGCGCATCTTCCGCAAAATCCAGCGCAACCTTTCCGACATCCTGCTCTACGAGGAGGACGGCGTGGAGGGCGCGCGGACGCTGGTCATTGCCTACGGCGCAGTGGCCCGTTCGGCCCGCCACGCGGTGAAGATTGCCCGCCAGCGGGGCCGCAAGGTGGGCCTGCTGAAACTGCAGACCATCTGGCCCTTCCCGGAGGAGGTGGTAGAACTGGCGGCCCGCGGTGCCCGTCGGGTCATCGTGCCGGAACTGAATCTGGGGCAACTGGCGCTGGAGGTGGAACGGGTCGTCGGGCGGGAACGGGTGCGGCGGGTCAACCGCGCCGACGGCGAAATGCTCAAACCGTCCGACATCCTGGCCGCTATGGCGTAAACGTGCCAGGCACTTCTGAAAGTGCCTGGCACGTGCCGGATTGGGGGGCACACCCGCGATCTGCGACCTGCTCCCTGCTCCCTGCTCCCTGCGACATGCGACATGCGACCTGCTCCCTGCTCCCTGCACATCGCCATTGACTACACCGCCGCCGTCCAGCAGCGGGCGGGCATCGGGCGCTACACCCGCGAACTGGTCGGCGCGCTGCTCCGCCTGCCGGAATCTCAGGAGGCCGGCCATCGCTACACCCTCTTGGCGGCTGCCGGAGGGCAGGCCGTCCCCGCCGACCTGCCGCCCTCCCCCGCCGTCCGACTCCGCTTCCTGCCCATCAGCGACGAGTGGGCCGCCCGTCTCTGGCACCGGGCCCGCCTGCCCATCCCGGTGGAGGTCTTCACCGGCCCGGTGGACCTCTTCTACTCCCCGGACTTTGTCCTTCCCCCCACCCGGCCCGGCACCCGCACCCTGCTCACCGTCCACGACCTCTCCTTCCTGCGCTACCCGGACCACTTTGTCCCCAAACTGGTGCGGTATCTGGAGCGGGTGGTGCCGGCGTCGGTGGCCCGGGCCGACCGGGTGCTGGCGGATTCGGAGGCCACCCGCGCCGACCTGATTCGCCTGTTGGGGACGCCGCCGGAGAAGGTGGAGGTGCTCTACAGCGGGGTGGACCCCCGCTTCCGCCCGGAACCGGAACCGGGGGAGCAGGAGCAACTGCGGGCCCGCTACGGCCTGGACCGGCCCTATGTCCTCTCCGTGGGGACATTTCAGCCGCGCAAGAACTTCGTCCGGTTGATCCGCGCCTTTGCCCGCCTGCCGGATACCGGACGGGTGCTGGTCATCGCCGGGGGCCGGGGCTGGCTCTACGAGTCGGTCCTGGAGGAGGCGGCCCGCCACCCCGACCGGGTGCGCGTCCTGGGCTTTGTGGAGGATGCGGACCTGCCGGCCCTCTACCGGGGGGCGGACCTCTTCGTCTTCCCGTCGTTCTACGAGGGGTTCGGCCTGCCGGTTCTGGAGGCGATGGCCTGCGGGGTGCCGGTGGTCTGCTCGGGGGTTTCCAGTCTGCCGGAGGTGGCGGGGGACGCGGCGTTGTTGGTGGACCCGGAGGATGAGGACGGACTGAGAGGGGCGATGGAGCGCGCGCTGGAGGATGAGGGTCTCCGCCAGGAGATGACGGCGCGGGGGCGGGCGCGCGCCGCCGAATTTACCTGGGAGCGGGCCGCGCGGCAGTTGTTGGGGGTATTTGGGGTCATAAACACGTAGGGGCAACCCTTGCGGTTGCCCCATACGCATCAAGTGTTGAAGTCGTGGGCGATGCCGCTGGCCAGTTGCCCCACTGCCGCCAGCCGCTCCTGCTGCTCCAGTTGTGCCTGCAGGTACCGCTCCTGGGTGACCTCGCGGATGACCAGCACCCACCCGCCGTTGGACCCAATGCCGGATACCGGCCGGGCGGCGACCTGGAAGACCCGCGGTGGGCGGCCGGAGACGACAATCTCATGCCAGGCCGTTCCCGCCGGGAGAATCCGCAGGGATGAGAGCGGGCGGTCCGCCAGATGGGTAAGCGTATCGCCCACCCGGGCGTTGTTCAGAACCGACAGCATCTCCTCCCCCGCCGGGTTGGCCAGCAGGATGCGGTGGTCGCCGTCCAGCAGGAGGACGCCCTCGGGCAGATGCTCCACCAGCGCGGCCAGCCGCGCCTCCTGCGCCGCCAGCGCGGCCCGCAGGTCAGCCTGATAGAGGGCGACGGCCAGTTGTGCGGCGACCTCCTGTAGGGCCTCCACGTGTTCGGCGGTCAGCGCGCCCGGGGTGGCGGAGGCGACGGCCAGCCAGCCCCGCAGTTCCCCGCCTGCCAGCAGGGGCACCGCCACGTAGGAGCGCACGCCTGCGGCCAGGAGGGCCGCCTCTTCTGCCGGCGAAGGGGCAGGAAGCGCCTGAATATCCGGCACGAAGAGCACCTCGCCCCGCTGGCTGGCCTCAATCTCCTTCTCCACCCCCACCAGCGAGAAGCGGAACCCGGCACCGATGGGAATTCCGCTGCCGGCGATGCCCGCCAGGACGATGCCCTCGCGGGCGGCCCGGTTAAATGTCACCACTCCGGCCCCGTCGCAGGGGACCAGGCGGCGGACGTGCTCCAGGGCCACGTGGGCGACCTCTTCGGGGGATTGGGCCGTCAGGATGGCCGCATCCAGCGCCCGAAGTGCCTGCAGCCGCTCCGCGTACCGCCGCAGAGTCTCCTCCGCCCGCTTCCGTTCCGAGATGTCGGTGAAGACGGCCAGGGTGCCCACAAAGCGGCCCGTCTGGTCAAAGCGGGGCACGCCGCTGACCAGCACCGGCACCCGCTGCCCGTCCCGGCGCAGGAGTTCCAGTTCGTAGCGGTCGCTCCGCCCCTTCCGCCGCCGCCGGTCCGCCGCCCGGATGACCGCGCGCTGGTCGGGCGGGACCAGGTCCTCCTGCGAACGGCCAGTCCAGTCCTGAGGCTGGCCGCCCACCATGGCCGCCGCTGCCGGGTTCATGAAGGTCAGGCGACCGGCGGCGTCGGCCATAATGATGCCTTCGGACACAGAGTTGACCACGTCGGCGTTGAAGGCGGCCAGCGCACGGGTCTCCTGGAAGAGGCGGGCGTTCTGGATGGCCAGGCCGATCTGATGGACCACCGTCTGCAGGAGCGCCACGTCCTCCGGCGTGTAGGCCGCGCGGCGGTAACTCTGCACCTCCAGGAGCCCCACCACCCGTCCCTCCACGACCATGGGGACGTAGAGGGCGGAGAGGGCATACGGCCCCTCGCCGACGACGATGGCCCGCCCCTCCTGGTAGGCCGGGCTGAGGTCGGGGATGATTTCCGGACGGGCCGTGGCGATGGCCCGGCTCCGCCCGGTGGGCGCATCCGGGACGTGGGTCAGCGGCGGGAACTGGCTCACGTCCAACTCCGTATCCCCTTCGGCCATAAAGGCGGCGGTGATGAGTTGCCGCTCCGCGTCAAACAGGGAGATGCCAAAGACGGGAGCATCCACCAGTTGCCGGACTCCGTCCCGCGCGATGCGGTAGATGGTGGGGAGGTCCAGGGTGCCCGCCAGTGCCCGCCCGATTTCGTTGACAATGGCCAGTTGGCGGGCCCGGTGCTCCGCCGCCTGACGGGCCCGGGCGGTGGCGATGGCGGCGGCCGCCTGCTGACCGAAGAGGGCCAGCAGGCGCAGGTCGTCCTCGGTGAACGGCAGTTGCTCCGGCTCGCGGGCGACGGTCAGCACGCCGATGGGCGCTTCCTGCCAGGCCAGGGGGATGGCCGCCACGGCCCCTACTGATTGGCCGTCAAAGAGCGGACTGCGTCCCTCCCACGTCCGGTAATCGTCCACTTTCATCGGGCGCTGTTCCTGGAACGCCCGTCCGGAGAGCCCTTCCCCCGGCCGCAGGCGGACGCCCACGTTCTGGCGGGCGATACCCTCTCCCACCACCCACTCCAGTTCATCGGCGGCGGGGTCGTAGAAATAGATGCCGCCGCCCCGGGCGTGCAGGAGGGCCATGGCCCGCCGGATGGTCGTCCCCAACAGTTCGTCCAGGGAACCGGCGGCGGCCAGGCGGAGCGCGTTGTCGTAGAGGGCGCTCAGTTCCTGCATCCGCCGGGAGAGTTCCCCGAAGAGGCGGGCGTTTTCCAGGGCGACGGCCAGTTGGTCGGCCAGCGCGCTCAGCGCCTCCAGCGCGACCAGGTCAAAGGCGTCGGGGGTCGTGGCCTGGATGTCCAGCACGCCCAGAATCCGCTCGCCGTGCTTCACCGGCACGGCCAGTTCGCAGCGGGTATGGGGGAGTGGTTCGTAGGGGAGATAGCGGGGGTCTTTGGTGACGTCCGGGACCAGGAGCGGGCGCCCGGTCTGGGCCACGGTGCCGATGATGCCCTGCCCCGGTTCCAGCCGATAGCCGATGGGAGGCTGGCCGTCCTCGTACCCACCGTGCCCGGCCGCCAGGACCAGCCCGGCGTCGGTGAGGAGGAAGACGTTGACGTTGTAGGCGCCGGTGATTGCCTGCACCGTGCGGACGACCTCCCGCAGCAGGGTGTCCTGGTCCAGGAAGGAGGCCATGGGGCGCACCGGCCGGGCGATGGCCAGCAGGGTGGAGGCCAGGCGACGGGTCTGCTCCTCCGCCCGTTGCCGTTCCCTCTCCAGGGAAATGCTGTGGAGCGCGAAGGCGATGTCCGAGGCGACTTCCCGGAGGAGGTCGGTTTCCTCCGGGAGGTCGGCGAAACGGCGGAGACTGCGGACGCTCAGGACTCCGTATATCTGCTCTCCGTATTCCAGCCGCAGGGTGAGGGTCTGCCAGTCCGGCAGGTCGGCCTGCATGGGGCAATCGCCACAGATGTCCTGCTCGGGGCCGGTCACCACGATGGCGCTATCCAGCAGCGCCTGGCGGGCGCAGGCGGGGAGGTCTCGGCGCTGCCACCGTTCTATCAGGGCCGGGAGCGCGTCCTCCCGAAAGCCGGCGGCGGCCGCCGCGGTGAGGTTCCCCTCCGGGTCCAGCGCCACGCACCAGGCGGTCAGGTAGCCGCGGGTCTCTATCAGGTTCCGGCAGACCTTCTGGAGCATTCGGAGGGGGTCCTGCTCCCGATACGCCTTGACATCTCATCAGATTGCGGTAAAATATAAAGGCGAATGGGGCTGTAGCTCAGCTGGGAGAGCGCTTCAATCGCACTGAAGAGGCCAGGGGTTCGAATCCCCTCAGCTCCATCGTGGGCCCGTGGCGCAGCTGGGAGCGCGTCTCAATGGCATTGAGAAGGCCGAGGGTTCGAATCCCTCCGGGTCCACCTGATTCCCTCTCTATCCCCTCATCTCCACCTACGGGCCTCCGTGAGACGCCGGCTCAGAGGCGTCAACCTTTCCAGAGAGGTGGGCGCAACTGAACGGCGTTTTTCATCGTTTACGACCCTGTGACCCAAGCAAGAGCCAGACCCGCCATTCATTTGACATTTGCAGGGATTGCGATAAAATAAAGATTCAGAGGGACGGGAGAGCATTACATCTCCGTTGAGCGCCAGCAGTTGATTTTTGCTCTTTTAACGATCTGAGTCCACTGCAAAAACTAATCGCAGAGAACGCAGAGAGCGCAGAGGTTTTCTTTAATATTGCTCTGCGTACTCTGCGGTCTCTGCGGTAAAGAGACCTTTTTGCAGTGAAGTCACGATCTGCTCTCTTACAGGCTGCGAACAGGAGTAGTAGGCCATCCCTGCAGCGAGCCGGGGGTGGTGGAAGCCCGGCATCGGCGCCCCGGGGAGCGCCGGGGATATGCCCCCAAAGGCCGAACTCGCCTGGGAGCCGCGCCGGCGAACGGGATTCCTCAGTAGTCGGCGACGGGTGGCCCCCGTTATCCGGCCAGAGCGGGAGACGCCCTTCATCCGAGTTTGTAGTCCGGCACGCAGCGCGGCGGAGTGCCGTCTCGTCCAGGCGTCTCCAACCAGGGTGGTACCGCGGAGTGTGCCCCTTCGTCCCTGGACGAAGGGGCTTTTTTAATTGTTAAAAACCACGAAGGACACAAAGGGCACAAAGGTTGATTTTTTCTCTCTCTGTATCCTTTGTGAGTACTTCGTGCCCTTGTGGTAACCACAAATTCCTGAAAGTCCATGTCCTTCGTGGCGGGAAAGTGGAGGGCAGATGAACACAGTGGAACTGGCCCCCGGCATCTTCCACCTCCAGGGCGGCTCCAATATGGGGCTGGTCGTCCGGGAGGGGAAGGGGTTGCTGATAGATACCGGTCTGGACGAGGACGCGGCCCGGCGGGCCCTCCGCTTCGCCGAAGGGGAGGGGGTCGGACTGGAGGCCGTCTTCCTGACCCACGCCCATGCCGACCACCACGGCGGCGCCCATTTCCTGCAGCGGCGGTTGGGAGTCCCCCTCTACGCGCCGGCCCTGGAGGCCGCCATGATGGAGCACCCCGTTATGGAGCCCCTGTTCCTCTTCGGCGGCGCGGCGCCCATCCGGGAACTCCGGCAGAAATTCACGATGGCCCCGACATGCCAGATTGCCCGCATCGTGGACGCCGGGCCGCTGGAGGTGGGGCCGTTCCGGGTAGATGTGGTCCCGCTTCCGGGCCACGCCCTCAACCAGATGGGCATCGCGGTGGAGGACGTCCTCTTCTGCGCCGATGCCGTCTTCCCGGCGGAGACGCTCCAGAAGCACGGGGTCATCTTCTGCGCGGACATGGACGCCGCGCTGGAGACGCTGGCGCGCCTTCCGGAGATGCCATACGCGCGCTTTGCCCCCGGCCATGGCCCTGCTTACGGGGCGGGGGAGGAAATCCGCGAAATCTGCGCGGCCAACCGGGCCCGGCTGGAGGAGATTCGGGAGCGGGTGCGGGCCGCGCTGGCCCACCCTGCCGACACCGACGCACTGGTCTGCCGCGTCGCCGACGGCCTGGGCCTGCGCCTGACCACTGCCACCGCCTTCTTCCTGGCCCGCGCCACCGTCCTGGCGGCCCTCTCCTCCCTGGAGCGCGCGGGGGAGGTGAAGGCTGGGGTGGAGGAGAACCGCCTGCTGTGGCGGAAGGCCGTGTAGCACAGGCTGTCGGCCTGGAACTCACCGCCGAGGCGCAGAGGGAAAACCTGGGCCATACTGCGACGAGGAGGCAGAAATGGGAATCAGCCGACTGAGCGTCTATCTGGATGACCCTTCTCTTCGGGAGACGGTGAAAATCGCCGCCGCACGACGGGGAGTATCCATCAGCGCCTACGTGCTTCAAGCCCTTCCGGACCAGTTGTCCAGGGAAGGTCTGCTTCATGATGAAAGAACTGCGCAAGAAGCCGCAAGGGTTCTGGACGCATTGAGGGCGCAGGTGGGCCCTATTGGTATCCCCGTTCGTGATCTTATAGATGAGGGGCGATACCGATGACGCGGGTGGTTGTGGATGCCAGTGTAAGCCTGAAATGGGCTCTGAATGACGAGGAGTATGTAGAACAGGCCGTGGCGCTGCGCGATGCGGCCATTTTTGAGCGTCGCTTTCAGATGTTTGCCCCGTCGCTATGGTTGTATGAAATTGTCAACGGTCTCCGGGTTGCGGTCCGGCGGGGGCGTATCTCTATTGAGAATGGCACAACAGCGCTCCACTGCCTTCTTGCTCTGAAAGTGCAACTTGTAGACCATGACCCGCTGGATATTTATCGGATTGCATGTCGCTATGACATCGCCGCCTACGATGCCGTTACTTTGCCCTTTCTCAACTCCTGAACGCTGTGCTCTGGACAGGCGATCAGCGGTTATATGCCGTCCTGCAAAAGCATACCCATCTTGTCAGGTGGATAGGAGAATTTACAGCCTGAAGGAGGTCCCATGCCCGACCCGTACATTCCGCAGGAAATAGAACCGAAATGGCAGAAGAAGTGGGAAGAAGACCACCTTTATCGCTCTGTCATTGATCCGAACAAGCCCAAGCACTACGCGCTGACGATGCTCCCCTACCCCAGCGGCGACCTGCACATCGGCCACTGGTACGCCATGGCCCCCTCGGACGTCCGCGCCCGCTTCATGCGCATGCGCGGCTACAACGTCCTCTTCCCCATGGGCTTTGACGCCTTCGGCCTGCCCGCCGAGAACGCCGCCATTAGCCACGGCATCCATCCCTACCAGTGGACCATGTCCAACATTGAGCGGATGCGCCGCCAACTGAAGAGCATGGGCGCGATGTTTGACTGGGAGCGGGAGGCCATCACCTGCCTGCCCGGCTATTACCGCTGGACCCAGTGGTTCTTCCGCAAAATGTACGACATGGGCCTGGCCTACCGGAAAAAGTCCCAGGTGGACTTCTGCCCCCGGTGCAACACCACCCTGGCCCGCGAGCAGGTCTGGGGGCCGGAGCGGGTCTGCGAGCGGTGCGGGACCCCCGTCATCAAAAAAGAACTGGAGCAGTGGTTCTGGCGGATCACCGCCTACGCCGAAGAACTGCTGGACTTCTCCAAAATTGACTGGCCCGAACGGGTGGTCACGATGCAGACCAACTGGATCGGCAAGAGCACCGGGGCCAACGTCACCTTCCGGACAGAGCGGGGGGACCCGCTGATCGTCTTCACCACCCGTCCGGATACCCTCTGGGGCGCCACCTTTATGGTACTGGCCCCGGAGCACCCGCTGGTGGACGAGTTGACCGCGCCCGAGTACCGGCAGGCCGTGGAGGAGTACCAGTACTTCGCCGCCCGCCAGAGCGAGATTGACCGCCTCTCTACCGAGAAGGAGAAGACGGGCCTCTTCATCGGCGCGTACGCCGTCAACCCCGTCAACGACGAGCGCATCCCCATCTGGATTTCCGACTACGTCCTGATGACCTACGGGACGGGGGCCATTATGGCCGTCCCGGCCCACGACGACCGGGACTTCGCCTTCGCCCTCAAGTTCGGCCTGCCCGTCATCCCCGTCATTGACCGGCCCGACGGCGCGGCCCGATCCTTCGTCCGACCGGGCGCCGTCCGGGACGGGTTCGCCCAGGCCCTGGCAGAGGCCGGGTTCTCCGTGGAGGAACGGGACGGAGGGCTGGCGGTCTCCCTCTCCCGTGAGACCGCCGACCGGTACATCGGACTGGTCCGAGAGTACCTGCAGCCCCGCGCCTGGGTGGAGGTCGTCGGCGGCCCGTGGCTCTTCGTCTTTGCCGACGGGGTGCTCTCGGTGGACAGTCTGGCGGGGGAGCGGCGCGTCCTGGAGCGATGCCGGGACCTGGACCCCACCGCCGGGGAGTCCCGGACCGTCGCGGAACTGCTCTGGCGCGTCCCCTTCTACCGGGACGTCCTCTTCCACGCTGAGTACGGTCCGATGATCAACTCCGGCCCGCTGACCGGCACCCCCGGCGACGTCGCGGTCCAGCGGACGACGGAGTGGCTGGCGGAGCGCGGGGTGGGAGAGTTCGCGGTCAACTACCGGCTGCGCGATTGGTGCATCAGCCGTCAGCGGTACTGGGGCGCGCCCATCCCCATCATCTACTGCGACCGCTGCGGCATCGTCCCCGTCCCCTACGAGGACCTGCCCGTCCTGCTGCCCACCGACGCGGTCATCCCGCCCACCGGGGAGAACGCGCTGAAGTACCACGAGGGGTTCCTGCACACCACCTGCCCCCAGTGCGGCGGCCCGGCCACCCGCGAGACCGACACCATGGACACCTTCGTCTGCTCGTCCTGGTACCAGTATGCCTACCTGAGCCCGTACTACAAAGAGGGCGAGCCGGCCCACGCCGACTCCATCCCCTTTGACCCCGAAGAGGGGAAGTACTGGCTCCCGGTGGACGTCTATACCGGCGGGGTGGAGCACGCCACCATGCACCTCATCTACACCCGCTTCTTCACCAAAGTGATGCGGGATATGGGGCTGGTGGACTTTGACGAGCCGATGACCGTCCTGCGCAACCAGGGCATCATCCTGGGGGAGGACGGGGAGAAGATGTCCAAGAGCCGGGGGAACGTGGTGGCGCCGGACGACCTGGTAGAGCGCTACGGCGCGGACACCGTCCGGGGCTACCTGATGTTCGGCTGGCGCTGGGAGCAGGGCGGCCCGTGGGACTCCAAGGGGATTGAGGGGGTCTACCGCTGGCTCCACCGGGTCTGGAACCTGGTTCTGGAGCCGGGGGGCCGTAGCGCAGGCTGTCAGTCTGCGCCGAAAGAAATCGCCGACCTGCGCCGCTGGACGCACCGGACCATCCAGCGGGTCACAGAAGACCTGGAGAACTTTGAGTTCAACACCGTGATCTCCGCGCTCATGGAGTTCACCAACGTGCTCCAAAAGGCGAAGGAGACGGCCGTCTACGGGACGGAGGCGTGGGAGGAGGCCATCCAGACCCTGCTCCTGCTGCTGGCCCCCTGCTGCCCGCACATTACGGAGGAGTTGTGGGTGCGGACGGGCCGGCCCTACAGCATCCACCTGCAGCCCTGGCCCCAGTACGACCCCAACCTGCTGGTGGAGGAAGTGGTGACGCTGGTGGTGCAGGTGAACGGGAAGGTCCGGGCCCGGCTGGAGGTCCCGGCGGACATCAGCGAGGAGGCGGCGCGGGAGGCGGCGCTGGCCCACCCCAACGTGCAGAAGTACATCGCGGGGAAAGAGGTCCGGCAGGTTGTCTACGTGCCGGGGCGGCTGGTCAATATTGTGGTGTAGGACAACTGCCTCACCCCACCCCCGCCGCCTGCGGCGGCAGCGGCGAAGCCGCTGGGGGTGGGGTGAGGAGCGCTTTACTCCACCGTCCCGAAGCGGGTGAGGACCACCGCGCCCAGCCCCGCGCAGGTGACCAGGAATCCGCCGACCCAGCCCACGCAGGGGATCAGGTTCAGCAGGTCCACCAGCAGCGTCAGGAGCCCTGCGCCCAGCGCGGCGGTCCAGAAGGGCGCCACCGCCCGGGAGGTCAGCGTCGGCATCAGCCGCTCGCCGATAGCGATGCCAATGGCCAACTGCCCGAACAGGACCGCGACCACCAGCGCGACCGCCACTGCGGCCCCCACCGGGGAGAGGCAGAGGGTGATGATGAGCCCGACCGCCAGCAGGATGCCGACGATCAGCGTCAGCAGGCCCATGCCGAAGGCGTTGAGGGGCCGCTCCAGCGCGCTCCGCCCGACCCGCGTGGCCGCCCGGGGCCACAGCAGGGCCACCAGCCCGGCCAGTCCGGCCATCACCACCGTCCGCAGGAGAAGCCCCAGCCCCCGCATAGCGACCTGGAAGGCCATCGCGGGCAGCCCGTCCGAGGGCCAGTACGGGTAGACGGGAATGGGGACCGCCCCCCACCCCCAGCGCCACCAGGACCACCGGGGGGGATTCACCAACTGCTGACCGCGCACCTGGGCGCCCACTTCCCGCTCCACCGTTCCCCCAAAGGCCACCAGTCCGCCGTAAATCCGGGCCGTTTTCCGCAGAAGAACGTCGCCTCCCATCGCGACGACATCCTTCTCCACGGTGCCAGCGATTTCCACGTCGCCGCCCCAGGCCAGCAGACTGCCTTCCAACTGGCTATCGGCCTCTATGCGCACGTCTCCGCCGAAGACAATCAGGTCACCCGCCATCGTCTGACCGCTCTGCAGGGTGAAGTCCCCCCAGACGACCTGCCCCGGCGGCTGTCCGTCCGAGGCGAAGGCCGGCACAGCGGCCATCAACATTATCGCCACCACCAGAAGCGTTTGCAGAATGCGCGTGAACCGCATGGGAATACCTCCATTGACTTGATTTGTAGGGTAACGGCAGTAGAATCCGTGTCATCTGTGTCCTTATTCATAGCACGCGGATGAACACGGGTTGAACGGATGGGCACGGATCAACATCCGTGAAAACCCGTGTCATCCGTGTCCATCCGTGTCCTATCTCCGAAGGCCTGTTATTCGGATTCCAGGGTAACGCTGCCCACACCCGCCGTGAGGGTGACCTGGAGGGTCGCCCCGGCCCCTCCGTAGGCCCCGTTGAGGTAAGCGCCCTCGGAGAGATGCCAGTCGCCGCGGGTCTGAATGTTGCTCAGCCCGCCCTCCACCGCGACCCGCACCCCCACATTTTGAGGGAAACGCAGAGTGATTGCCCCCACCCCCGCGGTCACCCTGACCCGGGCGGAATCCGCCCAGGGGCCGGTGAAATCCAGGATCAGGTTGCCGACCCCGCCCTCCACCTGAACGTCCCGGGGACGGGCGTAGCCGATGCCCCGTACCTCCACGTTGGCGGCCCCGGCCCGGAGCAGGAGACGGTCCATCGGGACAGCGTTGGGCGTCTCCCAGCGCACGACCATATCCGAGGCGCCGGTCTCCAGGGAGAAACGGGTCAGCGCCAGGCCATCCAGGTCCAGATGCCCCTTTGCGGCACCGACCTGCAGTTTCAGGCTCATCGGGACCCGGGGGGCCAGATAGAGGTCCCACTCGTTCTCCGCTCCGGGGCCGGGCATCCCGCGGGTGTCGGGCTGGGCGACCCTCAGGACCCCGTCCTTCCAGGTCACTTCCGGCTTCCAGGCGGGGACGTTGGTCCGGAAGAGGCCGGAGAAGAGGACCTCTGGCTCTCCGGCGGCCAGCGTCAGTTCGCCCGTGCCCAGAGTGATCTCCACATACGCAGTCGTCGGACCCTCCAGAGGGATTTCCTCCCAGTACTCCTGCATCGGCCCGACTTCCAGGGTGGGTACGCCGGGCATAGAAATACCGGGGACCGTTATCGTACACGCCAGACTGCTCATCACCACCAGCAAAATGGGCCATACCAATACCGTTTTCCGCATCGCTCCTCCTTATCACGTTTCACGCTTTACGTTTCACGTTTCACGTTTCACGTAGCAACCACCTGCCATCGGCGCAGCAACCCCCACCACAGCCCGGCCAGGAGCATCGCCGTCATCAGACTGCAGAGGGCCAGCGGGAGCATCTGGACCAGCAGCGCGCCGGCCAGCAGGCCCAGCGAGTTCAGGAGCAGGCGGGCCGCGCCGACCAGGTGGTCCAGCAGGAGGCCGCCGCTATGGGAGACGACCACTGCCAGGCCTGCCAACCCGGGCAACGCCCAGAGAATCGGCAGGATGCTGATCAGGATGACCAGGGCGGTTCCCGCCGCCAGGACCAGACCGCCGAAGAAGGCGCGCTGCCGGGCCCGGCGCCGGTCCACCTGAGCCATTACCCGCCCGACGAACCCTGGCGGCGGGGAGAGAAGGGGCGCCTGTTGCAGGACCTCCTCGGCGGCCAGGAGTCCCTCCCACCGGGCCCGACAACGATCGCAGACCTCCAGGTGGGCCTCCAGAGCGCGCCATTCCCGGTCCGGCAGTTCGCCATCCAACGCCCGCATCATCCGTTCCAGAGATTCCTCGCATTCCATATCCCCTACTCCCTACTCCCTACTCCCTACTCCATACTCCCTGCTTCTCCCAACATCCGGGCCAGCGCCAGCCGGGCACGGTGGAGCCGCGACTTCACCGCGCTGACCGTTGTTCCCAGAATCTGGGCCATCTCTTCGTAGGAGCAATCGTACCAGTACCGCAGGGTCACCACCGCCCGGTCCTCGGCAGGAAGACGCAGCAGCAGTTGCTGGATGCGCTCCCGCGCCTCCCACGCGGCGAAGGCGTCGCCGGGGTCCATGCTCACCCCTTCGGGGGTCAACTCGTCGTCCAGCGCCAGAACGGGCCGTCGGCGGCGGATGCAGTCCACACAGTAGTGGGCCGCGATGGAGAGCAGCCAGGTCCGGAAGGGTCGGGTGTGGTCATACCGGCCCAGATTACGGAACGCCCGCAGAAACGTTTCCTGAGCGGCGTCCTCCGCCTCCATCCGTTCCCCCAGCATCCGGTAGGCCAGATTGTAGACCGGCGCCTGATAGAGCGAGACCAGCCGGGCGAAGGCGTCCATATCCCCGTGTTGAGCCTGCTGAATCCAGGTCGCTTCGTCCATCATCCACTACATTATACGTCAGATCGGCCCAAAAGTCGCGGGCAATCGCGGGTTCACACACCCAACTTGACAAGACGCGGTTCTTGGGTACACTTTGACCACTGACCACAGACCATAGACCACGGACCACCCGACCACTGACCACCGTCGTCTGTGGTCTGTCGTCTGTGGTCTGTCGTCCGTCGTCCATTCGCAACGAAAGGGCAAGTTATGACCGGCGACTTCCGTTTTCCGCTGATACTGGGATACCTGCTCCCCATCGGCTTCTTTCTGCTGGGATGGGGCGGGATGGAGCCGGAGCGAGCACGGCGGGCCGCTATCCAGGGGATGGTCGCTCTGGCGCTGGCGACGGTGGGTTACTTCGCCACCGGGTTCGCTTTCCATCTGGGCGGCGCGGCTGTCTTCTCGGATCGGCCCGGACTGGACGCGCTGGATAGCATCTGGTCGCCCCTGGACCGGGTGCGGGGGCTGGGATGGGGGTTCATCGGGCTGAAGGGATTCTTTCTGGGCGGCGCGGACACCCCCCAGGCACTGGCCCTCTTCGCCGCCTATCTCCCGATGGCCGCGACGGCGGTCCTTCTGCCGGTACTGGCCCTCTTCGGACGGGCGCGGGGTGGGTGGGTGGCCCTGGTGGGGTTGCTGACCGGCGCGCTGCTCTTCCCGCTGGCCGCCTGCTGGGTCTGGGGCGGGGGATGGCTGGCCAGCATGGGCCAGACTCTGGCGCGAGGGCACGGCGCGGTGGACCACGCGGGCAGCGGGGTGGTCTACCTGCTGGGCGGGATGATGGCCTGGGGTGCATTGACGGCATTGGGGCGTGAACCCCCGCAGGAAGGCCCCGCCGAGATGCCCCCGGCTCACTTCCCCCTGCTGGCGAACCTGGGAGTCCTGCTGGTCGTCGTGGGCTGGCTGGGGTGGTCGCTGAGCGGGCCCCTGCACGCCGACGGGGCCCGCCTGGACGCCGGGCGGATTGCCGTCAACGGTTCTCTGGCTCTTGCCGGAGCCACGCTGACCTCCCTCTTCTACTGCTGGCTGGCCCTGGGGCGTGGTGACTCGCTGATGGTGGCGCGCGGCGCGGCCGGGGGACTGGTCGCCCTCTCGGCCGGCGCGCCGTTTCTCCCCCCGTGGGCCGCGCTGGTGGTCGGCGGTGTGGCCGGATTGCTGGTTCCGCTGGGCGTCTATCTGGTGGACCGCGTTCTGCGGCTGGCGGATGCCACCGCTGCGGTGGCGACGGCCGCACTCCCCGGCCTCTGGGGACTGCTGGAGGTGGCGTTCTTCGCCGACGGGCGCTGGGGGCAGGGGTGGAACGGTGTCGGGGCTGAGGTCTACCGGACGGTGATCGGGCAGGGGGTGAGCGGTTTCTTCGTTGCGCCGGGGTTTCTGGGCGACGGCCCGGGGCAGATGGTGGCCCAGGTGGTGGCGGTGGTCGCCATTGGCCTTCTGGGCTTTGCGGGGGGGTGGCTGACGATGGCGGCTGCGCGCTGGCGGCGGTGAGGCCACCGGGCAGAAAAGGAAGCGTTTATGCGGCGGTTCTGCCGCCGCATAAACGCTTCTTTGTTAGTTTCCATTCCCCTTTCCCACTCCGATTCACTTATGGCTGGTCGCTCTGGCGTGGGGGTGCAGTTTATCCAGCCCCCACCCCCACAAGAACGCAGCCGGATTGAGCGGACTCACCGGACGGTCCACCAGCAGGGCGAAGAAAAATATAAAGTGCCTTTGTGTTTCTGTGTGAGAAAAAAACGCGCTACCCGTTCTCCAGCGCCAGCAGGGCGGCGCCGTAGGCGCCCATAAGTTGGGGGTGGCGGGGCAGGACCACCCGTTCCCCCGTCTCCTCCTCCAGCATCCGGCGGACGGCGGGGTTGCGGACGACGCCGCCGGAGAGCATCAGCGGAGGCCGGAGCCCCACGGTGCGGATCATCGCCACGACCCGGCGGACCAGCGCGCGGTGGAGCCCCCGCAGGATGGGCCCGACCTCCACCCCGTGGGCGATGAGGGAGACCACTTCCGACTCGGCGAAGACGGTGCAGGTGCTGGAAATGGAGACCTCATCGGTCGTTGCCAGGGCCTCCTCCCCCATACGCTCCAGCGGGACCCCCAGCCGGTGGGCGGTGTTCTCCAGGAACCGGCCGGTCCCGGCGGCGCACTTGTCGTTCATCACGAAGTCCAGCACCTCCCCCCGGGGGCCGATGGCGATGACTTTGCTATCCTGCCCGCCGATGTCCACCAGGGTCCCGCCGTGGCCCAGTTCCCGGAAGACCCCGCGGGCGTGGCAGGTGATTTCGGTGATCCGGCGGGTGGCCTGCCGGACCAGCCCGCGCCCGTACCCGGTGGCGACGAGGGGCAGGCCCTCCAGCGGGCCGACGGCTTCCCGCGCCAGAGCCAGGAATCGGTCCACCTGCTCCTCCACCCGGACCTCCGTCGGTTCCAGGTGGTGCCAGAGCATGCGGCCCTCCCGGTCCACGGCCACGATTTTGGCTGTTGCCGCGCCGATGTCTATGCCCAGCGCGCGGCAGGATGGATGCTCGTTCGGTTCCATAGGGTGTTTGGGTAAATACCTCCCCGGTTGGTTTGCAGACAACGTGGCGCAGGCTGTCAGCCTG
>Ga0308421_1000798_pt1 | contig 18075 bp, 12 predicted proteins | sample HotsprSampleMS60_FD_203673 | JGI IMG/M metagenome (GOLD analysis project Ga0308421, IMG submission 203673) | Hot spring phototrophic mat microbial communities from Mushroom Spring, Yellowstone National Park, Wyoming, United States - 20090730_MS60 ...
AATCCCCCCAATTCCCCCTCCCCTCTCCCGCTGGGCGGGAGAGGGGAGGGGGTCAGGGGGAGGGGTGAGGGCCCAGGTGCCCCCAAGCACCACCCCAGGGGTTGCTTTAAAAAAGCAAAACTCAATAGAGCGCTGATAAGCCCTGCTACCTATCCTGATCGGTTGCAGATAACGTAGCGCAGGCCACGAATGCTCCGTTATTCTGTGGAACTTCGTCAGCCTGTATGCAGGCCTGGCGGCCTGCGCTACAGGGGCGTACCTCCGCCAGCGTCTTTCTTATAGCGCTTGCCCAGAGGCCCCCGGGTAGGTCGTTACCCAGGGGCGCACAAAACGCCAGCGAAATGCCATCTGGCCATTGGTCATTTCGTCATTGGTCATTTCATCGGCTGGTTGTCCATCCGGCAGATAAATGGTATAATGCCTTATCAGGGCACATCAACAAGGAGCGACAATGGAAGGACTTCTGGACACCCTGGCAAGACTGGTCTTCTGGCTGGCGCTGGGTGCTGGCGTCGTTTTCACCGCCCTGCACGGCGGAGCCATTATCTGGACCTTCCGGGATATGCGGGCTCGCTCCCGGGACGTCCTGGCATGGATTGTCGCCACCCTGCTGGTGGCGCTCATTCCTCTCTTCGGGCTGATCGTCTACCTGATGCTGCGCCCGCGCGAGACGCTGGCGGAAGCCTACGAGCGCTCGCTGGAGCAGGAGGCGCTCCTGCAGGCCATTGAGGAGCCGGAAATCTGCCCCGGCTGCGGCGCGCGGGTCAAGTCGGATTACATCCTCTGCCCGATCTGCCACACCCGCCTCAAGCAGGCCTGCCCGGCCTGCAAGCGCCCCCTGCAACTCCACTGGGCGGTCTGCCCCTACTGCGGCGTCAGCGTGACCCCTCAAGTGGTGGAACCGGTAGAATAGAGCAGGACACGAATGTGTCCGGTGAAAGGAGGCCCCCGATGCCGGCAATCATCGTTGTCGGGGCTCAGTGGGGAGATGAAGGAAAGGGCCGGGTCGTGGACGACCTGGCCCGAGAGGTCCATATCGTCGCCCGCTATAACGGCGGCGACAACGCCGGCCATACCGTGGTCGCGCTGGGCCACACCCTCCGCCTGCACCTGGTCCCCTCCGGCATTCTGCACCCCCATGTGACCTGCCTGATCGGGGCGGGGGTGGTGGTCAACCTGGTCCAACTGGCAGCGGAACTGGACGAACTGGCGGCGCTGGGGGTGGACGTGGGGCCGGAGCGGGTCAAACTGGCAGCGGCGGCCCACATCATCCTCCCCACCCACCGCGCGCTGGACGGCGCCCGGGAGGCAGCCCGGGGGCGGGAGGCCATCGGCACCACCCGCCGGGGCATCGGCCCCGTCTACGCCGACAAGGCCGCCCGCGTGGGCCTGCGCGCTGGCCAGATGGCCGACCCGGAGGCATTCGGCGAGCGGGTGCGGGCCCTGGTCCAGTCCCACAATCGCCTGCTCCATGAACACTACGGCCTGGAACCGCTGCCCGTGGACGAGACGGTGGCGGAATCCGTCGCCCTGGCCCGGCGGCTGCGCCCCTATCTGGCCGACAGTTCCGAACTGGTCGCCCGCGCGCTGGCGGCCGGACAGATTGTCCTCTGCGAAGGGGCTCAGGGGACCCTGCTGGACCTGGATCACGGCACCTATCCGTATGTGACCAGTTCCTCATGCGTGGCGGGCGGCGCGCTGACGGGACTGGGCTTCGGGCCACAGGCGGTGGCGCGGGTCATCGGCGTCGCCAAGGCCTATACGACGCGCGTGGGCGCCGGGCCTTTCCCCACCGAACTGACCGACGCCATCGGCGACCGCATCCGTCAGGCCGGAGGGGAGTACGGCACCACCACCGGCCGCCCCCGGCGCTGCGGCTGGCTGGACCTCCCCATCCTGCGCTACGCGGCGCAGGTCAACGGGCTGACCGAACTGGCACTGACCAAACTGGACGTGCTGACCGGGATTCAGCCGCTGAAGGTGGCCGTGGCGTACGGACGGGGCGGGGAGCGGATAGAGCGCTTCCCTGGCGAGTGGGGGGCTGAGGAGGTCGCCCGCTGGCAGCCGGTGTACGAAGAACTCCCGGGCTGGACGGAGGAGATTCGTTCGGCCCGCCGCTGGGAGGACCTGCCCGAGACGGCGCGGGCCTACGTGAAGCGGATAGAGGAAGCGGTCGGCGTCCCGATCACTTTGATCGGGGTGGGGCCAGAGCGGGAAGAAGTGGTGCGGCGGGGATAATCCTTTTTGCGTAATTACCTACCACAAAGGACACAAAGTACTCACAAAGGACACAAAGGGATAAAATATCATCCTTCGTGCCCTTTGTGCGGCCTTCGTGTCCTTCGTGGTTTTTATGAAACGGTTCTTGGGTAGGTAGTTACCTTTTTGCACGAATTGACTCCACTGCAAAAAGGGTTCTTTATCGCAGAGACCGCAGAGTACGCAGAGCAATATTTAAGAAAATCTCTGCGCTCTCCGCGTTCTCTGCGATGAGTTTTTGCAGTGAACTCACGAATTAAAAAACTTCGTGTCCTTCGTGTCCTTCGTGGTTTTACGCCGGAACCTGCCCGGCCTGCAGTTGCTCCAGCAACTGACGGTAGGCCTCGGCGTTGGGCGGGCGCAGCCGCAGGATGACCTGAATGGTCGCAATCGCATCCTTCACCTTTCCGGCCTGAAGTTGCAGGTCGCCCAGTATATCCAGTTCCCGCAGTGCGTCCTCTTTTCTCCCCACGTTCAGATACAGTTGGGCCAGGCGGGCCCGTAGCGGAATGGCCCCCGGCTTCTCCTGCACCATTTTCTCCAGAACAGAGACCGCTTTTGGAACTTTTCCAGACTGCACGTAATGCTGAAGCAGGCCGTCCAGTTCCGCGATGGCCCGGTCCGGCCGTCCCAGGCGCTCGTAGAGGTCCATCAGGGTGAAGCGCGCCATCTCGTCGTCCGGGGCCAGGTCCCGGATGCGCTCGTAGACGGAAATCGCCCGTCGCCATTCCACCCGCTGCAGGTCAATATCGCCGATTCGGTGAAGGAATTTGACCTCCCAATGGCGGTCGGGGCTCCCGCGCGGGGCCAGTTGCAGCGCCTCGTTGTATTTCTCCCGCGCCTGGTTCAGTTGGGCCATCTGGTAGTAGGCGTCCCCCAGAGCCAGATAGTGTTCCAGGGCCCGGTCAATCTCCCCCAGGCTGACCAGAAGGTCTATCAGTTTCAGGCGGGCCGGGATGTTCATCGGCGCCAGACGGAGGGTCCGTTCGTACATCGCCACCGCCTGAGAGAAATTGCCCCGAACCCGGTACGTGTCCGCAATCGCCAGGAACTTCCCCACCGCCTGCTCCGTCCGCCCCATCGCGACCAGGGTTTCTCCGATCTGACGGTGGATCGGAAGGAGTGTGGGAGCCCGCTCCACAGCGCTCATCAACTCATCCATAGCCGCCCGGACCATGTTGCGGCGCAGGTACTCCTGGGCCAGGCCGAGGGACTGAATGACGCGCTCCGAGCCCGGGACGGCCAGTATCTCGGCCAGGCTCAATACCGGCCCCTCGCGGGAGAGCAGGTCTAATCGCTGCCGGGCCTGAAGGACCTTGTCTTCCCAGCCCTTCGCGCTGAGGAAAGCGATCAGCGTATTGATGAACTCCACGGCCTGTTCTCGTTCCCCGCGCGCGGCGTAGGTATGGGCCAGTTCGTCGTACAGGCGAATCAGGTCATCGGCCTGGTCCTGCCGGACGGTGCTCAGGTCCACGATTTTGAGCACTTCCAGGAAGTGCGTCAGGGCTTCGTCTATCCGTCCCAGCGCCCGGTAGCACTCCCCCAGAGCGAAGAGACTGCCTAACCGGTACTGAGGGCTGGACACGGATTGCTGGAACTGGGCAATCGCGTCCTCCAACTGCAGTTTCTGCTGATACAGGAGCCCCAGGTTGAAATTGACCGCCGGTTCAACGACACCACCTCTCAGGACCTCTTCGTAGCAGGCAACGGCCTCGTCCACTTCGCCCCGGGCCTGACAGTCAATTGCCCGGCTGATCAGCGTGTCAATCTCCCGCTTGGAGAGGGGGCGGAGGATGAGGGGGCCGGTTTGGGGAGGCGTTTCCTCAAAGACCACTTCGGCCAGTTGGGCCAGCGCGGTGCGTCGGGCCGTCTCTACGGGAGTTTCCCCCTCCGGTCGCTCTCCCGGCAATTCCTCCGCGAGGGCTTCCAGGGGCCCTGTCCCCACACTCGTTGGGATTCCGTAACGGAGCGCGTCCATCAACGCCAGAATGTCCGGATGGCGCGGGTCCAGTTTCAGGGCGTACTGGCAGAGTTCCATCGCCTTCTCCGTCTCGCCCCGGTCCCGGTACAGGGTCGCCAGGGCCAGGTACTCGGCGATGGCCTCGCGGTGTTTCTGCTGAGCCAGATAGACGCGGAGGAGGTTGACGTGGGCCGGGATGCAGGTCGGGTCGGCGCGGACGGCGTCTTTCCACCGCTCCACGGCCAGACTCTGGGCCTGCTGACGGACGTAGAGGTCGGCGGCCTGGAGGTACACCTGGGCCGCCTCCTGGGGACGGCCCAGGCGCTCCAGGACCTGGGCCAGATTCTCCTGCAGGACGGGGTTCTCCTGGACCATGCTGGCGGCCCGCTGCAGGACGGGCAACGCCTCCTCGGCCCGCCCGGCCCCGGCCAGGGCCATCCCCAGCCCGCTCAGGGCGTCCGGCTCGTCCGGGAACTCATCCAGCGCCTGCTGGTAGGCTGCGATGGCCTCCTCCCAGCGCTGCTCCCACGCCCGGGCGGCCCCCCGCTGTACCGCTTCTTCGTAAACCGCACGATTCCCGGCCATTTAACCAATGGTAACTATCCAGGCTTCCTCACCCCACCCCCGCCGCCTGCGGCGGGCGGCGAAGCCGCTGGGGGAGGGGTGAGGCTGAACAGTTACAACCAATATACCATTTACCCGTACACCAGCCCCACGCGGGCGTTGAATTCCTCAATCAGGGCATCTATCTCCGCCACCTGCCGCTGGACGCCCGTCCAGTAATCCGGATCGTACCACTGGGCCTGGATTTCCTCGTAGGTCTTCCCCTGCTGCTCCACCCAGGTGAAGTACTTCAGGTTGTGGATGCGACGGCGGTCCCAGTACCCCAGTTCGGCCATGAAATCCACCGTGCACCCCAGCAGGTAGCGGTGGTAATCCGCGGCTGCGTCCACTTCGGCGTACTCCCCCCGCTCCTGGCGCAGTTCCTCCAGACGGCTCCCGTAGAGTTCCATAGAGTCGGTCAGGACGGTAAGGACGACGTCACCCTCGCCCAGTTCGTACCATTTGGCGAACTTGATGCAGGAGAGGAGGTTGGCGATGCCGGAGATGCCCAGCAGGTCCAGGCGCTCCACCAGTCCCTCCGGCACGCCTTGCCGCACCAGGTAGGCCCGCCCCGCCGGTTCGTTGAAGAGGCGCACCAGGGCCAGGCAGGCGGCGTCGTCTATCGCCATCACCAGGTCGGTATTTTTGACGTTGTGAATCCAGGGGACGTGTTTATCGCCAATGCCCTCAATCCGGTGGCCGCCGAAGCCGTTCATCAGCAGCGTGGGGCACTGGAGCGCCTCGCTGGCGGCGACCTTGCTGGTGGGGAAGACCTGTTTCATATAGTCCCCGCAGGCGATGGTGCCCGCCGAACCGGTGGTCAGGACGACGCCCCGGTAGGCTTCGCCGGGCCGCATTTCTCGCTCCAGGACCTCCTCCATCGCGTGGCCGGTGATCTCGTAGTGCCAGAGATAGTTGCCGAACTCCTCAAACTGGTTGAAGATGAAAACGTCCGGACGGGTCCGGCGGAGTTCCCAGCATTTATCAAAAATCTCTTTGACGTTGCTCTCGCAGCCTGGCGTGGCGATGACCTCCCCGGCCAGGCGGGAGAGCCACTCAAACCGCTCCCGGCTCATCTCCTCGGGCAGGATGGCGATGGACTCGCAGCCCAGCAGGGCGGAGTTATATGCGCCGCCCCGGCAGAAGTTGCCGGTGGAGGGCCAGACCGCTTTGTGGTACGTGGGGTCAAACTGGCCGGTAACCAGCCGGGGGACCAGACAGCCGAAGGTGGCGCCGACTTTGTGGGCGCCGGTGGGGAACCACTTGCCCACCAGAGCGATGATGCGGGCCGGGACTCCGGTGAGGGCGGGAGGGAATTCCAGATAGTTCACGGTGCCGAACCCGCCCCCGAAGGGGACCGGCTCGTTCTTCCAGGTGATCCGGAACAGGTTGAGGGGGTTCACGTCCCACAGCCCGACTTCCCGGAGGCGGGCCCGGATGCTCTCCGGGATGCGGGTGGGGTCCTTCATCTGGGCGAAGGTCGGGATGACGATGCCCCGTTCTCGGGCCCGCTGGACGGCTCGTTCCAGCCCGGTCTCGTGGATGCTCAGGTCTATCATGGACGACTTCTCCTCATCAGGGTTTTGGAGGGTGTAAAGCAGGCAGTTCTCACATTATACCGACGAGCGGATTCCTGTCAAACCGTGACGGGCTGGGGATGTGTCCCGAAATCGTCGGGGACGTAGCGCAGGCCGTCCGCCTCACCCCTCCCCCAGCGGCTCTCCTGAACGAAGTTCAGGAGAGGGGAGGGGATGCCGCCGCAGGCGGCGGGGGTGGGGTGAGGAAACCTGAATAGCCACATTTTACCGACAAGCGGTTGGCACTATGGGTAGCGCAATCGGTCCGCCCGCATCGACCGGATGATCCCCCCCTCCACCTGGAACAGGGCCGCCCGCTGGCGGAACTCCGGGCTGAACATCTCCGGGTCGGTGGCGGTCAGAATGGCCTGCTCCACCCGGTCTACCTGGGAGAGCAGGAAGGCCCGCCGCTGGCTATCCAGTTCCGCCAGCACCTCGTCCAGCAGGAGGACGGGGGCCTCCCCCGTCGTCTCCTGCATCCAGGCCAGTTGCGCCATTTTGAGGGCCAGTACCGCCGTCCGCTGCTGGCCCCGGGAGCCGAAAATCCCCAGGTCCACATCGCCCACCAGGAAGCGCATCTCGTCCCGATGGGGACCGGTCAACGTCATCCCCCGCTCTATCTCCTCCTTCCGCCGCTGGCGCAGGCGCTGCAGGAAGGCCCGCTCCAGGTCCTCCCCGGAGACCCCCGGGGGCGGCCCGCCCGGTTCCTCCAGCGCCAGACTCATCTGGTAGGTCAGCGCGGGTGGACGGGCGGGGTCAAAGTTGGGCTGATATTCCAGACGGAGCCACTCCCGCCCGCCGGTCAGTTCCGAATGCAGCGGACCGGCGTGGCGGGAGAGGTCGGCGATCAGGCGGCGGCGCCCCCGGGCGACGATCACCCCGCTGCGCGCCAGTTGCTCGTCCAGCGGGTCCAGTTGGGCCGGATCGCCGCCCTCTTCGGCCAGGTGGCGCAGGAGGGCGTTCCGCTGCCGGAGCGTCTCCGTGTACGTCTCCAGCGCGGCAGCGTAGGCCGCGTCCACCTGGGAGAGGGTCGCGTCCAGATAGTCGCGCCGGCCGGAGGGAGGGCCGGACACCAGGTCCACGTCCTGGGGCAGGAAGAGGACAACGTTCAGACAGCCCGTCAGGTCCCGCAGGCGTCGGGGGCGGCGGTCCACGCGGACGCTTTTCTGGAGTCGGACGGCGCCGTTGGCGTTGGGAGCCAAACTCAGGGCGATGGCGATTTCCCGCACCTGCTGGCGCCCGACCACCTCCGCCCGCAGGTGGGCGTAGGAGAGCCCCTCCCGCTCCGCGGCCCAGTTGATCAACTGGCGGTCCACGGCGGTGAGGGGGGAGCGGCCTGTTGCCAGGTAGTAGATGGCCTCCAGTAGGGACGTCTTTCCCTGCGCGTTGCCGCCCACCAGGAGGATGGGCCGCTGGGGCCATTCTATCTCCAGGCGGATGTAGTTGCGGAAGTTTTCCAGGCTGAGAGAACGGACGCGCATGGACGATCAGTTGTAACTGTTCAGCCTCACCCCTCCCCCAGCGGCTTCGCCGCTACCGCCGCAGGCGGTGGGGGTGAGGTGAGGTCGGCACCATCCACCAGCCCCAGGTCGGCCAGCCAGCGGAAGTATTCCGCGATGAGCGCCATCGCCTCCACCCCGGTCTCGTGGCGGACCAGTGCGGCAATCTCCCCCACCGTCCGGTGGCCGTCGGCCCAGTATTCGGCCAGCGTGGGAAGGGCGGAGGCGGTCTTCCGCAGCCGCTGCTGGAACTCCCACCAGCGGTCCCGGGTAGCCGCGTCCCGGCGGGCCACCTCCTCCTCGGGGTGGAGGGGGCCCCGGAACCGCCGCCGGGGCACCCAGTCCGTCCCCTCCACCTCCGGCGCCGCCGGGGCGGGCCGGTCGGGCAGGTCGTCGGCCACGCGGCGGTACTCCTGCACCGCGAAGTCGGCGTCGGCGGATTGCCAGGGGGAGACGTCCACCGGGGCCAGCCGCCGGACGCTCTCCAGCGCCTCCCGGTGGCGGGCGATGCGGTACTCCAGGCGCTGCCGGACCTCCTCCCGGCCGGGCCCCGATTCCCCTTCGGCCTCCGTCACGGCGGCCTGGAGTTCGGCCAGGACCCGCTGGCGGAAGCGGGCGGAGAGTTCCCGTGCCAGCCAGCGGGCCTCCTGCTCCCCGGCCTGGGCCAGCCAGTACGCGTAGAGGCCGGAGAGGGCCGCCACCCGGGCCAGCATCTTCGGGTCCACCCGGTCCGGCGTGTCGGCGCTGGTGTGGTAGAACCGGTCGGGCCACTGGATGAGCATCGGCATCGGCACGCCCACCGACGGGTCGGAGAAGACATAATGGTCGGAGCCGCCGCTGAAGGGGACGTCGGCGGTGCGGAAGAGCGGATAGCCGCCGACGCCGCCGAAGGTCTTCACCTCCGGCAGGAGCAGGTCCCGCATCCGGGCCAGCAGCGCGCCGGCAAAACTCGGCAGCGCATCGGGCGGGGACTCCACCAGCAGGGAACTCCCACACTGGTCCTGGTCCTCGCCGACCATGTCCAGGTTCAGGCCAGCGACCATGCAGGGGATCAGGCCTTCCGAGAACGCGAGATAGGCCATGCTGCCGGTGATCTCCGGCACCCAGAGGAAACGGATGGCGCGGCGCGGGGGCGGCAGTTCTCCTCGTTCCAGAAGCGCGGCCAGGGCGCGCGCCGTCTCCAGAAGGGCCGCCGCGCCGGACGCGTTGTCGTTGGCCGAGGGCTGGGGGTGGCAGAGGTGGGCCACCAGGACGATTTCCTCGTCGGTGGCGCCGGGGATGAAGGTCTCCGCGACCTCCAGCCACCCGCTGTAGAGGTCGGCATCCACGTGGACGCGCACCCGCAGGGTCTGCTCCCGGGCCAGGCGGCGCAGGGCCTCGCCCTGCCGGGGGGAGAGAGCGAAGCCGAAGCCGCGCGGCTCCTGCCCCTGCCACCAGAAGGAGGTGTACTGGACCGCGTCGGGGAGGGCCCAGGCCGGGCGGACGGGCTCCTGTTCGGCCATGCCGTCGTAGATGAGGCCGACGGCGCCCCGCCGGACGACGGCCAGGTCGTGGACCCGCCGGACGTTCCCCCGGGCCAGAACGACCTTGCCCGCCAGGTCCTTCCCCTCGTATTCGGCCTCCTCCTCCCCCCTCTCCAGGACAACGATCTCCGCCTCACCGTCAAAGGGGAGGCTGCGGGCGACCAGGTGGAGGGGGAGGTCCCGGAAGTCGGCCAGTTTGCGGGCCTGGTCAGCGGGCTCTATCAGGTGCAGGGTTGCCGCGCGGGCGTTCCACTCCTGGAAACTGGCCGCGCCCCAGAAGTGGACGTCGGGGTCGGCGAGGAAGGAGGTGATGCCCGCCACCAGCGAATGGCTGATCTGTCCGCAAACCCATTCGGCGGCCTGGCGGAAGCCCGGGCTGGCCTGGATGCGGTGGAAGCGGGCGATTTCGGCCACGGCGCGGGCCGCCGCGGCGCCGGAGACTTCGTCGCGAATGATGGACCAGAGTTTGTGGAACATTGCAACTCCTTATATTGGGAAGAAATCTCGTAATTACCTACCACAAGGCACAAAGGATGCACAAAGGACACAAAGGGGAATAAAATCCTTTGTGGTAATTACCTACCCTGGTTCTGTTGGGCGGGGCGAGCCGTCCACGAATATTTCACGAATGCACGAATAGCGCCATCATTCGTGTATTCGTGGCTCATTCGTGGATGGCCCCCGCGCCTGACGATCAACGCAACAGAGGGTGGTAGGTAGTTACCCTTTGTGCCCTTTTTGGAGACTTCGTGTCCTTCGTGGTTTTTACAGAACGGCCCTCCGGTAGGCAGTTACGAAATCTCACACAAAGACACAAAGACACGAAGACACAAAGAGACCTCTGTGCCTTTGTGTCTTTGTGTGAGGAAAATCCGCGCACCCCCGTCCTGTGCCTTCATTAAACGAGGATGACCTCAAAGGGCGAGGCCAGAAGGGTCTTCAGGATGTCCGCCATGGCTGCCTCCTTATGTAGGACAACTCTTGAAGAGTTGTCCTACAAGAGCCGCGCCCAGGCCCGCGCGGCCAGTTCGCGCGAGCGCGCGGTGACCGCCTCCTCGTCCAGCGTCAGCAACCGCCGGTCCCGCATCAGCACCCGCCCCGCGCAGACGGTGGCCGTGATCATAGACGCCTCCACGCCGAAGAGGAGGTGCCAGGGGAGGTTGCCCGCCGTCAGCGGCGTCGTGGGGTGGTAGTCTATGAAGACCAGGTCCGCCGCCGCGCCGGGGGCCAGTTCGCCCAGACGCAAATCCGGCCAGAAGACGCAGGCCAGGGCGGCGTTGTTCTCGTAGGCCAGCCGCATCACGACGTCGCCGGACATCGCCCGGGGGTCCCGGCGGGCCAGTTTGTGCACCAGGTACGCCGCCTTCATCTCGGCGAACATGTTGTTGGAGAAGCCGTCGTTGCCCAGCGCCACCCGCACGCCCGCCGCCAGCATCTCCTCCACCGGCGCCACACCGACACCGTTGTTCATGTTGGACCGGGGCTGATGGGTGACCCAGGTGCCGGTCTGGGCCAGGCGGGCGATTTCGCCGGGGTCCACGTGGACGCAGTGGACGGCGACCGTCTGCGGGCCCAGGACCCCGGCATCCCCCAGGCGGTGGACGACCCGTTTGCCGCTCCTGCGCAGGCTGTCGTCCTGGTCGGCGGCGTCCTCGGCGACGTGGACGTGGAAGCCCAGGCCCAGGTCCCGCGCCGCGGCGACGCAATCCGCCAGCGTCTCGTCGGAGAGGGTGAGGGACGCGTGCAGGCCGAAGGACGCGGCCAGGAACCGGCGGCGCTCCGGCGTCAGCGACCGGGCGAAGCGGAGGTTCTCCGCGATTCCCTCCCGCGCCCGCTGAGGGCCGTCCCGGTCGGTGACCTCGTAGCAGAGGGAGGCCCGCAGGCCGGCCTCCTCCACCGCCTCCGCGATGGCGTCCAGGCTCCCCTCAATGGCGTTGGGGCTGGCGTGGTGGTCTATGAGGGTCGTGGTGCCGTGGCGGATGGCGTCTATCAGGCAGACCAGGGCGGAGTAGCGGACGTCCTCCAGAGTGAGGGCTTTGTCCAGCCGCCACCACAACTGCTCCAGAATCTGGGGGAAGTTGGCGGGCGGCTCGCCGGGGATCGCCATGCCCCGGGCGAAGGCGCCGTAGAAGTGGGTATGCCCGCAGATCGCCGCCGGCATGACCAGTTGTCCCCCGGCGTCCCAGCGCTCCTCATCGGGATAGCGCCGGGTCAGATCGGCCGTGGTGCCGATGTCGGTGATGGTCTCGCCCTGGATGCGCAGGGCGCCGTCCTCTATCAGTTGGGGGGTGGCCCCCAGGGTGGATAGGCGAGCATGGGTGATCAGCATGGGCACCTCCGAAGCCCGACGCCAAAGCGTCGGGTTTATGCTGTCAGGTCTCTTCGGGGCCGTCGCGGCCTGTGCCGACGAAAGCCGCCCGCTTTGGGCCTTCGGCCTCCGGTCTGGCTACCGGACACTTTTGATCAAGTAGAACACGGATTCACACCGATGCTCCGGATGGACACGGATTCTCCATCCGTCAATGTTCGTCTTTCCTGACTTCCCGTTCAATGGGACACGGATGGACACGGATGGTACGGATTTTCACGGATTTTTCATCCGTGCCGATCCGTAAAACCCGTGTTGATCCGTGTCCTATTCCAAACGGTCAGGTGGCCACTTTACTGATGAGCCTGGCGCTAAACCGTCGGGCCTGCTATGCCTGAGATCAGCCCGAGGGTTTGCTATTGGGTTGATTCTTCTGCGCTTTCTCCTGAGTTTTCTCCTCCCCGCCCTTCTCCAGCCGGGCCGCCAGTTCCTTCAGCCGGGCCAGCACCCGCGCGTGCAGCGTCCCCTCCGGGAACTGCCCCTGCTCGTCCCGCACACCGGCCGGGATGCCCGTGAGCAGTTCTATCCCTTCGTCCACCGTCGTCACCGGGTAGATGTGGAATCTCCCCTCCGCCACCGCCTGGACGACCTCCGGGTCCAGCATCAGGTTGCGGACGTTGGCCGCCGGGATGACCACGCCCTGGTCGCCGGTCAGCCCCCGTTCTTTGCAGACCCGGAAGAAGCCCTCAATCTTGTGGGTCACGCCGCCCACCGGCTGCACCCGCCCCTGCTGGTCCACCGATCCGGTGACCGCGATGCCCTGGCGGATGGGAGCGTCCGCCAGAACGGAGAGAAGGGCGTAGAGTTCCGCCAGAGAAGCGCTATCGCCGTGAACTTCGTCGTAGGTCTGCTCAAAACTGAGGCTGGCGGAGAGGGTGAGGGGCTGGTCGGTGGCGTACTGGCCGCCCAGGTAGGCCGCCAGGGTCAGCACACCCTTGCCGTGGGTGGGGCCGCTCAGTTTGACCTCCCGCTGGATGTCCACCACGCCGCTGCGGCCCACGTAGGCGCGGGCAGTGATGCGGGTGGGTCGGCCAAAGATGTGGTCGCCGACCAGGTGGATGCTCAGCCCGTTCACCTGCCCCACCACGGCCCCCCCGGTCTGGATCAACAGAGTGCCCTCGGTGATGACGCGCCGGATTTCCTCCTCCACCCGATTGGCCCGGTAGGTGCGCTCGGCGATGGCCCGTTCCACGTCCTCGCCCGTCACCACGTCCCGCCCGGCCTTGCCGGCCCAGTAGTGGGCCTCCCGCAGGAGGTCGGTCACCTCGCCGAAGCGGATGGAGAGACGGTTCTGGTCCTCCGCCAGCCGGGAGCCGTACTCCACCACCCGCGCCACCCCGGTCCGGTCAAAGGGGCGCAGTCCCTCCTCCTCACAGCGGGCCCGGATGAAGAGGGCGTAGAGGTGCTCGTTCTCCGGCGTCCGGTCCATTTCGGTGGAGAAGTCGGCTTTGACCTTGAAGAGTTCGCGGAACTCCTCATCCAGGGCGTAGAGGAGATAGTAGAGATACGGACTGCCCATCAGGATGACCTTCACGTCCAGCGGGATGGGCTCCGGGTCCAGGCTGACGACGGAGACCGGGGCTGCGGCGCGGTCCTCCAGACGGACGACGCCTTCGGAGAGGGCGCGCTTGAGGGACTGCCAGGCCAGCGAGTCCGCCAGCACGTCCCGGGCCTGGAGGACCAGGTAGCCGCCGTTGGCGCGGTGCAGTGCCCCCGCGCGCAGAAGGGTGAAGTCGGTGACGGGCACCCCCATGCGGATTTCGTACTCCGTCCGCCCGATCAGATTGGCATAGTTGGGGTTGGTTTCCACCACCACCGGCGCGCCCTGCTGCTGGCTGTTATCCACCAGCAGGTTGACCAGGTACCGCCCGAAGGGTGGGGCGGGGGGCATACCGGGAGCCTCGGGGGACGGGGGCTCCGTCTGCTTGAACTCCTCCGCCCGATGGATGATGTCGGCGCGCACTTCCTCCAGGTACTCGCCGACCTCCTCGTATTCGGCGTAGCGGTTTTTCAGTTCGTCCACCGCGTGGCCCACCGTTGCCGCCACCACCTCCTGGTCCAGTTTCTGCAACGCTTCCCGGGCCAATCCCTCCTGCTCCCGGAGGCGCTGGATGGTCGCCTCCGCCAGCGGCTCCAGTTCGCGGTACATGGCCGCATAGCGCTCCCGTTCCTCCTCCGGCAGGGCCTGGAAGGCCTCCTGGGGGAGGGGACGATCGTCCTTCAGGGGGACGATGGCCAGGCCGGAAGGGGCGCGCACCACCGCGAAGGAGCGCTGCCGGGCCTGAACGTCCAGTTCCCGCAGAAGGGTTTCCTGCGCCTCCTGGAACTGTTGTTCAATCCGACGGCGGGCCTCCTGGTAGGTCTCACTCTCAAAGGCCCGGGGGATGGTCCGGCGGAGTTGGGCCACCAGCGCGGCCATGTCGTCCCGGAAGCGAGCGCCCAGGCCGGGCGGGAGGCGGATGGCCCGGGGGCTGCGGGGCTGAGAGAAGTTGTGGACGTAGACCCAGTCGTCCGGGGTGGGCTCCTGGGCGGCCCGCTGGGCCAGGAAGCGCTGGATGGTGGTCGTGCGGCCTGTCCCGCCCGGCCCCAGGACGAAGATGTTGTAGCCGGGGCCCTCCATATCCAGCCCGAACTCAATGGCCCGGGTGGCCCGGGGCTGACCGATGATGTCCGGAATCAGCGGGAGTTCGGCGGTCGTCTCAAAGGAAAACTGCTGCGGGTCGCAGATGCGACGGAGTCGGTCCGGAGAGAGTTCGCCGGGCATACGTTGTCCTCCCAGAGAAGGGTTGCATCCACGGGCCAGGCACTACGGAAGTGCCTGGCCCGGCGCGGCCTAAAACGGCCCGTAGCCGATGACCACTGCCACGGCCAGAACGATAACAGTCACCAAACCCACCCACAGCCAGAGCGGCAGCGACCATTTGAACCACCTGGGATAACTGACGGAAGTCAGTCCCAAAGAGATGAGCAGGACGGCGTTGGTGGGGTACATCATATTGGAAAAGCCGTCGCCGAAGCAGTAGGCCAGGACGGTGGTCTGGCGGGTGACGCCCAGGAGTTCCCCCAGCGGCAGGAGAATGGGCATCATCAGGAAGGCTTTGGCCGAACCGGAGGGGACGAAAAACTCCAGCAGCAGGGTCAGGCCGTACATGGCGAGAACGGCGACCAGGGGGCTGGCCTGGCTGAAAGGGTGAGAGGCCCGGTGGAGAATCGTATCCATGATGCCGCCCTGGACGACGATGTGGCGGACGCTGGCGGCCATCAGGATGAGCGGGATGCTGGCCGCGATGCCCTTCCAGCCTTCCAGCAGCGCCCGTCCGACGGTCCGGCCGCCCGCGCCGGAGAGGAATCCCGCCCCAACGCCCGCGATGAGGAAGAGCAGGCCGACCAGCGGCAAGGTGTAATCGGCGATAGCGGGGATGAACGGGCCAACGAACAGCACAACCAGGATGATCAGGATGAACGCGCCGAACCAGGCCAGCGCGCGGCCGACGTGCGGGGCATCTTCGCCCAACCCGGCCTGGAGAGATTGGTATTTCCCCCGGGCCGCCCGGTCCTCTTCGTAGACGGGAGAACGGGTCGGGTCACGCTCCACCCTGCGGGCGTAGTTGGTCAGGAAGATCGCGAACAGGACATAGATGACGAGAAAGACGGGAACGCGCAGCCACCAGCCCGAGAAGGGGGGCAGTTCGGCCAGTTTTTGAGCGACTCCGATGGTGAAGGGATTGGTGATGGCGGCGGAGAAGCCCAGGTTGGTCGCCAGAATGGACATCCCCAGGCCCACCAGAGCATCCCAGCCCAGAGAGTAGGAGAGGGCGACCATCACCGGCACCAGCGGGACGACCTCCTCAAAGATACCGAAGAAGGCGCCCAGGGCCATAAAGAAGAACGAGATGACCAGCAGAAGCGCGTACTTCTCCCGCCCGAAGCGATGCACGATACGCCCGATGGCGGCCCGGACGATGCCGCTCCGATCCAGCACAGCGAAGGAGCCACCGATGAACAGGATGAAGATAATGATGACGATGACCGTCAGATTGCCGGGTGCGCCGAGCACCTCTATGGGGGCGGTGAACCAGCGCCAGATGGGGTAATCGGGCCGTTCGGTCACCCGGTACGAGGCCGGGTCAATCATCTCCCGACCGTCCACCGACAGGCGGTCATACACTCCGGCCGGGACGATGCGGGTCAGCAGACCGGCCACCATCATCAGTACGAAGAGAATCACCAGCGACTGGACAAACGCGCGGGCGCTGATCCGGATACCGGCCTGGGATTCCATAGGCACCTCCTGAGGGGGATAATCTCAAGTATAGCAGAGATTGGCCGGGGATGCAATTGGTGCTCCTGCTTGCTTCTCCCCCAGGGCGTGTTATAATTCTCCCGTAATGGTCTGGGATGTTGTGGCGAGGAGCGGCACACCTGGCTTCCATCCCACTCCTTGCTGGCACAGAGTCGGGGGATAGCGCATTGCGGGAGGGGGGCATGCCTGGGAGCGATGAGCGGTACAAGATAGACAAGGAAAGATTGCCGGGTGGTGTACGAGAGCAGTTGGCGTTTGAGTTCTACGAGGCCCGCGCGCCAGCCAGAGAGAGTTCTACAGAACGCCTGGGTACGTTCCAGGACAACCTGCGGGCGCCGATTCACCGATGGTTCAAATACCCTGCCGGATTCAGTTATAGACTGATTGAGGCACTGATTGACGACCAGGGCCTGGTTCCCGGTAACTGGATACTGGACCCCTTCGTGGGCTGTGGTACGACCGCTGTCGTTGCCAAAGAGCGCGGGATCAACTCCGTAGGGATTGAAGCCCATCCCTTCGTCTGGTGGGTGGCCCGGGTCAAGTGTTTCTGGGAATACGATATGTCATCGCTCCACCGTTCTATGATCAGGCTGATTCACCAACTCCACCAGGCCAGGTGGGATGAAGCGGGAACGGTGGACAAATATCCGGCCCTGGTGCACAAGTGCTATTCGCCCGCGAATCTACAGAAATTGGACTTTATCTGGGAGATTATCTACCAACTGGACTGCCCGGATGAGGAACGGGATTTCTTCCTGCTGGCGCTGACGGACACCCTGCGGACCGCGTCCAGGGCCGGTGCGGGCTGGCCCTACATCGCTCCCAGCAAATACCACGAAAAGCAGGAACGGGATGCGCTTGAAGCCTTCTGCCAGCAAGTGCAGGTGATGTATAGAGACCTGCTGGAGGTTCAGGGAAGGCGTCACGCACAGAGCGAATGCCTCCTGCTGCAGATGGATGCCCGCGATCCATATCCCGTGGGGCCGGAGAGCATAGACCTGGCAGTGACTTCTCCACCCTATCTGAACAATTATGACTACGCGGATCGGACCAGGTTGGAGATGTACTTTTTGGGGTGGGCCCGGTCGTGGAGGGATATTACCGAGCAGGTGCGCGACCGGTTGATCATTGCGGCCACGACACAAATCCGCCGGTCCGCTTTCCCGGACCATCCGCTCAGCGACGAGGTACGGGAGGTGTCCCCACGGGTCTACGCTGAACTCAGCGACAGGATTCACCAGTTGGAAGAAAGGCGACGACATAAAGGGGGCAAGAAGAGTTACGACCTGATGGTAGCGGGCTACTTTAACGATATGCTTCAGGTGCTGAAGCAAGTCTATCGGGTCCTGAAAAAGGGCAGCGAGTTTGTGCTGGTGCTGGGTGACTCCGCGCCATACGGGGTTCACATTCCCACCGAGGAATATCTGGGAGAATTGGGGCTGGGAGTGGGATTCAGAGAGTACCGCATCCAACCTTTGAGGACACGCGGCGAGAAGTGGGGCCACAACCCCCAGCGCCACAAAGTGATGCTGAAAGAGAGCCTTTTAACACTCTTCAAATAGTAGGGAGAAGGCCGAAGCCAATGAGCCAGCAAGTGACAAACCCCGGCAGCGCGGTGGGTGAGGCCATCGGGAAACTGATAGAAGCAGACCTGGCGGCGGCTATTCGGACCGCTGTGGAGCCACTTAACCATTCAGTACAATCCAGAAGTCTTCGCAATCATTTGAGGAACCGACATCAGATTGACATTGTGGTCAGCGATCCCGCGTTCCAGCCGGTGATTCTGATTGAGCCAAAGTATCTGCGCTACAAAAAGCACAACTGGGACAAAGGAAGCCGTTTGTGCATCGCCCATTATACCAATAGCGTTTGTTAAAGCCATTAATGCTTATAGTGAACTTTTAGGAGATATTTATGGCGGTAATCCAGCCCACGCTTTTTGAATCCACGACCAGCTGGTCAGCCGCCGTACCCGCTCCGGTT
>Ga0308421_1000802_pt1 | contig 17999 bp, 9 predicted proteins | sample HotsprSampleMS60_FD_203673 | JGI IMG/M metagenome (GOLD analysis project Ga0308421, IMG submission 203673) | Hot spring phototrophic mat microbial communities from Mushroom Spring, Yellowstone National Park, Wyoming, United States - 20090730_MS60 ...
TTCAGTAAGATATGGAGATGTAACAGCTGGTGTAATTAATGTTAAGACTAAGACAGGCGTTCAACCAAATAGATTAAAGATAAAAAATAATCCCGACACCCGCGAACTAAATTTAGGTGGTGGAAGAAATCTTGGCTTAACCGGTTTTTCTTATAACTTAAATGCTGCCCAAAGTGAAAGAGATATTAGAAAGAAAGGTGATGAATATATAAGATTAACTGGTCAAGCAGTATTCTCAAGAGATTTTCTCGATAACAGATTAAATACGAATTGGAAATTGTTCGGTCAAAGAATCTTTGATGAAGAACAACCCAAAGGAGATGTTTATCAAACAAGAAATTATAATCGAGGTTATTCACTTCAATCAGCATTCTGGGGAAAGTATGTTTCAATTGTTGATATAGAAAATTTTAGCTACAATGCTTACATAAATTACAGACGAGAAAATAGTATGAAGTCTCGCCTTGTTCAATCAGATTTAAGAATTTTACCAAATGGTGATACTGTTTCTACATATCTTGGAAAGGTTGAAACTCGAGGTAATGAGTGGCAGATTGGTGGAAGACTTGAGTGGGAAAGAATGTATTTAACAGGTGATTTCATTCACAAAATTCTTATGGGTTCAGATGTCCAGTACGAGGCAAACACAGGTGAAGGTGTTTTGATTGATACATTGTTCAATTACTATGGTGTTGAATCTGGAAAACTTCCATATCGATTTGATGATATTCCCGGTCAGGTACTTGCAAGCATTTATGCAGAGGATAAAGTCACTGGTAAATTGGGATTGGATTTCACAGCAGTGTTTGGTTTTCGTTATGAAATGTACAGACCTTATGGGTTTAATCTTTCTGGATTAATCGGTAAAGGTGATATCGTAAAATCTCATCAAGGTAGTTTCTTTAATCCAAGGATAAATTTGATTGCATATTTAAGTGATTATAATCAGATCAGATTGAGTCTGGGAACTTCATCAAAATCTCCAGCGATGAGTTACATTTATCCACCACCAACAGTTACAAAGTGGAGAAATCCACTTGATAGTCAAAAAGTTTTCTTCAGACTTAACACAAGAAATCCAGAACTAAAAGGATATAAAGAAACTCAATATGAAATTTCTTATGATCATAGATTTGGAAGTTTAATTGGTACATCAATAACTGCATATTATAAAGAGAGAAAGCAAGATCCAGGTGGACAAACGATTCCTTTATTCTATTACACTGAATTAAATGGACAGCGATACTTTTATTACATCGATAAATATTCTGTTCAACAAAATGTTGGATGGAGTATAAGCAAAGGGGTTGAGTTTACTGCCAAATCAAGGAAAATCAAACCATTAAATATGGAATTTCAAGTCGTTGGTTCATATAATTTCGTGAAACGAGGTTCGAACGCCTGGTCTTTTGATGCAACACCCGATCAATCTCTTGGTAGATATCCAAATTATAAAGTGCCTGGGGTTCCATTTGATACTTTGTATGGTTTCGTTTACGATGCATCAATGTACTGGAGTGATAGATTGATTTTCAATTATTATGTAAAATACACTCACCCAACTTTAGGTTTGTGGGTTACATTGAGAGCTGAGCATACAATTTTTGAAAGAAGCAGAACTTATAATCTCGAACCAATCAATTATGCTGTGATTACAGATTCAGTCAAATTAAATACTGTCAAAATAGCCCGTGATTTTGATGAAAGAATTAAGAAAAAACCTGCCAAGTGGTTGTTTAATATTAATATCAGCAAAGCTCTATTCAAAGGTGCTGAAGTTTCTTTTTATGTGAACAATGTTCTTGATGATCCAGCTCTTTATCGTTATCAGTATACTTATAATCCAAACGATATTGCCGAAGGGGTTAGAAATCCGTCTCTCTTTTATGGAATTGAGTTTAGTATGGTTGTAGATGAATTATTCAGGTAGAACTATGAAAAAGCTAATTTTAATTTTTTCAACACTTAGTTTTTTGTTTTTAAGTTGTGCCGAACAACCTCCAGTTGCTGTTGATGGAGAAGGCAGAATTGAAGTTGTTGTTTTGTGGGATTCGACTTATTCTGAAAATACTTCAACATCATTACCTGTTACAAATGCAAAAGTGTTTTTAAGTAGTAGATATGGAATGAGGATTTCGGTGACCGATGAAAATGGGAAAATTTATCTTGAAAATCTTCCGACTTCCACTTATGGTTTATCGGTGAGAAAACCTCATCCAGTCGATCCAAATATTATGTTAATTGGTGCTAAACAGGATTTAAGTGTAATCTCTGGAAGAACTCTTCACGATACAATATTCGTGAAACCAATTTCAGCAACTGGGATTGTTATAAATGAAATTTATGCTGCAGGACCTGTAAACAATATTTTTTATTTCTATGATCAATTCATAGAACTTTACAATGCAAGTGATAGTGTTCGATATCTTGATGGAATGATTGTAATGAGAGTCTCGGGCAACAATGAAGGAAAAGGTCCCGGTGCTGATGAAGATGATGATGGTGATATAGATGGTGTTGTTTATGCGTTTAAGTTTCCAGGATATCCCGGTGAAAAAAATATTCCGATTTATCCTAAGCAATTTGTTGTACTCGCAGTTGATGCAGTTAATCATAAAAATATGATTTCAACAAGCATTGATCTTTCAAATGCTGACTGGGAATTTTACAATCAGTATTCACCAGAAGATATTGATAATCCAAATGTTCCAAATTTGATAAATGTCTTACCGTTTAGAACGCAGGACTTTTTAATTAATCTTATTAATGATGTAATTGTTGTTGCAGACGGAAGAGATTCTGTTTTACTCGATGGGGTGGATATTTCAACTATTGTTGATGGAGTAGAATATCAACCAAATCCTCATCCTCAAAGCAAAAAAACGCTTGATCCAAGAGTTGATAGAGGATATGTGCTTAGTCCTCCAAGATATAGTGGAAAATCAATGCAAAGGAAAGTACCTGGTTTTGATACGAACGATTCGTCAACGGACTTTGAAATAATTGATCCACCAACTCCTGGAAGGCAGTGAAATTAAAACTTTTTGTCACAATGACTGACAGTGGATTTTGATTTTTTTGTCACACTGAGTAAGCCTGTCCTGAGCCTGTCGAAGGGTCGAAGTGTGACAAAAAGATTTTTTGAAAAATTGAGAGAATGTTTTTCCGTCAGGCTTCGACAAGCTCAGCCTGACAGTGGATTTTGTTTTTTGTCACACTGAGTTTATCGAAGTGTGACAATAATTTTTTGAAAAATTGAGAGAATGTTTTTTCGTCAGGCTTCGACAAGCTCAGCCTGACATAAATGTTTAAACTCTTTGTCACACTGAGTAAGCTTGTCCTGAGCAAGACGAAGGACTTGTCCTGAGCTAGACGAAGGACTTGTCCTGAGCCTGTCGAAGGGTCGAGGTGTGACGATAAACTTTTTCTAATACATTCATTTAAAAAATGCTTAGGTCAAATAAATTAAAATATTTTATTACGCTTCTAATTTCGATTTTAAGTTTCAACCTGTTCTCTGGTTGTGCTGAGAATCCACCAATTTTTGTTGATGGACAGGGAATGCTTGACCTTGTGGTTCTGTGGGACTCAACTTATACAGATTCAACAAATGCAATTCCAGTCTCTAACGCTAAGGTGATTATATCATCCAAGTATGCGGCAAAAATTTGTGAGACTGATCAAAATGGGAAATTGTGTCTTAGCAACTTACCAACATCGGTTTATGGATACACAGTCAGAAAAACTCATCCAATTGATCCAAACATAATTCTTGTTGGATCAAAGCAGAATGTTGAAATTGTTTCAGGCAAAGTGGTTTATGATACAATTTATGTTAAGCCGATTTCAAGTACAGGAATTTCTATCAATGAAATTTATTCTGCTGGTCCAGTTAATAACTTTTTCTTCTTCTTCGATCAATTCATTGAATTATATAATGCAAGTGATAGTGTAAAATATTTAGATGGAATGATGATAATGCGATTTTCATCAAATAGTGAAGGCAAAGGTCCAGGTGCAGACGAAGATGATGATGGCGATATTGATGGTGCAACTTATGTCTTTAAATTTCCAGGTAAACCTGGGGAAACTAATTTCCCAATTTATCCAAAACAGTTTGTTGTTCTTGCTTCAGATGCTGTTGATCATAGAAATGTTTGTCCAACAAGTTATGATCTATCGAAAGCTGATTGGGAATTTTACAATCAATATTCTCCTGAGGATATTGATAATCCTAATGTTCCTAACTTGATCAATATGCGACCTGATAAAACAGCCGATTTTCTAATTGGTTTAACAGGCGATGTTGTAATTCTTTCAGATGGAAGAGATTCTATCTGGCAGGATGGAATTGATATAAGCACAGTTATCGATGGAGTTGAATATCAATCAAATCCACATCCACAAAATAAAAAGACACTTGATGCACGAATTGATAGAAGTTATGTTTTAAGTCCACCGCGATACAGTGGTAAATCGATGCAGAGAAAAGAGCCAGGTCTTGATACAAACGATTCACTTTCTGATTTCGAAATATTAGATAGAGCAACACCGGGTTATTATAAGTAGGAAATTGAAAATGAAGAAAATAATTTTATTCGCTATAATCTTTCTCTTTCAAATTGCACTTGCTCAAAATGAGAGAGTAGCAGCACTTGGAAATCCATCAATTGCTTTTAAAGATTTTGATCTTGACTTGAACCTTTATGATTTTGGTAACAACTATGCCTGGTTAATTGAAGATCACACATTTGATGTTTTGTACATTCGACCATCGTTTAATTTTCAATCTGGTGATTATCGTCGTTATTATGATCCAAAGAAATCTATGATGTATCTGCTTTCATTTGATGGAACAAAAATTTTGAAAGACGGTGCTTTTCGTGGTTATGTTATTTACGAAATTGAAAACAGAAAAAATGTAAATCGAGCATTAAGTCGTTATCCATACAATGGAGTTCCTTTTAGAATGACAGATACAACAACAGGTGATTTTCTATATAATGGTCCACGTGTTGGCTTTCAGTATAGTTTTATTCCATTAAAAGATTTTTATGTGGGTTTTGATTTGAATTATCAAATCGTTGATGGATTAAAGAACATTTACACTCGAGCAAAATCATTATGGCGAAACATTGATGGTAGTGTAAATCTTGCTTACAAATTCTCAGATGATTTTGTTGTTGGTGGAAAATTAACATTGCTTGATAATAAAGAGTCGATTGAATCAAAGAGTGAAGATCTTTTTGATGCGGAAATTTTTAACTATCGTGGTGATACTTATGCTTTTAGAAGAAGAAGTCAAACAGTTGAACAAACTTATCGAGAAAAATTAGTTCGATATGATTTTACAACAATAACTTCTCCAGCTAAGAATCTTACAATTGGATTAAAAGGAAATTATTCTAATTCAAATCTTAAAACACAATATCCATATGGGACTTTGAAAGAGTATGAGGAAGGGCACACAGTATTTGAAGATTATGGGTCGACATTAAAACTGCATTATTCACCTATTAATAACTTACTTTTTGGATTTGAAGGAAGTTTTGATAATTACTCAAGCTGGTCAAGAATTTCAGAAACCTCATTGATGATATGGAAATGGAACATTCGAACAATTACGGCTGGAAGTGGTGTCTCTTATAAATTCAATACTCTTCCTTTAGTTTCTGTCTTTGAATTCAATATTGGAAAAGTAAAATCGGATTCATCAAAATATATCGATAATTTCTTCTCAAATTATGATGAACCTTTTTATTCGCTAGTTGCTGGATTTGAATATGAAATTTTTGAAAAGATTTTTCTGAGAACAGGATACAATTACAGTAAAATTAATTTTGATGTAATTCGTGGTGGAAAGGATGTAAATCTTAATCAGATTTCTGCAGGATTTGGTCTTTATAATTTCAAATCTATCCAGATAGATTATTATATTTATTATGCGATACAATCAAATTCACTATCGCAAAAAAATAAGTTCTTGGGTTCACAACTAAACATTAAAATTTTTAATTATTAAAAAGGAGTAGAGCTATGAGAAAAATTTTATTAATTGTAGGTCTTGTTAGTCTAATATTACTTTCTAATTCCTACGCTCAGTGGAGAAAAGCATTAACCTCCACATATCCGAGTGGATTAACTTTTAGAAGTTTCAGTTTTGTTGATCAAAATGTTGGTTGGGTTGTTGGTTCAGATGGAACAATTATGAAAACAACCGATGGTGGAGATACATGGGTTTCACAGAATAGTGGAACGACAGTTACACTTTATTACATTCAGGCATTAAATGAAAATATTTTATTTGTTGGTGGCGGTAATAGAACTCTTCTTTCCACAACTGATGGAGGAAATAACTGGAATGTTACAACTCTTGATTTTATTCCTGAAAGTGGAGCATTCATTGCAAAAATAAAAGCATTTGACACTCAAAATATTTACATATTAGCCGTTTATTCTACCACAACGGGAAGAATTTATCGCACTACAAACGGTGGACAGAACTGGACACTTCAATTTTCTAATACAACAAACAACTTGAACGATTTTGATTTTGCAAGTCCAAATATAGGAGTTGCTGTCGGAAAAAGCGTTGGAACACTTTACTATACAACTGACGGTTCAACATGGACTCAGGCTCCAACACCATCACTCGGTGGATTTAATTATACTCGTTCAGATGTTCGTGCTGTAAAAATGTTAGATCAAAATACAGCGGTTGCTGTAGGTTGGGGATCTTTCGCTGCTGGCTTACAACCGAGCATTCACCTCAGAACAACAAACGGTGGTGCAAACTGGACTTATATGACTCAGGCTGAACAGAATCGAAGCTATGATAATCTTTACAACATTTGGTTTAAAGATGCAAACAATGGTCTGGCAATTGGTGGAGCAACCCGAGGTAGTGTAATTGAAAGAACAACAGATGGCGGTATTAACTGGGCTCCTATTGCTGCTCCATTTGGTCCAACACTTTATGGAATTTATGGAGTGGGAGATAAAGTCTGGATTGGCGGCGGTGATGGTCTTATTGCATATACAACTGATTTTGGAAATACTTGGAAAAAAGTTACTCCAATTCCTGCTGCAACAGTTTATGATATGTGTTTTGCTGGTTCAAACAGCGCATTTGCAGCTGGATATGACGGAACATTTTTGAAATCAACTGATCGTGGTAATACTTGGACAGCTTCTTACATCTTTGCAAATAATGTTTCACCAAATGTCAATGGAATTCAATTCTTGAATGATAATATTGGTTACGCAGCCCATAGTTATCGATTGGTTTCAAAAACAACGGATGGTGGAAACACTTGGTTTGCTGTTTTACCTGATAGCTTAATTACAACAGGACATAATTATGGATTATTTTTCTTGAATGAAAATTTAGGCTGGGTTTGTGGACAATACGCAACTAGCAATGGAGTAATTCATAAAACTACAAACGGTGGTCAAACCTGGACAACATTTCAAAATGTAAAAAATAAAGCTTTGAGGGCAATTGCTTTCAAAGATGAAAATAATGGGGTTGTTGTTGGCGCATCTGTGACTGCTATGTACACAACAAACGGTGGACTAACCTGGCAAGATGCAACTGTGAATGGAATGACAACAGGTGATTTAAGAGATGTGGTTTATTTATCACCAACAAGATTAATTGCCTGCGGAACAAATGCAATCCTAAAAAGTGATGATGGCGGCTTGACCTGGAATGCATTATCTGTCTCTGTGCCGAATTTACTTTATGCTCTCACATTTAAAGATGCAATGAACGGTTATGCTGTTGGTACAAATGGTCTCGTTTATCAAACAACTGATGGTGGTGATAACTGGACATTATTAACAGATCCACTTTTTACAAAAACATTTTATGCAGCTGCTACCGATCAAAATGGAAATCCATGGTTTGGTTCACTTGGAAGTGAGTTATATACTTATTCAGCTCAAGCTCAAGTTACCTTTAATGTCAATATGCGAGTAAAGATTTTGAAAGGTGACTTTGTCCCATCAACAGATTTACTCGTAATGCGTGGTAACTTCAATGGCTGGAGTGGAAATGCAGATCAATTGACAGATCCTGATGGTGACTCTGTTTACTCAATTACAAAGACATTCAATGTTGGTGATAATCTTGAATTCAAGTTTGTAATTCACAGAAGCGGAACAGATTTCTGGGAAGATGCAATACCAAATAGAACATACACAGTTCAACCAGGAACGAATGTTTACAATGGTGGCTACTTCAACAATGACAGTATTTATGTTCCACGAGTACCAATTCAGTTTACATTTTCCTGCAATATGGAGTTGGAGAGATTAAGTGGAAGATTTAATCCAGCCACAGATACAGTATCAGTGAATGGAACATTCAATGGTTGGGCATCGAAGGCATGGATACTACAGCCAAATGCATTAAATCCAGATTTGTATGAAGGGACATGGACAATTAATGCTGGAGTAGGCGAGAGCATTGAATTCAAATTCTGGTATACACCAAACAACTGGGAGAGCAGACCGAATAGAGTGTATACATTTACACAAGATGATATAAATGCTGGTTCAGTATTTTACAGTGGTGCATTTAACGATGCAAGTCTTGCGACGGTATTAAATCAACCAGCGACGATAAAGTTTACAGTATATACACAGGGAGCGATATCAGTAGTTAATGGACAACCATTCCCAGTAGTAAATACAGTTCACATAGCTGGTAGTGCGTTGCCATTGCAATGGCCATCAGGTGGCTGGCCAAATAGTGATAGTGTAAGGATGATAAGATTGTATGATGATGGAACGAATGGAGATTTAGTTGCAGGAGATAAGATATTCTCGAGAGACATTACATTTCCACAATACACAGTTTTGAGAGTAGAGTATAAGTATTCGATAAACTTTGGAGATGCTGTGAACAATGGTGGTGGAAATGATAATGAAGCTGGCTTTGCACAAAATCACATATTGAATATGACAAGGTTTATGACAGGAGCGACAACGGTAGATACATTTGGGAGGATGGGAGATAGCTATTTGACAAACATTACAGGAGTTAATGATCAAGTAGTGACAAAGCCAACTACATATTCACTATCACAGAACTATCCAAATCCATTTAATCCAACGACGACAATTAACTTTGCATTGCCGAAAGAGAGCAATGTGACATTGAAGGTTTACAATATGATAGGACAGGAAGTGATGACATTGATAAGCAACGAGAGAATGAATTCAGGATATCATTCAGTGAAAGTTGACGGTTCAAAACTTACAAGTGGAGTTTACATTTACAAATTAACAGCTGGTGACTTTGTTGCAACTAAGAAAATGGTCTTAATGAAATAAAATATCTTAAAGAGGCACTGATGTGTGACCGGGTCAGTGCCTCTTTTGTTCTTAAATAAATTGTCCGATTAAATCAATCAAATCTGTAATCAATCATTAAAGGAAAAATTTATGGCGTTATTGCGTTCAATTTTGATTTTACTTATTACGCAGGTGTTTTTTGTCTTTGCACAACCATCAGTTCAAATTCAAAATGCTTTATCGACTATCAAGCAAAATGAAATTTTTGAAAACTTAAAATTCTTAGCTTCAGATAGTTTGAAAGGAAGATCGGCTGGCTCTGCAGAAAACAATGTCGCTGCCGAATTTATCGCAAAAAAATTTATTGAGTATGGATTAAAACCTGCTGGCAATGTATCATCATTATATCAGGTTCGATTGAAATCTAAAAAATCGCAAGATCCTTATTTACCTGAAGAATACTTTCAGAAATTTAGTTTCATCAAATCAAAATTATCTGATAATAACTCATTAAAAATTTGTAAGTCGACTTCTTCATCACAAATTGAGATTTCATTTCCATATCGAAAAGATTTCATAATTCAAGTAAACAATCTTTTTAATGATCTTTATATTAAAGCTCCAGTTATTTTTGCAGGATATGGAATTGATAAAGGTGAAAATAATTACAGTGATTATGTTGACGAAAAAGGGAAACAGGTTGATGTTAAAAATAAAATCGTTCTGATTGTCGATGGATTTCCACAGGAAAATAATCCAGAGAGTTCCTTCTCCAAATCAAAGAATGCACTTTACCGTAATCCTCTGAGAAAAATGGAAGTTGCTCAGAAACTTGGTGCACTTGCTGTTCTGGTTGTGAATTCACCATTAAAAAATGAGCCACCTTTCAATGTGAAGTATGAATCGAGAATTACAGCTTATGAGAATCCATCTTTCCATTTACCAGTTCAGGTAAGCAATTCAATCCCGATAGTTTTTATTAGTGAGAATGTCGCTTATGAAATTTTTAAAGATTCAAATACAAACATCAAAGATTTATTGCAAAAAATTGATAGGAACTTGAAAGGTAATGCTTTTGAATTACCTTCTGTTCAAATTGAGCTTCGAGTGAGTTTTGATAAAGAAATCATAAACACTCAGAATGTTGTTGGGATAATTGAAGGCAATGATGAGAAACTTAAAGATGAATTCATTGTGATTGGTGCTCATTATGATCATGTTGGATTTGGTTATTACGGTGCAATGAATAAATCTGATATAGGTCAGATACACAATGGTGCCGATGATAACGCATCAGGTACATCTGCATTGATTGAACTTGCTGAAGCATTTTCAGTTGATAAACCAAAACGAAGTTTGCTTTTTATTGCTTTCAGTGGTGAGGAAAATGGATTGCTCGGTTCAAGATTTTTTGTGAATTATCAACCAATGGTTCCACTTGAAAAAATTGTTTCAATGTTCAATTTCGATATGGTTGGAAGAAACGAACAAGAACTTCTCTGGATTGGCGGCGCATTTTATAGTGATGACTTGAGAAAAATTATTGAAAGAGCAAATACTGAGGTTGGATTTGAACTTCTATACAATGTTGGGCTTCTAAACTTTGCAAGCGATCAAGCTCCATTTCTTAAAAAGGAAATTCCATCTGCATTTTTCTTTAGTGGACTTCATGATGATTATCACACTCCAAAAGATGATTATGATAAAATTGATTACGATAAGCTTTCGAAAGTCGTTAGACTCGGCTTTTTAGCAATTGAATCTCTCGCAAATTCAGATTTCAAACCAGTGTATAAAGAACTATCAATAGAAGAGAGAAAATCTCTTGTTGATATTTCAATGCAAAAACAAAAAAAGTATCGTACGGTTAAAAATATAGAATCGGAGGAAATCGAAAAGTGAAAAAACTTCAAATTATCTTTCTAATCTTTTTGCTGACTTCAAATTTTCTTCTCTCACAAAAAATCAAATATGAAGAAGGGAAAATTTATCGTCATAAACTCGATAATGGTCTCGTTGTTCTCACAATGGAAAGACATCTCGCACCTTACATTTATCATCAATTAACTTATCGAGTTGGTTCGAGAAATGAGCGACTTGGAATTACTGGCATAAGCCATGTTGTAGAACATATGATGTTCAAAGGTACGGAAAAGTATCCAAAAGGAGTTGCGTCAAAAACAATTTCAAAGAATGGTGGTGTTTTCAACGCCTTCACAATGAACGATATGACAAGTTATTATGAGTATTTGCCCAAAAACAAAATTGAACTCGCAATGGATATTGAATCAGATCGAATGATGAATTGCGTCTTCAATCCTGAAGAATTTAAATCTGAAATTGAAGTTATTCTTCAAGAAAGAAGAATGAGGACTGAAAGCACATCAAATGGAATTGCTCATGAAATGATGAATGCAATCGCCTTTGATAGTCATCCAAACCGTGATCCAGTAATTGGCTGGCCTCAGGATTTAAAAAGTATGACAAGAGATGATGCTTATACTTATTATAAGACTTTTTACACACCAAATAATGCAATTCTTGTTCTTGTTGGTGATTTTGAAACAGAGAAGATTTTAGAACTGGTAAAAAAATATTATGAAAAAATTCCAAAAGGTCCAGAAGTATCTCAACTAAAAGTTGGTGAGCAAAATCAAATCGTTAGAAAAACTTTTACACTTTATCATAACGATATTACACAACCAACTTTGAGAATGGCTTTTCATATTCCAAATTATGAACATCCAGATGCACCGGCTCTAAAACTCGTTCAAAGAATCTTTTCAGCAAAAGCAAGAAGTGCTCGACTTTATAATCGTCTTGTAGAAAAAGAAAAAGTCGCAACTATGGCAGCTGGTGGATTTGGATTCACTAAAGATCCGACATTGTATCAGATTACTGTTGTCCTAAAGCCAGAGGCAAATGTTGATAGTGTAGAAAAAATTGTCTGGGAAGAAATTAAAAAGTTACAAGACTCTCTTGTAACAGAAAGAGAACTTCAGAAAGCAAAAAATCGATTTCGATTTGATGAACTAACAAGTTATACAAAGAATGCTGACATTGGTTCAAGATTAAGTATGTACGAAAACTATGTGAACTATGAATTCATTGATACATTTAGCAATAGAGTTAAAGCGGTCACTCGTGAAGATATTCAAAGAGTAATGCAAAAATATTTCAATCCAGAACAGGTCACTGTAGCTTACCTTTATCCAAAAGGTCCGGTTAAAAAACAGGAAGAGAAAGAAGAAGAGGAAAACGGAAAAGAAGAGAGCAATGAAAAGATTGAACTTTACGATGGAAAATTTTTCTTCAAAATGCCAGAAGAAATTTTTGATTTGATGACTGAAATTAGTGAAGAAGATTATAAAGACATACTCAGACCAATTCCAATTGCTCCACTTGTAAAATCAACGAAGCTTAAAAACGGTATCACTGTTTACACAATCGAGAATCATCTTACACCATCAATTTATATTGGTGGAGTAATTCAGCCTGGATACATTGAAGAAGCAATTGGAAATAATAATAAACCTGGAATTGTTGATTTGATGATGGATGTAATAAATCGCGGTCCAAAAAGTATGACTTATGATGAATTTGTTGAAAAGGCATCGTTTGTTCCTTTTCAGTTTAGTGTGCAAGGAAATTATAGACGAATCTATTTCCAAGGTTACTGCTTAAAAGAAAATCTTGACGAGATGATGAAAACAGGCCTCGACATTTTGAAAGCACCAAGATTTGATGAGAAAGAGATTGAAGAATTAAGAAGTCGTCATCTTATTCAGGCACAAAATAGATTCAAGAGAACAAGCGTTAAAGCTTTTTACTATATGTTTGATAAAATTTTCAAAGATCATCCTTACTCACAATACTTAAGTACCGAAGAATCATTGAAGAAAATTTCCAAACAAGACTTAATGGATTTATGGGAAAAATATTTTCAACCAAAATTGATGTCAATCGTTATTCTGGGTGATTATTCTTACAAAGAGATGCAAAAGATTGCAGAAAAGTATTTCTCCGATTTTAAGGCTAAAAAACCTTTGCCAGATTATAAAGTGATGCCAAAAGTCAAACCTCTTGAAGGTAAAGAAATAAAAGTCTTCACCGAAAAAGATTATACTCAATGCACAATCAATATTGGTTTCTCACCATTCAATGATATTTTACCTGAAGAAGAAGATGCAGTAAATGTTTTGAATTACATTCTTGCTTCAAGTGCTTTGACATCTCGAATTGGAGTTAATTTAAGAGACAAGCAAGGTCTCATCTATGGAATAAAGAGTGAGCTCTGGTCAACAACTGATGGAATTGGTTACTGGAAATTCAACACAAAAACAGCTCCACAAAATGTTGATAAAGTAGTGAAAGGAATTTTCTTTGAAATCAAAAATCTTATTGAAAATGGTGTGACAGACGAAGAATTAAAAACTGCAAAAGTTAGATTGCTCAGTTTATTGCCGCTTTATGTTGAAACTCCAGACGACATTGCAAGCCGCGTATTCGACTTAATTACAGATCAAAAATCTATCGATTATTTTGATAAGAAAGCTGACCGAATTATGAAAGTTACAAAAGAAGATGTGGTCCGACTTGCAAAGAAATATTTTACACTTGACCGTTTCATCATTGTGATTGATGGACCAATCGAACAAAAAGATGTTGATGGTTTGTTAGAACAATTATAAAGTTAAACTTTGCCGAAAGAAAGGATGGGTTTGCCCATCCTTTTTTATTATTAAAAGCATGAGATTACCAAAGATGTTTTTTACAATGAGATTGAAGCATAAATCTCTCGGATAGAATCATCAATGGAAAAAACAACTCATTAGTCGATTATCAATTGAATTGTATAATTTTCGCCGCAAGAAAATTCCATTTGTCTTCTGATTCCAAAATCTTGCCTTATTACTCTAATTGCATTTAAATTTAATTAGAACTATGAAACGATTTATTCCAGCTTCGATATTTGGAATTGCATTCGGATTTTTAGAAGCAATTGTGGTAGTTTATCTCAGAGAAATTTATTATCCCAATGGTTTTAGTTTTCCTCTCACTCTCTTAGATCCACAAATGCTTAAAGTAGAAATTGTAAGAGAATTTTGCACAATAATTATGCTCGCATCAGTTGGATGGATGCTTGGGAAAACAAGCGGTGAAAAATTTTCTTTCTTCATTTTTGTATTTGGTGTGTGGGATATTTTTTATTATTTGGCTTTGAAAATCTTCCTTGATTGGCCAGAAACGATTCTTGAATGGGATGTTTTGTTTTTAATTCCAATTACATGGATTGGACCAGTTCTTGCACCAGTGATTTGTTCGATTGGAATGATTTTAATTGCATTGATTTATGTTTATCTGCACGAGAAAAATCAGCAAATTAAATTTACACCAATACAAATTGTTTTAATCTCACTTGGAGTATTGATTATCATTTACACTTTCATTTACGATTACTTGAATTTGTTTAATGAACATAATTTCTGGTCTGACTTTTCAAAAATTACTGAGAAGAAAGAATTCTGGGATGTAATTCAGAGTTATGTTCCGCAAAAATTCAACTGGATTTTATTTTCAGTTGGGTGTGTTTTGATAGGAATAAATTATCTTTATTCGTTTTTGAAAGCTTATAGAACTTAGTGAATCAATTTCACTTCAAAATTCTCCAGATAAAATCTTCTTTCTTTAATTAACTTGTCAACTTCCTGAAGGATACGATTTGCTTCATCAAGATCGAATGTTGTAGCAACTTTTTGATAGAGGTCATCGATTTTTTTTGTGAGAGAAAGATCTTTCAAATTTTTGATGTAATCGGTCAGAGTTTTTTCAATTGAATTATCAGAAATAGTAATTTCCTGGACTTCTTCCCAGCCATCACTTACTTTGTATTTTTCTGTTAAAGCATCGGCGAGTAGACTTTTCAATTCTTCACTTTCGAGTTTGTTCATAATTAATAGAGTGTCGATTTTTTCACCAGCAGGCAAATCGAGATAATGATTTTTCAACTCTTTGAAAATTTCACCAGCAAGTGGATTGACAAAATCGGTCTCATCAATATTTGCAAAAATTGGTTCAAGATAGATGTGTTCAACTTCGCAGGTCAATTTCAAAATTCCTCGTTCAGCTGGAGAAAGTTCTTGATATTTTATTTTCTGTGTATTTCTTAGTTCAACTTCACGATTTAGTTCCTCCTGTCTTTGTTCAATCTTATTAAAATTTTTTACTACTCGATCAAGTTTTTGTAAAACGGAACTATCGGTCAATTTAAATTTAGATGCGACTTCTCTCGCAAGCAATTCTCTTCTAATAGGATCTTTTACTCGAGCAGTGAATTCTATCACGCTATCAACTACTTTTAATTTCGATTGACTATCGCTCAATGCATTGTGTTTCTCTGCGAGTGAATAAATGTAATCAATGTAATTTTTCCCACTTTCAATTAAATGTCGAAATTCATCAGGACCATATTTCTTGATGAAAGAGTCTGGATCTTCATTTTCTGGCAATGCAACAATTTTGAAATTAACATCTGTTTGAAGTAGAAGCTCAATTGATCGAATAGCTGCTTTTTGTCCAGCTTCATCGCCATCAAATATTAGATAAAGGTTTGGAGCTGTCCTTGAAAGAATGAAAATTTGATCCATTGTAAGAGCAGTACCAGCAGAAGCTACTACATTTTTTATTCCATTCTGATAGAGAGAAAGAAAATCCATATATCCTTCAACCAGAATAGCAGATTGATTTTTTCTTATTTCATCTTTTGTCTGAAAAAGTCCAAAAAGAGTTTTACCCTTTATGTAGATTCTTGATTCAGGTGAATTGAGATATTTAGGTTGTTCGTCGTCTTCAATTATAATTCTTCCACCAAATGCAATGACTCTACCGGAAGTTGAATAAATCGGGAAGATAATCCGACCACGAAAACGATCGTAATATTCACCATTCTCTTTCCTTATTATAAGACCAAGCTTTTCAAAAAATTCAATATCGTAATTATTTGATTGAACAAAGCTAACGAAACCATCCCAAGCACTCAGCGCATATCCCAATCCAAAATTCTTAATTGTTGACTCGTGTATTCCTCTATTTTTAAGATACCTTAGGGCATTTTGTCCTTCGTTTGAATTAAAAAGTTTGTCAGTAAAATATCTCGAAGCGATGAGTGAGTATTCATAAAGTTTTTCAAGTTCTTCGTCCTGTTCAGATGAAGGTTTGCCCTCGTATTCGAGTTTTATTCCAAACAATTTTGCAAGATGTTCAATTGCCTCAGGGAAACTGAAGTTTTCAATTTTCATTACAAAGTCTACAACTGTTCCGCCAGCTTTACATCCGAAACAATGAAACAATTGTTTTTGCGGTGAAATTGTAAACGAGGGAGTCTTCTCTTTATGAAATGGACACAAAGCCACATAATTTCTACCGACAGGTTTCAGATGAACATAACTACCGACAACGCTTAAAATGTCAGCTCGCAGTAAAACTTCTCGAATAGATTTATCAGATATTCTCATAAGATTAAGATAATTATTTTGATTGGTTCATTCAAAAAGGAGGTTTTTCCAGAACCATTTAAAATGAGTAATGGATTTGTCAAAGATTTCAATTGTGCATTTTTAAATAATTTTTTAACTCCCTAAAAATTAGAGAATACTTTTACATCGCTTTAACTTTTCGAAATTTTCGTGTTTTATGTTGATAAAATTTTTTTGAATTCTATACAAGACTTTGATAAATTAGTTTAGTTATGTATTACATACAACAAAATTTGTTTAGCCAATTAAAATTTAATGTTAAGCCATTCTTGAAATGGGCTGGTGGTAAAACTCAGCTTATCGATAAATTTATTTTGTATTTACCACGTGAATTAAAAGATGGAAAAATTAATCGCTACGTAGAACCATTTATTGGAAGTGGAGCATTTTTCTTTTATTTAGTTCAAAGATTTGATTTTAAGGAAACGGTTATTATTGATTTGAATAAAGATTTAATAGATACTTATATTTCTATTAAGAATAATGTCGAGGAATTAATCAAAGAGTTAAAGTTACTGACTGAAAAATTTTATCGCTTAAAAACAGATGAACAGAAAAAATTTTATTACGAAGTTCGAGACTCATTCAATGAAAATAGAAAAACTAATTATCCGATTTTTAAAAAATCAGCTCAATTGATATTCTTGAACAAAACATGTTATAATGGTTTATATAGAGTTAATTCTGAAGGTGAATTTAATGTACCATTTGGTAGATATTCTAATCCTAAAATTTTTAACGAGGTTAACTTAAGAAATATATCCAAAATATTACAAACAACTTTGATAATTCATGGTGATTTTACTAAATGTAGTGAATATGTAGATAGAAATACATTTGTCTATTTTGATCCTCCTTATCGTCCACTTAATAATACTTCAAATTTTACATCTTACTTTAATGGTGGTTTTGATGATAACGACCAAAGAAGGCTTGCAGATTTATTTAACCATTTAGATACATTAGGAGCAAAATTAATGTTGAGTAATTCTGATCCAAAAAATGTTGATCCAGATGATGAGTTTTTTGAATCTTTATACAATAAACCTCACTATACAATTCTAAGAATTGATGCTAAGAGATTAATCAATTCTAATGCTAATAAAAGAGGTAAAATTTCTGAGTTATTAATTACAAATTATCGGATTTAATCTTATGTCCCCA